>Ga0265327_10002196_pt1 | contig 21398 bp, 15 predicted proteins | sample 41621metaG_FD_202089 | JGI IMG/M metagenome (GOLD analysis project Ga0265327, IMG submission 202089) | Rhizosphere microbial communities from Carex aquatilis grown in University of Washington, Seatle, WA, United States - 4-16-21 metaG | ecosystem: Host-associated > Plants > Roots > Rhizosphere...
TCACGAAGGATTCGTGGTGACTCAATGGTTTGAGTTGCCGTCGTCAACTAGGCAGGGAGGCCGTAAGATGACTCAATCGGATTTGAAGGACGTTGGTTTTCGCTGGACCAAACCGACCTGGGAACGGGCTGGAGATCGCACCTGGCTGCTGATCGTTCCAAGCCGGATGTCTCGAACAGACGAAGGTGGCTGCACAACAGACCCACGTTTCGACCGCTCGCAGCGGATGTATGAAGTGTTCGAGTTCGATGGGACCTGGCTGGATCAACTCCACGAAATGCAACTGGAGAGCATCCTGTCGAGCCCTCGATGGCGACGAGATCTGGCCGCGGCCTGATCGATGATGCCTGATTCCAAATGGAATTTGACTGAGCCCGGCTTGTCGAAAGCCGGGCTTTTTGTTTGTTAGGGAAAGACGGCTTGTTTGATAGGAAAGACGGGATGCAGGCGATTGTGGTGACGTGGGATCGACTGGCAACCCGACTGGTGGGCTGCTATGGGAACGAATGGATCGAAACTCCGCACCTCGACCGCTTCGCCGCCGAGTCGACGGTCTTCGACAACCACTTTGCCGACTCGGTCGGGCGCCATCGCGGAGAGGCCTGGCTGACAGGCCGACACTCGCTGAAAGCAAGTTTCACGGGAACTCCGCAACTCGGCACACTCCTGCAGCAGGCTGGCATCGCGACCCGGCTGATCACAGCAGACCCTGACAGCCCCATCCCCTGGACAAAGGCGGGATTCGGGGAAGTTCGGCAGGTGACGGGGACCAATGGTCTTGATGTCACACCGGCGGAGGTCCCCTTCGCGCGACTCGTGCAGGCGGGAATCGGAACGCTGAATGATCCCACCGCCGCAGCAGATCGTCGATTGATCTGGCTGCATGCCCCCGAACCGGGGCTCCCGCCTGATGGTTTTGCCACCTTGTACTTTGAGGATTTTGAAGAGCGAGGGATGCCTCAGGAGGAGATCCCGCGTGATCATTGGTCACAGCAGATTGCCGTCGCGGCGGGAAGCATGTCGCTGGTCGACTACTGGCTGGGAGAACTGCTGACTCAAATCCACGCCACCCGTGCCAGTGAACCAACCCTGGTCGTGTTCGCCGCAGCGCGGGGCCGCAGTTGGATGGAGGACTACCTGACCCTGGGTCCTTCCCACCGGGCGGACTCGCCAGTCAATCGACTGCGCGATCAGGAACTGAAAAGCCCCCTGGTGCTGTCCGTGCTGGGAGACGAGCGATCCAGTGAACTGGCCGGACTCCGCACCTCCCGCTTCGCCCAGACACAGGATCTGGCTTCGACGCTGGTGGACTGGTTTCAAATTCCCGAGGCGCTGGGACAATTCGACGGACGGAGCCTGCTGCGGGAACCGATCAGCGATGAGCCCGGGCGTGACATGATCTGTTTTGGCGATGATGAGACATCGCTCGGGATTCGGACGCTGGACTGGAGTTGCCTGCTTCAACTGAATTCACCCGATCAGGCGATCCCGGTTGATGTCTCGTACGGCGATCAGGACTGGCCCGCTCAGGTGCAATTGTATTCCAAGCCGGAAGACATCTGGGACGTGACCGATCAGTCAACTCAGCAACCCGAGGTTTGCGAAGAACTGGTGCGACGATTGAGTTCCATGAGGACGCGGATCTGACGCCGGGCCGAAGAAGCGGTGATCGTCTCTCGGGGTCGCGAGGTGATGGTCTCATGTGGTCGTGACAGGGGTCGCGCCTGTGCTCGTGACAGGGGACCACGACGTCCTTTGAAGAAAACCCACATCCATTTGATGGATGCAGTGCCGTTGATGCACCGGCGGGTCGTCTGCTGAATTCGGGCTCAAGAGGGTCGCGTCCGGTTGGCAGGCCCGTTAGGATGCGCAGGTTCTCCAATTCTTCACACTCTCTTCCTTACCGCAGGGAGACGACAACGTCATGAGCGATACTGTATCTCAGGCCGACATCGAGGCATCGATTGCCCGACTCAGCCAGGCGTACCAATCGATCCGCGAGCAGATGGCGAAGGTGATCGTCGGCCAGGACGACGTGATCGAACAGTTGTTGATTGCGATGTTCAGTCGCGGTCACTGCCTGCTCGAAGGGGTCCCGGGGCTGGCCAAGACGCTGATGATCAGCACGCTGGCACGGTGCCTGTCGATGAGTTTCGCACGCATCCAGTTCACGCCCGACCTGATGCCCGCCGACATCACCGGGACAGACGTGCTGCAGGAGAATCGCGAGACCGGTCGGCGCGAGCCCCAGTTCATCGCCGGGCCGCTGTTTCACAACGTGATCCTGGCGGATGAAATCAACCGCACTCCGCCCAAGACTCAGGCTGCACTGCTGGAAGCGATGCAGGAGCGGCAGGTCACCGTGGGCCAGGTGCGGCACATTCTGGCGGATCCGTTCTTCGTGCTGGCGACGCAGAACCCGATTGAGCAGGAAGGGACCTACTCGCTTCCCGAAGCGCAGCAGGACCGTTTCATGTTCAAGGTGTTTGTCCGTTATCCCACCTTTGAAGAAGAACGACAGATCGCCAAGCGAACGACATCGGTGCAAAGCGACGATGTCAAGATGGTCCTGGACGGGACCGAGATCCTGGCGCTGCAGAAACTGGTGCGACAGGTTCCCGTCAGTGACCACGTCGTCGACTACGCGCTGGCGCTGGTGCGTCAGACACGCGTTGGCGAAGCAGGGATTCCGAAGTTCGTCGAGGATCAATTGAGCTGGGGCGCCGGACCGCGTGCCGTGCAGTTCCTGCTGCTGGGCGCCAAGGCCCGGGCTCTGTTGAACGGTCGGACTCACGTGTCGACCGACGACATCCAGGCTTTGGCCGCGCCCGTGCTGCGACACCGCATCGTGGTCAGCTTCGCGGCCGAAAGCGAAGGGATCACGTCGGACAAGATCGTCGAACAACTCATTCGGTCCACTCCGTCAAAGGAAGGCGAGCTGACCCGTGACCCAAACCTCAAGAAGATTTTTGCCGCCTGAAGCTGTCGCCCGCATTGCGCGGCTGGAAATCCTGGCCCGCAATGTTGTCGAAGGTTTCTTGTCGGGACTGCATCGCAGCCCGTACTTCGGCCAGTCGGTCGAGTTCGCGCAGCACCGGGAATACGCACCGGGAGATGACACCCGGCGCATCGACTGGAAGGTCTGGTCCAAGACCGATCGTTACTACATCAAGCAGTACGAAGAAGAGACCAACCTGCGAACCACGCTGCTGGTGGACCTGTCCGAGTCCATGCAGTTTGGTTCGCATTCCCTTTCCAAATACGAGTACGCCTGCCGGATTGCCGCATCGCTGTCATACCTGCTGATCCGACAGCAGGATTCCGTCGGCATGATCACCTTCGACAATGTGATTCGGGCCACGATCCCCCCCAGCAGCAAGCAGAATCACCTGCAGTCGATTTTGTCGTCGCTGGATGTTCAGAAGCCGGCCAAAAAGACCGATCTGCAGACGCTGCTGGCCCAGGTGGCCGATCAGCAGACCCGTCGCGGCCTGATTGTCGTCATCTCGGATCTGTTCGTGGACCGGGCGGGATTGTTCAAGGGGCTGAAGCTGCTGAGAACGCGCGGCCATGACGTGATGGTCTTCCACGTGATGGACGACGAGGAACTGGACTTCAACTACGCCGGGACGACGAAGTTCGAGGGGATGGAAGAGATGGGCGACCTGATCTGCGATCCCCGATCCCTGCGCGAAGGATATCTGCAGGCGGTGAATACCTTCCTGGACGACATCCGGCGCCACTGCACTCGCCAAATGATCGACTACCATACCATCCGAACCAGTGAACACCTCGACGCCGCCTTGGCGCATTACCTGACTCACCGGGTCGGCATGCGTCAATCGGTTCGAAACTAACCGCGACACCTTTTCGCCTTGACCGCTCGCGCCTGACAGCGACCCCAAATATCATGAACGCCTGGCTGGCTAATCACTTTTTCAATCCGACGTTTGTCGCGGGGGGCGCACTGCTCATCGCGTCGCCGATCATCATCCACCTGATCAACCGGATGCGATATCGACGGGTGCAGTTTGCCGCGATGGAATTTCTCCTGGCCAGCCAACAGCGGAATCGTCGGCGACTGCTGCTGGAACAACTGCTGCTGCTCCTGCTGCGAATCCTGATTGTCGCGGCCATCGTGCTGCTGATCTCGCGCCTGATCCTGGATCCATCCCAGATGTCGGTGTTCCGCGGAGCACGCTCACACCATGTCGTCCTGCTGGATGACAGCCTTTCGATGCGAGATCGATGGAACGAAACCAGTTCGTTTGCCGAAGCGATCAAGATCATCAACCGACTGGCCGCCAGCGGAGCCGAGCAGCCAAACACGCAAAAGTTGACGCTGATCAGGCTGTCACGCCCAGATCAGCCCGTTTTCTCCGAACGGGATGTCAACGAAGACTTCGTGACCGAATTGACGACCAAGCTGGATCTCCAGTCCTTTCCATGCACGCATCGCGCATTGGACCTGGTGACCGGCCTGCAGGCTGCCAAAAAACTGCTGGCGGACGAGCGGGGAACGATCCAGCATCTGCATGTGATTTCCGATTTCCGCGAGCGGGACTGGCAGGATCAAAAGGCGATCTCGGGCGCCGTGGAAGACCTGACGGGGGCGGGCGTGTCGGTGAACCTGGTCCGATCGGTTCCCGAACAGCATCCGAACCTGACCGTTTCCCTGCTTTCGGGCGATCTGCAGGTGGCTGCGGCCGATGTGCCACTGCGGTTGAAAGTGGCGGTCAAGAACAACGGACTGCAGGCGGTCACCGATGTCCGCCTGGCGTTGTTCGACAACAACGAAAAGATTCCCGTCAGCGTTGTATTTGAAAAGATCGATCCGCAGTCCGAAGTCACACATGAGGCGGATGTGCGCCTGGCAACATCCGGCCGACACAAGTTGCGGGTGAGCATCGATACTGATCCCCTTGTGGAGGACAATGCCCGGTTCCTGGCGGTCGACGTTCCCAAGTCGGTGCCGGTGCTGATTATTGACGGCAATCCGAGCGGCGATGATGGTTCGTACATCGCGGACGCCCTGGCAGCAGATCCGCGCAGCACGGGGTTCGCACCGGTCATTGAGAATGTTGAATTCCTGCGGCGGCGGCCGCTGGATGAGTTCCGGGCCATCTTCCTTTTAAATGTCCCCGAAATCCCCGCGGATGGATTGGATGCGCTGGAGAAATACGTGGCGTCGGGCGGTGGACTCGCCTGGTTTGTCGGCGATTCCATCCGTCCAATTCACTACAACGATGCACTTTATCGGGAGGGGAAGGGGTTGTTCCCGGTCCCACTGGATCCCTCCCCCAAGGAACTTTTCGCCGACGCCACCGGTTCCGGGGCCGACCTGCGGGTGATCGATCATCCGATGTTTCGGTTGTTCAACATCGACCCGACGCTGCTGCAGAAGATTCAAATTACGAAGTACTTCCCGGTTTCGCCGGAATGGCAGCGGGATGATCAGGTCCGCAAGGATCGCGTGCGAACATTGGCGACGTTGCGGACCAATGACCCGATGATGTTCGAACACCAGTTCGGCAAGGGGAGCATTGTGACGGTGCTGACAACGGCATCTCCCGACTGGAACAATTGGGCAACCGACTACACGTATGTTGTGATTCAGCTGGAATTGATCAAGCACCTGGCCCGCACAGATCGCAGTCCCGAAGCACGACAGGTCGGTGAGCCGATCCAGTTGACGCTCAACCCCGCTGAATACACTGACGCGGTGGAAATCCTGTCACCGGGAACTGAGGGGGACCGGACGACTCGATTGCAGGCGTCACCCGAACAGCCCGAGTCACCTGACGACAAGCCCCCGGCGCCGCGGGATCTGCGACTGACCGCCACGTTCCGGGAAACCGATGATCCGGGGATCTACACCGTTCGCCTGATGGGTCAGAACCAGGTGAGCGAAGAGCGGCTAATCGCATTCAATGTGTCGCCGCGTGAAGGAGACCTGCAGTTGGCGGTGACGGCAGACATTCGCAAGCGGCTCGGCGGAAACAACAAGGTGACGATTCAGGAATTCGACCATCTGGAATGGGTGCAGGGGAAAGAAGCCGGGTCGGAAATCCGCCAATGGTTGCTTTGGATCCTGCTGGCTCTGATGATCATGGAACAGGCCCTCGCGTATCGATTGAGCTACCACCGAAACTCGACCTCCTCACAGCCGACGTCTCCGGGACGCCGACGTGAGCCGGGTCGAAGAACCACCACGAACGCATGACGAGCGTATGACGATAGCACCTTCCTTTATTGTGACACTGGCGGCCGACGCCACAGCCACGTTCACCGCGCGTGAATTCGACGATCTGCCACAGTCCCCGCTGGGCTGGCTGATGCTGATCGGCGGAAGCGTCATCGTGCTGGCGTGGGTGGTCTGGCTGTATCTGAAAGACACCCGCGAACTGTCAGCCGGGTGGAAGGCCTGGCTGACGTTCCTGCGTCTGTCCGTCCTGGCCTGCCTGCTGGTGATCGCCCTGAATCCGTCGGATCGCACTCAGAAACAGGCGTTTCGCCCGTCGCGCGTGGCGATTGCCATTGATACTTCGCTGTCGATGCGGCATCCCGCCGAAACACCAGGAGCCGATGCGTCGCCAGGGAAGGATGCCGGGCCGTCGCGTGCCGAGGCGATTCAGCAGGTCTTCGCCAAAACGCCGCTGCTGGAACAATTGCGACGTCAGCACGAAGTCAGCATTTTCACATTTGATTCGCGACTGGAAGGTCCTCTGCGTGTCTTCACGCTGACTCCGTCCAGTTCCGAAGGTACGGCGAAGCCATCGGCACCCGGTCCGCAGACTGAGGCCAAACCGGAAACGCCGCTGGACTGGGCCGAGACCGTCCGGGCTCGCGGGGTGGAAACTCGACTGGGAGAAAGTCTGACCGAACTGATTCGACAAACCGCCGGGCGGACACTGTCAGGAATCGTTGTGATCACCGACGGAGCCTCGAACGCGGGTGTCGATGCGGTCACCGCGCATGATCGAGCGGTCGCCACCAAGACCCGGCTGATTACTGTCGGGACCGGAACCACACAACAGCCAATCAACCTTTCGATCGCGGAAGTCGCTGCTCCGACGGACGTCGCCATCAATGATCCCTTCGAAATCAAGGTGTTTATCCAGGGGCAGGGGATGACGGGACGGCAGGTGACCGTCGATCTGCTGGCGTTGCCGGAAAGCCAGGCCGGGGAACCCACCCTGGTCGAATCCCGGACAATCACCTTGCCGGAAGAGGGGACTCGTGCGGAAGTGGTTTTCCCCCGCACACCGACGGTTGCGGAAAAGACAACCTATACCATCCGTGCCGCACCGGTGGATCGAGTTGCCGAATTCAATCTGCAGGACAACGTCCAGTCGCCGACGGTGAAAGTCTTCGATCGGCCCACGAAAGTCCTGCTGGCCGCGGGCGGGCCGATGCGCGACTACCAGTTCGTCCGCAACCTGCTGTTCCGCCACAAATCGTTTGACGTGGATGTGCTGCTGCAGACGGGTGTCCCCGGTACGAGCCAGGAATCCGACAACCTGCTGGTCTCATTCCCGGATACACGGGAAGAACTCTATGACTACGACGCGATCATTGCGTTTGATCCCGACTGGAAAGCCATTCCCGCCGAATCGATTCCGCTGCTGTACAACTGGGTCGCGGATGAGTCCGGGGGATTGATCCTGGTCGCGGGCGATGTCAATACGCAGCAGGTTGCCGCGGGAAGTGATGGACTGAGCGAAGTGGATGACGAGTTGAAGCCGCTGCGCCAATTGTATCCCGTGGTGCTCAGTTCGTACTTTTCGGCAGCACGGTTCGACCAGGATTCCAGCCAGCCGTGGCCGATCGCGTTCACGCCGGAAGGTCTGGCCGCCGGGTTCCTGCAATTGACCGACGACCCGATCACCTCCGCCGCACGGTGGAAAGAGTTCTCGGGGTTTTACCGTGCCTATCCCACGGGGGGACACAAGGCAGCGGCACGCATTTATGCCCGCTTCTCGGACCCCCGCGCGGCGACTGAACCGCCGGTCCTGATGGCGTCCCAGAATGTGGGACGGGGCCAGACGTTCTACCTGGGAAGTCCCGAGATGTGGCGTCTGCGCTCGGTCAGCGATGCCGACTACGACCGATTCTGGATCAAGCTGATTCGAGAAATCGCCCAGGGACGCACAAAGAAGGGTGTCAAACGAGGTTCACTTCGCACGGAAAGCGACAAAGTGACTCTCGGCCAGACCGTCCGCGTGTTTGCGCGACTGCTCGATGCCCAGTTCAAGCCGCTGGAAGTCGAACAGATTCCGTTTGAACTGTTTGATCCCTCGGGACGTCCCTTGACCCCCATTCGGACGCTTCGTCGCGACCCGGCTCAACCGGGCGAATACGTCGGCGACTTCCGAGCCAGCATTCCCGGAACTTACAAGCTGGAGGTTCAATTGCCTGACTCACGCGAGCGACTGCCGGCGGAAGTCATGGTGACGGTGCCCAAACTGGAGGATGAAAACATCCGGCAGAATGTCCGGATGTTGACCGAACTGGCGCGAGACACCGGCGGTCAATACCTTCCCTTGGAGAAGCTGGTCGCGGAATTGCCGGCACTGCTTCCCAATCGGGGGGAACAATTCTTCATTCCCGAGCGTCTGCGAACATTGTGGGACCGCACGTGGGTCATGTATCTGCTGGTGGGACTGCTGTCGGCGGAATGGCTGACGCGGAAACTGCTGAAGCTGGCGTGAAGTCTGAAACGGGATGTCGATATGACCACTCCAAATCCAACACCGAACGCGTCGGGTCCGCGGGAAACCGGAAGCAACCCGGAATCACTGCGAACGGTCTCTTTGGGTTCCGCACGACCTGCGGGAACTGGAATTCCCGCGGAAGCCCTGGCGGTGCTGGATCGGCTGCGATCCCGCATCCGACAGTATGTCCTGCTGGAAGGTCTGGCCCTGGTGGTCGCCCTGCTGGGCACGCTCTTCTGGGGAAGCTTCCTGATCGACTGGTGCTATTTTGCGATGAGCCGCCTGGAACTGCCGCGCTGGTTCCGCGCGACAATCCTGGTGGTCGGGATCGGGCTGCTGGCGTTTGGCCTGATTGCCTGGGTCGGACTGCGACTGCTCCGATCGCTGCGGGCCAAGGCCCTGGCCCTGGTGCTGGAACGCCGGTTTCCGGAACTGGACGACCGCCTGATCACGGCGGTTGAAGCGGCAGATGAGCCACAGGGAAACGCGAGCCCCATTACAAACGCAATGCTGCAGCAAACGATCGTCAATGCCGCGCGAACGGCGGCCTCACTGGACCTGGGGAGTGTGTTTGACCGGCGTCCGATTCGCCGAGCCATTCTCGTGGCCGGGGTTCTGACCGCGTCGATCCTGGGCTTGACCGTGACCAATTCGGCGGCGATGGAACGCTGGATCGCCGGATATTTGAATTTGCGAGACGGCTATTGGCCTCGCGAAACAGAATTGATCGTCCGCGTCGTCGCCCAACCCGGCGACCGGATCAAGGACTTTACCGAGGGCCAGTACAAACATGCCAAAGGGACAGACCTGACTCTGCAGGTCGACGTTCCCGAAGGAAAGAAGGCGCCGGATCAGATTCGACTGGTGGCCCGCCTGGCCCAGGGACGAGCGGACCTGCGAGTCACCTTGACCCGAATGGGGGATCAGCCGTTCCGTCACACGTTCCCGGGACTGCTCGACAATGCCGAAGTCTGGGTCCGTGGCGGCGACTTCACCAATTCGTCTCCCTATCGAATCCAGGTGGTTCAACCTCCCGATGTGGAGCAAATCAGTTTGCACTGCCTGTTCCCGGACTACACGGGAATGAACCAGCGTTCGGGAGGTCAGGTGGTCCGGACGCGACAGCAGGTGAATGGAGCACAAACGTCTCTGCCACTCGCCACCGACTTCGTCCTGGACGTGGCCGCGAATAAGCGATTGCAACAGGTTCGGATCGAAGGGGACGCGGGGCCTGAACGATGGGAGATTCTTCTGCAGGCTCCCGCTGCCGATTCGCCTGCCGTCGCCTCGATTGGGCTGAAGTCGCTCGACGGACGTCCGGAAATTCGTGTCCCCTGGCCGGATGCGATGGTCCAGGCGATCTGGTCCTCGGACCGAAACCTGGTGGCGTTGCCATTCGTGCTGGCTCCCGATGGAGCCGATCGGATGCCCGAAATGCTGCGTCAGGCGGCCGAATCGGGCAAGCCGCCCACGTTCCCGCTTCCCTTACCGCCCGACTCCGCCATTCGCGTCTCGCTTGAGGACACCGACGGAATTTCCAGCCTCGCCCCCGCTCGATTTACCATCAACGGGATCGTCGATCAGCCCCCCGTCGTGACAACGGACCTGCGCGGGATTGGTTCCTCCATTACCCGCAAGGCGCGGATCCCGATCGGGGGCGCCCTGGCGGATGACTATGGAATTGTGTCCGCCCGGTTCGACTATCGGATCGATGACAATCCCGCATGGCTGCCGCGCAATTTCCAGACTCCGCCGACCGGAAGCCTCCGCGAATTTGAATTGCAGCGGGCCGAAAATGAGCCGTTCGAGCGGTTCGATGTTCTGCCACTGGATTTGTCGGTCGGCCGCCGCCTGACCATCGCCGTATCGGCGATTGACGGGTGCACGGTTTCGGAAGGGAGGCGACCTGCCGCCAGGCCGGGCCCGGCGACGGCAAACTCCAATGCCGCGGCCTCCGAACCACCGGCCGCGACATCCGAACTTCCCGCCCATCGCGCGTATGGGATAAAGTACGTGTTCACGATCGTGACGGAAGAAGAACTCCTGTCGATGCTGTACGCTCGCGAAATCAATATCCGCAAGCGGTTTGAGCAGATCATTACCGAGTTGAAGCAGGCGCGGCAGGAATTGACCCTGCAGCGGGGGAAGGCGGACGAGGGGGCCCGACTGAAGGGGACAGGCGCCAAGCCGGATGTCGACCCGCTCCTTTCCATTCTGCAGGGGCTGGCGGCGTGCGCCGACCGGACATTGCATGCGGTCCGCAAGAATTCGGTGGAAACGTCAGGTGTCGAAGCCTCGTTCGTTGAAATCCGCGAGGAACTTGTCAACAACGCCGCCGACACACCCTTGATGCTCGAACGGCTGGATGTCCGCATCATCGCACCGCTGCGGAAGATCAGCGCGACGGGTTTTCCGGCTGTTGACGCGTCGCTCGGCCTGTTCAAACTGGCGCTCGACAAGGGAACCGACCCGACTGGTCCCATGGATGAAGCAGCTGATGTCCTGGATTCCATGATTCAAAGCATGGAACAAATCCTGTCGGAAATGCGGGAACTGGCCAAATTCCATGAAGTCGTCGAGCAGTTGAAAGCCAACATCAAGGCCCAGCAGGAGTTGCTGGAAGAAACGAAGCGAAAACGAAAAGAAAAGGCGATTGAGCGGCTGTTGGAATAAAACTCGCAGGGAACACGGACTAGGTCCGGGGCGTCTTACCACCATCGAGGGTCGATTCCCGGTCTGAACAGGAGTGTCAGAAATTCCACTTCGACGGGATCTGGCAAGATCGGAAAGTCTAATTTCAGGCGAGTTACGGGAAAAACGGATGGCGACGTAACGGCTGGTCGAGGATATACTATGCGGGGTTCGGCCGACCGATCCGTCGGCCGAGACCGAAGTCCTGCGGTCCGGAAGGAGATCGAGCGATGAGTTCTGCAGCATTCGCGAAGTTCCGTCGGCTGTTCAGCCTGGTCGCGACCGTTGGATTGACGGCCGCCATGGGACTGGCCTCGTGGGGATTCGCCGAGGATTCTCCCAAGACTCCGCCCGCCGCTCAAGAACCTCCAAAACAAGAACCTCCCAAAGAGGCCGCTCCCGCGAATCCCGCAGCAAATCCCGACGCCAATCCCAACGGACTGGGCACGTCGCAGGATGCGATCACGATGCGGTATCGCCGCTTCGAAGAGACGCTGCTGCAACTCTCTGAATACCTGCGCAAAACGGATCCCCAGCGAGCGGAATTGCTGACCCGTGCGATTGGCAAAAGTCAGGAAGGTCGAGTCCACGACCAGTTGCGCGAGATTGCCAGGATTCTGAAGCAGGATCAGTTGGGCGATGCCGTCGAACGAGAAGAACAAGTCATCCTGCACATGCAGGCGGTCCTCGAACTTCTGATGAGCGAAGACCGCCGTGATGAGATTGAAAAGGAACGAGCAAGGATTCGGGATCTGATCAAGGACGTCGATCGACTGATCGCACGACAGACCGATGCGCGGGTCGCCACCGAACGGGGCGGAGACGCGAATGATCTGCAGAAGCAGCAGAAACAGGTCGCGGATGGAACTCAAAAGGTCGTTGAGAAAATCGATGGCCAGGACGCTCAAAAGAAGTCCGACAAGCAAAAGACCGACGGTGGAAAGCCCAATGACAAACCGGCCGCTGACAAACCCGGCAGCGACAAACCCTCGGATCCCAAAGAGGGCGATTCGCCCGACGGCCAGCCCAAGGACGGGGAGCCGAAAGAAGGGGACGACAATCCCGGAAAACCGGGCGATCCAAAAGACCCGTCGAACAAACAGGGGACGAATCCTGACAAGACCGGCCCCAAAGATCCCAAGCCGGGGCAACCGAAGGACCCCAAGACCGGCGAGCCCAAGCCTGGCGACCCAAAGCCGGGAGATCAGAAACCAGGTGATCCGAAAGAGGGGGATCCCAAGCCTGGAGAACCCAGCGATCCCAAGGATGCCAAGCCAGGCGACTCAAAGCCAGGTGACCCCAAACCCGGAAAGCCGAAACCGGGAAAACCCCAGCCCGGCAAACCGCAGTCCGGGAAGCCTCAGGACGACCAGAATCAGGATCAGCCGCAAGACGACCAGCCACAGGGAAACCCGAAGCAGGACGATCAGAATCAGGGCGACGATGCTCAGAAATCCGACAAGACGCCCGGCCGCGACGAAATTGAAAAAGCCCGCAAGGAGATGGATCGGGCGATCGAAGAACTGAAAAAGAAACGCAACGCCAACGCATCGGACAACCAGGATCAGGCACTGGCCAACCTGATCAAGGCAAAAGAGAAACTCGAAGAGATCCTGCGTCAGTTGCGTGAAGAAGAACGAGCGATGGTGCTGGCGGCACTGGAAGCCCGATTCCGCGACATGCTGCTCAGGCAGGAGGCCGTGAACAATGGGACGATGGGAATTCATACCGTTTCCGTCGACAAGCGATCGGACCGTCATCGGAACCGCGCGGTCGAACTGGCTCGGAATGAAGACGAGATTTCCCTGCTGGCCGCCAAGGCACTGACATTGCTTCGCGAAGAAGGATCGTCCGTCGCGTTTCCGGAAGCGGTCGAGCAGATTCGGGACGACATGCTGACCGTGTCACGACGGCTGGAACGAGGTGACGTCGGGGAACTGACGCAGAACATCGAACAGGATATCGTGGAATCGCTGCGTGAGATCCTGGAAGCCCTGCAGAAGGAAATCGAAAAGATCAAGGATCAGAAGCAGCAACAACAGCAACAGCAGCAGCAGCAACAACAGCAGCAACAGTCGAAGCTCGTCAACAAGCTGGCCGAATTGAAGATGCTCCGATCGTTGCAGTACCGGGTCAATCGCCGGACAAAGCAGATGGGTCGGCAGGTCGAAGGGGAACAGGCGCTGGATGTCGACGTCGTTTCCCAGTTGAAGCAACTTTCCGATCGACAGGCCAAGGTTCAGCGGGCGACGCATGACCTGGCGACCGGACGAAATGAATAAGCCCACGCCCGGGACGATTTTCGCCCCGGCTTGGATTTGAATCTCAGCAAGGATTCCATGATGCGGGCAAATCGATTCCTGTTCTCCGTCGCAGCCCTGCTGGCCGTGTCTGCCCCCTCGTTCGGCGCCAACGAGGTCTATGCGCCAACAAAACTGGACGACGCCCGCAGCCAGGTGCTGGCGTGGGCCGCGGCACAACCCAATGTCACGGAAGCGCAGCAGCGAGATCTGGCAGCGATCTGGGTGTCGGACAACGCCTCCGAAGAAGCGGACCGAGTTCTGGAACTGGTCGTTCGGTCGTTCGCGGCCATCGATGCGGATTCCGCCAGATTGGTCACGGCCTGCAACGCCCCGAACCTGGTGTTGCTGCCACCCGACGCGGCATTCCTGAAGCATCCCGGCCGCGATCCGTTTCTCACCGCCAATCTGACGCTTTTCTATGGTCGCTACTTGGTTGAGCGCCGAATGTTTGATGAAGCGATCGAACAGTTGAACCAGCTTGACCCGCGCAGCGTCGTCGATCCGGCCAGCCTGTTCTTCTTCAAAGCCGTCGCACAGCAGGGCCTGCTCGACATCAAACCGGCACTCGCCTCGCTGGAACAACTTCTAAAAAACGTGGAACGAGTTCCCGTCCGGTACTCGGCGACCGCCACACTGATGCAGGCCGACCTGCAGGGTCTCGAAGAAAAATCCCTGGGCGAAGTCGCCCGGTTGATGAGCGATTCCGAACGGCGACTGGAACTGGGCCGGGCGGGTGAACGGGTTCAGGGCGTTCAGGAGCGGATCATCAGCGAACTGGACGAGATCATCAAGAAGATCGAACAACAGCAGGGTGGCGGTGGAGGTGGAGGGGGCGACGGTGAAGGTGGCGGGAATCAATCGAACGCTCCCGCCGATGACAGCCGCGTGAAGGGAACAGAAGCCCCGGGCGAAACCGACAAGAAAAACTTCAGCAAGAACGGCCAGTGGGGAAATCTGCCCGAACGGGATCAGGCCAAGGCGAAGAGCGACCTGAACCGCAATTTCCCCTCGCACTACCAACGGGCGATCGACCAATACTTCCGCAAGCAGACGGAACGGGTGGCCAAGCCGAAATGATCGCCCGAACCTGACGGTGCAGGGCAATCGAATGGGAATGACTCGACAAGGACGAATGCAACAATGACCGCCTGGCCTGCTTTGTTACTCCTGATCGCATCCGCCGCTCCCCCCGTCGAAGTAGCCACTCTCAACGGTGATCAGCATGTGGGAACGCTGGAACGAATGACGACGGACGAAATCGTCATCAAGACACCCAGCGGATCCACTCAGGTCCCCGCATCAGAACTGCTGGCAATTCGCCTGCCCGGACCGATGCCAACCACACCAGCCGAGTCGCCGATCGAAGTCTCGATCATTGATGGATCGCTGCTGCGAGTCACTTCCTATGCCACAACGGCGTCGCATGCCGAACTGAAGCATGCGCTGCTGGGCGAAATCAAGGTCCCGCTCTCGGTGATTCAGTCGGTTCGATTTGCGGCCGCCGACCCGAAGGTAGATGCGGCCTGGAAGCAACTGCAGGGACGCCCGTCACGCAAGGATCAGGTTGCCGTTCGTAAAAACGATGTCCTGGATCACCTGGATGGAGTCATCGGCACCATCGATCAGGCGACCGTCAAGTTTCAACTGGATGGGGAAGAGATCCCCGTCAAGCGCGAGCGAGTCTTCGGGATGATCTACGCCAAGCGAGAAGCTGTGACGGCGAAGGCCTCGTCCGCACTTGACCTCGCCTCTGGAGACCGTCTGACCGCCCGTGCGGTGGCATGGGATGGCGACGTCTGGAAGGTCAAGCTGGCGGCGGGAACGGAACTTTCGATCCCCTCCACGGGAGTTCAGCTGATTGACTACACCCAGGGAAAGATCGCGTACCTGTCCAACCTGGAACCTCGGGACGTTCAGTACACGCCGTACTACGAATCCGGGTTCGTCTGGGAATATCGCCGCGACCGGGGATTGGATCGCTACCCCATCCGGTTCGGGTCCAAGGTATATGCCAAGGGGTTGTCCGTCCACTCGGCCACGAATCTGAAGTATCGGATCGGCGGGGACTATCGCCGGTTTCAGACGATCGTCGGGATTGACGAGCGTTATCGCGGCAACGTCGACATTGTCATCAAAGGGGATGGGCGAACCCTGTTCAAGGGAGCGGCCCGCATCGATCAGCCGCCACAATCGCTGGATCTGGACGTGTCCGGCGTTGTCGAACTCGAGATTGCCATCGGCTATGGTGAAGATGGACTGGATATCGGTGACTGGCTGCATCTGGCAGATGCCAAGGTCATCAAGTAACTTGAGCGACCGCGTTGAGTCAACAAACTGCTGACTCAGTGCGGGCGTGTTGGAAATCTGGAACTGGTCATGGAACAGCGTCTTCAACGAAATCTGACGGCATTCGCCGCTTTCATCTGTCTTCTGCTGCAATCTGGCCTCGCTGCCGCCGTCGAATCCACGGTACTGCAGGCCCAGCAGCAGCGGATCGACGTGATGAAGAAGGTGGCGGCCACGGTTGTCGCGATCTTTTCCTCCGATGGGAATGGCGGTGGATCAGGTGTGCTGATCAGTTCCGATGGTTATGCCCTGTCCAACTTCCACGTCACGAGCGCCTGCGGCGACTTCATGAAATGCGGACTCAATGATGGCCAACTGTACGACGCCGTGATCGTGGGAATCGATCCGACAGGCGACGTGGCCCTGATCAAGCTGCTGGGTCGGGATGACTTTCCCAAGGCCACGCTCGGTGACAGCGACAAGCTGACGGTCGGCGACTGGACCTTTGCCATGGGAAATCCGTTCCTGCTGGCCACCGATTTTCAGCCCACTGTTACCGCGGGGATTGTGAGCGGGCTGCATCGGTATCAATACCCGGCCGGAACACTGCTCGAATACACAGACTGCATCCAGGTCGACACCTCGATCAATCCCGGGAATTCAGGTGGCCCCCTGTTCAACGCCGCAGGCGAACTGGTGGGCATCAATGGCCGCATCAGCGTGGAAAAGCGAGGCAGGGTGAACGTCGGAGCGGGATACGCGATCTCGATCAATCAGATCAAGCATTTCATGGACCATCTGCGCGGGGGGCATGTCGTCGATCATGCCACGCTGGGGGCCACTGTCCGGACAGGTTCCGACCGCCAGGTTCTGGTCGATTCCATCCTGGATCAATCCGCCGCCTATCGTCGCGGATTGCGTGAAGACGATGAAATCGTCTCGTTTGCCGGCCGCCCGATTGGCAGTGTCAATCAGTTCAAGAACATCCTGGGGATCTATCCGCGCGGCTGGTCCGTGCCGCTCGTCTTTCGTCGAGACGGGAAGAAGCAGGAGATCATCGTCGAACTGCGAGGGTTGCATCGCGAGTCAGAGTTGAAGCCGAAACAGCCTCAGACGCCACGCGGAAAGCCAAAGCCGGTCCCTGACGATCTGAATCCCCATCAACCATCGGCCAAGCTTCCCAAGGAAGAGCTTCCTGAAGAATACAAGAAGCTGTTCGTCAAGAAGGTGGGCTATGCCAACTACTACTTCAATCAGCAGGAGCAGCACCGTGTCCTGCACAGCCTGGAATCGCTGCACGCCTGGCGTTCCGTGTCGGGGCGATGGAAGCTGACCGGAAAGACGCCGCAGGGAGAAGAGTTTGCCTTCACCCTGGGTGACAAGGCCCTGGGACTGCAACTGCCGCTTCGACCGGGATTGCAGCCACTGGAAGGGGCCGCCGACTTCCTGGATGAACCTCCCGGATCAGGCGGCCTGCTGGCTGCCATGCAGCAACTCAAGCTGCTGCTGACGAAGGGGACCGAGACGTTTACGGAGTTCCAATACGTTGGCAGCCAGCCCCTGGATGGTCATGGCGCCCTCGTCGATGTGCTGCAGACGAAGAAGGGCGGGGTGGAAGCCCGCTGGTATTTCCGCAAGAACGACGGCGCGTTCGTCGGATTCGATTCCAGCCTGGGAACCGACGTCGATCCCTGTGAAATTCGCTTTACCGATTTTGGTGATTTCGGCGGCAAGCGGTTCCCCAGCCGATTCGTTGTTCGTCACGGCGACGCCGAGTTCGCGACGTTCGAAATCTTGACCCTGGAAATCCAGGCCTCCGACGCTGACAAAAAGCCGGAAGCCGGTAATGGAAATTGAGTCGCCAATGCAGCGAGTGATCCTGGCGTGCGTGTGCACGGTGATGTTTGCCGCGGGGACAGACCGGCTTCAGGCACAATCCTCGATTGAATCGATCGCCAACGTCTCGCCCAAGGTCGTCAAGATTTTTGGCGCGGGCGGGGGCCAGAAACTGCATGCCTATGGCTCCGGTTTCCTCGTCTCATCCCAGGGACACATTGTCACCGTCTGGAGTCACATCCTGGATGGTGAGACTGTCACGGTTGTCCTGCATGACGGTCGCCGATACCAGGGGAAAGTCCTGGGGGCGGAACCGCCCCTGGACATGGCGGTGCTGAAGATCGAAGCGGAAGGGTTGCCGTTTTTTGATCTGGCCGAAGCGACGTCAGCAGGTCCGGGGACCCGGGTGCTCGCCTTCAGCAATGCGTTCAAGGTGGCGACCGGAGATGAACCCGTGACAGTCATGCACGGCGTGATCTCGGCCAAAACGTCTCTTGCCGCACGGCGCGGGGCGTTTGAATCGCCGTATACGGGGCCCGTCTATGTCGTCGATGCCGTGACCAACAATTCTGGTGCGGCAGGGGGAGTCCTGACGACCTGGGATGGACGACTGCTCGGCATGATCGGCAAGGAATTGCGGAACACTCAGACGAACACATGGCTGAACTACGTGATGCCTGCCACAGAACTGAAGGAAACCATCCAGCAGATCATCACGGGCGATTTTTCGTCGAAGAAGAAGACCGGCGACGATGAGGACGACAAGGGGAAGCCCCGGCCGCGCCGGTATGATCCCATCGACTTTGGCATCGTCACCATTCCCGATGTTTTGAACCGCACCCCGGCCTATATCGATCGCGTCCTGCCAAACTCGCTGGCAGCCAAAGCGGGCCTGATGCCAAATGACCTGATCCTGTTCGTGGGAGACAACCTGGTTCAGTCGTGCCGGTTACTCAGGGAGGACCTGGGTCGACTGGAAGCGAACGATGTCCTGAAACTGGTCGTCCGTCGCGGCGACACTCTCGTCAGTGTGGAAATGGTCGCCCCGAGAAAGTCCGACGAGTAGACGAGTGCGGTTGAAAGAGTGTTTCTCGGGGGCCCATCGGGCCAATCCCGTCGTCGCTGATCCCACGGCAATCCACATAAAGTTCGTGGCCGCAACCGATCACCTGCCTGCCAGACTCTTGTAGACCTGACTCAGATGACCAGTGACGTCCGCCCTCCTGATGAGATTGCGAATCTTGTCACACACGGCGCGGGGTTCGTGTTGAGCCTGGGCGCGGCATGGCACCTGATGAGCCTCGCCTTCAGTCGTTCCACGGCCGTCTTCACCGCCTGTAGCATCTACAGTGCCGCGTTGATCCTGGTCTATGGCAGTTCCACACTGTCGCACCTGTTTTATGACATCGGATGGCGGCGCGTCTTCCGAACTCTCGACCAGGCCTGCATCTTCCTGCTGATCTCAGGGACGTTTACCCCGTTTGCAGTCCTGTATCTGAATCAAGGCCCCTGGTGGATCCTGCTGACGATCATGTGGCTGGCAGCGCTCGCGGGCGTCTTGCGCGTGCTGCAGGTCCGCGATCTCTCTCCTCGGGACAAGCTTCTCTTTGGGATCCTTGGCTTTCTGCCGGCCACCGCTGCGGTGGAATTCTCGAGGCACGCTCCCATCATCCTGTTGGTCTGGATCCTCGCCGGGGGCGTTTGTTATTGCCTTGGCGCCCCCTTCTTGAGATGCAGTTCCCGAATCCGCTACTCTCACGCCGCCTGGCACCTGTGCGTCATCGCCGGCAGCGCATGCCACTATTACGCCGTGCTGCTGGCTATGGATGGCACAGATTCCGGGCCTTCGCCCGGCGAGGTTCGCAGGCCCTGGAAACGACTCGTTCAAGAGTTGGCGCTGGGATGTTTGGCCGAATCCTCATCAAATGACACAATTCCAGCAGGTCTTTTCTCAAGCCCTAATCGCCATGACCCCGAGATGATTCCGCGATTGGAACGCGAGTTGGTCGCAAGCACCCGAGTTGGGGAATGTCGATGAGCAAAGTTCTTGTAATCGTTCCCTGTGGGCAGAATAAGATCTGGGACCGGATACCGGAAGCTGGGCCAACCGCAGCAAGAGAGGCTTACACAGGACCACCATTTGGAATCAATCGGGCGTATGCCGAGAAGTTCGGCGACGAATGGGTGATACTCAGTGCCAAATACGGCATTATCAAACCGGACTTTCAGATCGATGCGCCGTACAACATTACCTTCAAGAACTCACGAACAGGCCCGATTGCCCCGGACAGGCTCCAATTGCAGGTTCGGGAAAACCACCTTGAACGCTTCACCACGGTCATCGGATTGGGAGGCAAAGAGTATCGTGCGGCAATTGAACGTGCCTTCGCTGGCTTGAACGTTCAACTGCACTTCCCATTTTCGGGCCTGCCCATCGGGAAGGCGATGCAAGCGACGAAGAGAGCCGTTGCGGGAAACGATTGGTTGTGCGGAAAGAAAGATCATTTGATGAGCGGCGATCCTCTCGCAGCAACTGCCGGTCAAACCTGCCATTCACTCCATCAAATCCTGGCCGGGCTTCCTAAATTCGCGTTCCCATTCGAAGAGACACAGATTCCCAGGAACGGCATCTATGTGCTCTTTGAAGATGGTGAAGCAGCACATGGAACGAACCGAGTTGTCCGCATAGGCACGCATACCGGAAACAACCAGCTACGCTCAAGATTGAAGCAACATTTTCTCAACGAGAAAAAGGATCGCAGCATCTTCCGCAAAAACATCGGGCGATGCTTGCTGAACCGAGATCACGATCCCTTTCTCGAGTTCTGGGAACTCGACCTCACGTCTCGTGCAGCCAAGGAACAGTATTCGGCCAACATCGACTTCAACAAGCAAAACGAAGTCGAGAAGCGTGTCTCGGAATACATTCGAGGTCATCTGCGATTTGTCGTCTTTGAAGTTCCTGACAAGGACAAGCGACTCGATCTGGAATCGAAGCTGATTTCGACCATCTCCCGCTGCGGCGACTGTGGTGCCTCGGCAACATGGATTGGACAGAATTCTCCCATATCCAAAATCAAAGCGAGTGGGCTTTGGCAAGTGAACGAACTGAACAAAATGCCATTGTCAGTTGAAGAACTTTATGAACTTCAAAAAGCCCTTGGCGTCTAATCGAGATATACCCTTTTGCATGGACCGGGGATCTTCGAGAAGTTTGTTCTTTTCGAATCGGCAGGAATCCAGATAACCGAGCAATCCATCTCCGTTTCGATCCGACAAGGCCATGAGATTCATCGATTGCTTGATGACAACCATCGCTATCTGACTCGAACTCGACAGATGAGAAAACCCAGCGATACGATACCCTCAGTTCATCCGGGGACACGACTTGACCACAGCCTTGAGATCCAGCAGTTCGATCACAGTGCCAGGAGTTCGATTGTGACTGCGGAGTACTTCGTGAAATGTGGTTGTCATCGGAGTATTCCCGTCGATCTCTTTCAGGCCGGTACCTCTGTCACCTGTCCTGCCTGCAGCGCAACAGTCTCGATCCCCAACACGAAAACGT
>Ga0265327_10002197_pt1 | contig 21383 bp, 16 predicted proteins | sample 41621metaG_FD_202089 | JGI IMG/M metagenome (GOLD analysis project Ga0265327, IMG submission 202089) | Rhizosphere microbial communities from Carex aquatilis grown in University of Washington, Seatle, WA, United States - 4-16-21 metaG | ecosystem: Host-associated > Plants > Roots > Rhizosphere...
CGATGCCGACGGTGATCTGGTTGACGGTGCCGATGGTGGTGGCGATGCCGGAAATGGCGGTCACCGCCTTGCCGGTTTCGGCCTGGATCGCCGCCACCTGGGCCTGGATGTCCTCGGTGGCCTTGGCGGTCTGATTGGCCAGGCTTTTCACCTCGTTGGCGACGACGGCGAAGCCCTTGCCGGCCTCGCCGGCGCGCGCCGCCTCGATGGTGGCGTTGAGCGCCAGCAGGTTGGTCTGGCTGGCGATGTCGGTGATCAGGTTGACCACCTCGCCGATGCGGTGGGCGGCCTCGGCCAGGCCCTTGACGGTGGCGTTGGTGGCCTCGGCCTCGCGCACGGCGCCGTCGGTGACGGCGGCGGCCTCGCCGACCCGGCGGCTGATCTCCTGGATCGAGCTGGTCAGTTCCTCGGCGGCGGCGGCCACGGTCTGCACGTTGGCGGTGGCCTGATCGGCGGCGGCCGACACCGCCATCGACTGTTCCGACGCCACCTCGGCGGCCCGCGCCATCGAGCCGGTCTCGTCGCGGACGGTGGTGGCGGCACCGGCGACGCCGCCGACGACGGTGTCGATCGAACCGACGAAGCGACCGGTGATGTCCTCGACGCGGCGCTGGTGGTCTTCCCTGGCCCGCGCCGCCCGCCCCTGCTCGGCCGCCATCTCGTCCGCCTTGACGGCGTTCCGCCGCAGCACCTCGACCGCCTTCGACAAGGCCCCCATCTCGTCGCCGCGCTCGGCGTAGGGCACCTGGAAATCGTGGCAGCCATCGGCGAAGGCGCCGATCAGCCCGGTCACCGTCCCCAGCGGACCGGTGACCCGGCGGTGGATGCCGAAGGCCACCGCCCCCATCAGACCCGCCGCCACCAGCAACAGCCCGGCCACCAGCCATAGATGCAGGGTGGCGGCGGCGCGCTTGGAATCGGCGACGGCGCGCGCCTCGGCGACGGCGGCGTCGCGGATGACCATGATCGATTGCAGCAGCGGCTGGGTGATGCGCCGCCACTCGGCGCCGTCGAGATCATAGGCGCCCTCGGCGCTGCCCTTGGCCACCCGCTGGCGGGCCAACGCGAACGGCGTGACGAAGGTGGTCTCGACCTTGGCCACCGCTTCGCGCAGGCCGACCGGCGTGCTGGCGGCGGTACCGACCTCGCGCAGCCGCTGCCAGATCTGATCAAGGCGGCCGTCGGCGACGTCCTGCTGGCGGATGAGCGCCGTCGAGAACGGCTTGCCGGTGGAAATCCCCTGCAACTGGATGGTCGAGATGCGGCCGGCGTAGTCGCGCATGTTCCAGCCCAGCTGGGCCATCGAGGCGATATTGCCGACATCGGCGTCGGCGGCGAACAGATGGCGCTCGAGCGTCCCCGACACGCCGCTGATCCGGGTGTTGAGCTTGTACATCTCGTCGACGTAGGCCTGCTGGCCCTCGGCCAGCTTCGACAGGTCGCCGGCCTTGATGAAGGCGTCCGCCTGGGCGCGCAGACGCACCACCCCTTCGCGGATGGAGACCAGCTCGGCGGCGGCATCGCGCGCCTCGGTGATTTCGGCGGCCGCCAGAACCGCCTCGCCGGCGTTGAAGGCGGCGTCGGTGCGGGTCCGCGCCTCGTTCATCGTCTGGACCGTCGCCTGGTTGCCGGCCATGGCGATGCCCGAGGCGCCACGTTCGGGCGCCATCGCCTCGGAAATCGAGGTGGCGGCGGCGAGGATATCCACCAGTTCGCGGGCGTGGCCGGCGGATTGGGCGTTGCGCCAGCCGGAAACCACCAGCAGAACCGCCATCACCGCCATCACCGCGGCGATGGCCCCCAACGAAGCCGCCAGAAATCCCTTGATCGACATGGCGCGCTCCTTGATCGAACTATCTGTGCTCATCGTACTAGAGCGACGGCGGCGCGAGGAGTCCCAATATCGGGCGTGCATCTATTGAAACATATCAAGAACATCGCTATCCTGGCGGCATGAATCCGCGGGCGCCGATCAAATCGCGGGGGGCGGTCAGCAACCCCGATTGCCGCTTCGATCCCCATCGCCGCGAGGCGGTGGACGACGGCTGGGACCTGGGCGCCGACGAGTCGTCGGCACCGGCCACCCAGGTGACGGAGGACGCCACCCGCACCATCATCACCCGCAACGATTCGCCCGACATCGGGTTCGATCGCTCGATCAACCCCTATCGCGGCTGCGAGCACGGCTGCATTTACTGCTTCGCCCGCCCCAACCACGCCTATCTGGGGCTGTCGCCGGGGCTGGAGTTCGAGACCCGCCTTTTGGCCAAGCCGCGCGCCGCCGAATTGCTGGCGGCCGAGCTGCGGAACCCGCGCTACCGCCCGGCGCCGATCGCCATCGGCACCAACACCGACCCCTACCAGCCGATCGAGCGCCAGCGCCGCATCATGCGCGGCTGCCTGGAGGTGCTGGCCGCCTTCGCGCATCCGGTCACCATCACCACCAAAAGCTGGCTGGTCACCCGCGACATCGACATCCTGGCGCCGATGGCGGCCGAAAGGCTGGCCTCGGTGTCGATCAGCGTCACCACCCTGGACCGCGATCTGTGCCGCTCGCTGGAGCCGCGCGCCGCCATCCCGGCGGCGCGGCTGGAAGCCATCCGTCGGCTGGCGGCGGCCGGCATTCCGGTCACCGTGCTGGTCGCCCCGCTGATCCCGGCGCTGACCGACCACGAGCTGGAGCGCATCCTCGATGCGGCGAAAGCGGCCGGCGCCACCGCCGCCGCGTATATCCTGCTGCGCCTGCCGGGCGAGGTCGAACCCCTGTTCCTGGAATGGCTGGAGGCCCACGCCCCCGGCCGCGCCGCCCATATCCAGTCGCTGCTGCGCCAAAGCCGGGGCGGCCGCCTCGACCAGGGCGCCTTTTCGCGGCGCTTCACCGGCGGCGGCGTCTTCGCCGATCTGCTGGCGCAGCGCTTCCGGCTGGCGACCAAGCGGCTGGGTCTCGGGGAGCGCGGCTTCGACCTCGATTGCGCCAAATTCCAGCCGCCGCCCCGGGTGGGGGATCAGCTACAATTGCTGTGACGGCGGACGCATGATCGCGACGAATTCGGCACACTGTCGGCGATTCCGAGAGGCGGGTTACCACGGAGCGCGGGAAACAGACGCGCCGCCAGTCGGTCGCCCCCTCAGGCGTGACCGGCGTCGCCGGACAGAAGGCCGAGGTCGATGCCCAGCTTGTGGACGGCGCGTTCCCATTTGCCGCCGACGTCGTCGTCGAACAGCAGTTCCTCGTCGGCGGGGGCGTTGAGCCAGACGTTTTCGCGGATTTCGGCGTCGAGTTGGCCGGCCGACCAGCCGGCATAGCCCAGCGCCAGCAGGCTTTCCCTCGGCCCCTCGCCGTGGGAGATGGCCTTCAGCACGTCGACGGTGGCGGTCAGCGCCACCTTGTCGTCGACCATCATCGAGCTTTCATGCATGTAATCGGGCGAATGCAGGACGAAACCGCGGCCGCCCTCGACCGGTCCGCCGAGATGGACCCGCACCTCCTCGGCGCCGGGGCCGGGCTCGATCTCCAGCTGTTCCAGCAACTCGGGGAAGGTGATGCCGTCGAAGGTGCGGTTGATCATGATGCCCATGGCGCCCTCGGCGCTGTGGGCGCACAGGTAAACCACCGCGCGGGCGAAACGCGGGTCCCGCATCTGCGGCATGGCGATCAGCAATTGGCCGGATAAGTATCCGGAAGTCTTTTGCACGGGCATGTCCCCACACATATGCCGGTCAAAGGCGGAAAGCAACCCTGCCCGGCCGGGCCGACCGCCGGCTTGTCGTTGACATCCCGGGCGCCGGTCTGTTGTTGTTCGCCGAACCTTTCAAGGCGTGGCGAAGATGACGATCGGACGGGTGCTGTTCCTTTTGCTGGCGCTGCTGGCGCGGCCGGCGGCGGCGGCGGAATGGGCCGAAAACGAATCGGGCGCGGTCGGTCTGGTCGCCGCCACCACCGCCACCGGCGAGGCGCGGACGCTGGAGGCCGGGCTGGCCTTCAAGCTGCGGCCGGGCTGGCACATCTATTGGCGCACCCCCGGCGACGCCGGCTATCCGCCGAAGATCGACTGGTCGGGCTCGGAAAATCTTGGCGCCCCGGTCCTGTCCTGGCCGGCGCCCACCCGCTTCGTCCTGGCCGGATTGCAGAACCACGGCTATGCCGGCGAGGTGGTGTTGCCGCTGGCCGTTCCGGTCACCGATCCCGGCCGGCCGGTGAAGCTGGCGGCCAGCGTCGATTACCTTGCCTGCGACAAATTGTGCGTGCCCCTTTCGGCGCGGCTGGAACTGGTCTTGCCGACGGGCCCGGCCGAGCCGTCCGCCGCCATCCACGACATCGTCCGCTTCAAGACGCTGGTCCCCGGCGACGGCGCCCGCCACGGCCTGACCCTGGCGGCGGTCGAGGCGATCGGCGATTCGCTGCGCCTGACCGTCACCGCCGCCCAGCCGATGGAACGTCCCGACGCCTTCATCGAAGCCCCCGACATCGCCAATTTCGACCAGCCCAAGCCGACCTTGAGCGAAGGCGGACGCCGCGCCGTGCTGACGGTGCCGGTGGTTCCCGGCACCCGCACCGGCGAACTGGCGGGAGCGTCGATGACCGTCACCGTGGTCGACGGCCAGCATTCGCTGGAGGCGACGGTCACGCCGGTCGCGGGCGCCGCCGCCCCGCCGACCGAGGAAACGGGCGTCTCGTTTCTGGCGATGCTGGGAGTGGCGCTGGTCGGCGGGCTGATCCTCAACCTGATGCCCTGCGTGCTGCCGGTGCTGTCGATCAAGGTGCTGGGCGCCATCGGCCACGGCGGCGCCGAGCGCGGCCATGTGCGGACCGCCTTCCTGGCCTCGGCCTTCGGCATCCTCGCCTCGTTCCTGGCGCTGGCCGGTGCCGCCATCGCCGTCAAGCAGGCGGGCCAGGCGGTCGGCTGGGGCATTCAGTTCCAGCAACCGGCCTTCCTCGCCGCCATGGTGGCGGTGCTGACCCTGTTCGCCGCCAATCTGTGGGGCGCCTTCGAAATCGCCTTGCCGTCCTGGCTGCTCAACACCGGCGGCGGCAGGATCCGGCACCACACCCTGCTCGGCCATTTCCTGTCCGGGGCCTTCGCCACTCTGCTCGCCACCCCCTGTTCCGCCCCCTTCGTCGGCACCGCCATCGGCTTTGCCCTGGCGCGCGGCCCGCTGGAGATCGTCGCCATCTTCGCCGCCTTGGGGCTGGGCATGGGCGCCCCCTTCCTGCTGGTGGCGATCCGCCCCGAGGCGGCCATCCGCCTGCCCAAGCCGGGCCGCTGGATGCTGGTCCTGAAAAAGGTGCTGAGTCTGGTGCTGGGCGCCACCGCCTTGTGGCTGCTGTCGGTGCTGGCTTCCCAGGCCGGAATGGCGGCGGCCATGCTGGTCGGTGGCGCCATGCTGGCGAGTCTGGCCATCCTGGCGCTACGCGGCAAGCTGCCCGCGACCGTGCGCTCGGCCGCCGGGGTGGCGGCGGCGGCGCTGGCGGCGGCGGCGGTGGCGGTGCCGCTACAGGCCGGTTTCGGCGACCGGGCCGCCGCCTCGTCCGAGGCGGCCGGCATCAATTGGACGCCCTTCAATCCCACCCTGCTGGCCGAGGCGGTGGAATCCGGCAAGGTGATCTTCGTCGACGTCACCGCCGATTGGTGCATCACCTGCAAGGTCAACAAGGCGGCGGTGGTCGATCGCGGCGGGGTGGCGGAACGGCTGGCCGGCGGCGTGCTGGCGATGCGGGCCGACTGGACCCGCCCGGACGACGGCATCGCCCGCTATTTGGCCTCGTTCGGCCGTTACGGCGTCCCCTTCAACGTCGTCTACGGCCCCGCCGCCAGGAACGGCATCCCGCTGTCGGAACTGCTGACCGAGGCCGAAGTGCTGGTGGCGCTCGACAAGGCGGCGGGACGGTAACGGCGTCCGCGCGAAACGTTCACCACGGAGGTCAGAGCGTTTTCCATCGCCGTGGCCTCCGTGACTTACCGCATCATCGGGTCAGGCGGTCCGCACCTGCGTCAGGAAAGAGCCGACCTCCCGATCCAGGGAATCGGACTGGTCGTTCAACGCATGCGCCGACGTCAACAACTGGGCCGCGCTGCTGCCGGTTTGCCGAGCCGCCGCCGTGACGTCGGCGATGTGTTCCGCAACCTGCCGCGTTCCTTGCGCGGCCAACTGCACCGAACGGGAAATTTCCGACGTGGCGGCGCTCTGCTGGGTCACCGCCGAGGCGACCGAAGATGTGATGGTCGAAATGGTATTGATGGTGCCGCCGATGGCCGTGATGGCGTCCACCGCCTTGCCGGTTTCCGATTGAATCGCGGCCACCTGGGTTTGAATGTCCTCGGTCGCCTTGGCGGTTTGATTGGCCAAGCTCTTCACTTCGTTGGCCACCACGGCGAAGCCCTTGCCGGCGTCCCCCGCTCGAGCGGCCTCGATGGTCGCATTCAGGGCCAGCAAGTTGGTTTGACTGGCGATATCGGTAATCATGCTGACCACCTGTCCGATGCGCGCGGCCGCGTCGGCAAGGCCCTGAACCATGCTGTTCGCCTCACCGGCCTCGCCGACGGCGCGCTCGGCCACGCCGGTCGCATCGGTGACCAATCGGCTGATCTCGCTGATCGAGGCGGAGAGTTCCTCGGTCGCCGAGGCGACGGTGGCGACGTTGGACGAGGCGTTGTTCGACGCGTCGACCACCGAGGTCGATTTCGTCAAGGTCACGTCCGCCGCTTCGGTAAGCTCCTCGGCGCTTCCCCGCAGGCCGACCGAGGCGGATGACACTTGGCTGACCACCGAACCGATGAGCTTGGCGAAATTTTCGGTGGCGGCATCCATGGCCGTGCGGCGCCGTTCACGGTCTTCGGTCAGCTCCCGTTGCCGACGATCCGCCGCCTCGGCCTGGATGAGCGAATCCCGGAATCCCACCAACGCCGAGGCCATGGTCCCGATCTCGTCGTGGCGGGCCGCTTCGGCGATTTCGCCGCTATAATCCCGCTTGGTCACCCTGTCCATGCTGACGGCCAACCGCTTGATGGCACCCAACTGGCCGCGGACGACGACGAACAGGACAAGGCAGCTCAGCACGCCGATCGCGATCGCGATCCCGATCACCGGCCCGGTGATGTCATCGAGCAACGCGAAGAAGACTGAACGCGGGATGCCCGTGGCGAGAACGCCGATGACGGCACCCGAGGCGTCTTTTATCGGCTCGTAGCGCAGCAGGTAGGGTACGCCAAGAACCAGGGCGTCACCGTTGTAAATTTCTCCCCGCCCATAGACCGTATCGGCGATGGCCCCTCGCGGGAATTTCGTACCGACGGCCCTTTTACCTTCGCCATTGAGCGCGTTGGTGGAAACCCTGTCATCGCCATTGAAAATGCTGACGGTGATTCCGAGCACCTCCTTGACCCGATCCGGGACTTCGTGGTTGCCATCAACCACGTAATTGCCCCAGGCCAGTTTGCCCTCGGCCAGGTGCGGTCCGCCCCCGCCCTTCAAGGTCAGGATTTCATTGACCACCCGCACGTTGCCCTGCTGCGCCCGAACCGCCTGCTGCGCCAGGCTGGAGGAGACGATCGACAGAATTACCGTGACGATCGCCGCCGCCGTGAAGGCGAGACCGAGGACGTTGACCCCGACGATGCGGGTGGTGATTGAAATGTGCGACAAAAAAGAGCGCATACGTCCCCTCCCGAAATCCCTGACGTCGCCCGCCACCGGGGGCATTCGTTTACACGATGAACTCGGTGATCACCGTCGCCGATCGACCGATGCGGCCCATCCGATCGCGCGAAGGGGCGCGCCAGGGGCACAACCTTCGCGAAAGGATTCTGCACCGGATGACCGCCCGGTGTCAAAATCGACATTCCCGATGGCTCTCGCGGGTGCGCGGCAAACGTCCGGGATAAGGGGAAGAGGGCGCCCCGTTACTGCATCATCCAGCGGGCGAGGTAGGTGCGGATCAGGCCGTCGAGCTGGGAATCGACGTCGGTGATCAGCGACTGGGTGATCTCGTAAAGCGCCTTGTCGCGTTCGTTGACCGTGACCCCCTCGGGCAGCGAGCGCACCCGGCTGGCGCGGGCCATGACATCGGCGACCGGCAGGTGGCGGGCGTCGAGAATCTGCACCTGGACGTCGAGCTTGCCCTCGTAACGCTCGGCCTGCTCGTCCTTGAACATGCCGGTGAAGCCCTTGTCGGTCTTGAGGTCGGACTTGATCACGCTGGCGTCCTTGATGACGACGCGGGCGAAGCCGGTACGCCCCATCGGCTTCAGCCGGTCCTTGGACCAGCGGATCGCCGCCGCCTCGGGCGAGACCGGCATCAGGTGCTCGTAATTGGGGGCACGGGCCGGCGACTGGTATTCGGAGACGATTTCCAACTGGCCGACATCGAGCGTGATCGGCCGCTTGTCGGCGAAGCTGATCTCGGGAAGCTTCTGTTGGACGGGCTTGCTTTCGCAGGCGGCAAGCGCCACGGCGGCGGCAAGCGCCAGCACCAGCCGGGAGGGGCGAACGATCATGGGGCCTCGCGAAGGTTGAGAAACGGCGCGGTCATTCTGGCATGTGCGCGGCTGGCGTCAAGACGGCGGGATCGCCGCGCGCGCGTTCAGGCCGCCTGAGACCCGGAGGGAGCCTCTCCGCTTGACCTTGGTCCCGGCTCTTCCCTTCCGCCGCGCCCTGCCGCATTCTCGCCGCCGGAGGCGACTGGGATGAATCGTCGGGACCGCAGGGCATCGGGCAAGACGGGCGCCATTGACGGCGACGCGTTGGCGCGCCTGTTCTCCGAGGCGGTGGCGTCGCATCAAGCCGGCCGCCTGATGGACGCGGTTTCGCGTTACCGCCAGGTGTTGGCGGCGGCGCCATCCCTGGCCGAGGCCCACCACAATCTGGGCCTGGCGCTCAAGGGCCTGGGCAAGACGGTCGAGGCCGGCGCCTGCCTTCGCCGCGCCCTGGCGCTGAAGCCCGATTATCCCGAGGCCCACAACAGCCTGGGCAACCTGCTGGCCGATGGCGGCGATGCCGCGGCGGCGGCGGAGAGCTTCCGCCGCGCCGTGGCGCTGGCGCCCGGCTTTGCCGTCGCCCACCACAATCTCGGCGCGGTGATGAAAGACCTGGGCCGTCTGGACGAGGCCGAGGCGGCGATCCGCGCCGCCCTCGCCCGCGATTCCGCCTATGCCGAGGCCCACAACACCCTGGGCACGGTGCTGGCCGCCACCGGCCGTCCGGCCGAGGCGCTGGACCATTACCGTCTGGCCCTGGCCCTTGACCCCGCCCTGACCCGCGTCCGCGCCAATCTGGCCGAGGCGTTGCGGCGGCTGGGACGGTCGGAGGCGGCGGAAGTCGAGGCGCGGCTGGCGGTCGAGGCCGAGCCGACCCTGGGCCTTGCCCATACCGTGCTCGGCGCCGCGCTCAAGGATCTGGGGCGCCTGGACGCGGCGCAAGCCGCCTTTGCCATCGCCGCCCGCCTGCTGCCCGACCGCCCCGAGGCCCACGACAATCTCGGCGGCGCGCTGGCCGAACTCGGCCGTCTGGCGGAAGCGGAAGCCGCCTGCCGCCAGGCGCTGCGACTGGCCGCCGATTTCGCCACGGCCCACAACAACCTGGGCAACGCGCTGCGCGACCAGGGGCGGCGGGCCGAGGCCGAGGAATGCTTCCGCCGCGCCCTCGAACTGGCCCCGGAAATGGCCGAGGCCCGCACCAGCCTGGGCATGGCGCGCCTCTATCGCGGCGACTTCGCCGCCGGTTGGCGGGATTTCGAGGCCCGCTGGCAAACCGGGCGGCTGGCGAATCGCGACGTCCCCCAGCCGCAATGGCGCGGCGACACGCCCCTCGCCGGCAAGACGGTGCTGTTCCACGCCGAACAGGGCTTCGGCGACACCATCCAGTTCCTGCGCTATGCCCCGCTGTTGGCCGAGCGCGGTGCCAGGGTGATCGCCGAGGTGCAACCCGCCCTGGCGAGACTGGCGGAACGGGTGGACGGGGTGGCGCGCGTGATCCCCCAGGGCGCCGCCTGGCCCGAATTCGACCTGCACCTGCCGATGATGAGCGCCCCCGTGGCCTTCGGCACCACGCTGGACAGCGTGCCGTCGACGATCCCCTACCTGTCGGCCGATCCGGCGGCCTGGGCCGCCCCGCCAAGCGCCGGCCGGCGCGTCGGCCTGGTGTGGGCGGGCGATCCCCGTCCCCACGATCCCGGCGCCCATGCCGCCGACCGCCGCCGCTCGATCCCGCTGACGGCGTTCGCGCCGTTGCTCGCCCTTGCCAGCCACACCTTCGTCAGCCTGCAAAAGGGCGCCGGCGCCGCCCAGCTCGCTCCGGAGATGGGGATTATCGACCCGATGGCCGAGGTGGCGGATTTCGCCGACACCGCCGCCGTCGTCCTCCATCTCGATCTGGTGATCACCGTCGACACCGCCATCGCCCACCTGGCCGGAGCGCTCGGCAAGCCGGTCTGGATCCTGTCGCGTTACGATGGCTGCTGGCGCTGGCTGGAGCGGGGCGACACCTCGCCCTGGTATCCCACCGCCCGCCTGTTCCGCCAGACCCGACCGGGGGATTGGGAAAGCGTGGTGGCGGCGGTGGCGGCGGCGCTGGCCGAGCGGTAGCGGGTTATTCCTTCCCCTTCGGCGGCTTGCAGCAGCAATGGGGTTCGGCGTCGGCGTTGGCCAACAGATTGTCCTCGGTGAAGCGGGCCATGGCGCGGCGCCAGGCGCCGGCAAAGCCCCGCCTGGGCGGGGTTCCGGCGGCGGCCAGCGCCTGTTCGACCGCCGCCAGCCGAAGCCGGTGCAGATCGTAAGCCACCGTCACCGACCGACCGCCGGCCTCGGCCGACCGCACGCCCGGGACGGCGGCCAGCGCCTGGGCGGCGTGGGCGGCGTCGCCGTTGACGGCGATGGTACGGGTCACGATCAGCGGTTCGGCGTTCATCATCGGATGGGAAAAAGTCCTTCGCATTCGCTCAGTGTACTTTTTCCCATTGATATAGATCGAAAAAAGTGACCTTGGGACGGCCCTACGCTCACTTTTCACCTGTTTGATTTCACCGGGTCTGGTCCCCAAACCCGGTGAAACCGGGGCCCATAATCTCGAGCCGCAGGCTCGATATTATGGGGAAAACAACATCAACCCCGCACGGAAAGCCGCCTTGAGTACGGGGTTGGCCGAATCATTTCGGGAAAAAGTACACTGAGGCCAAAGGCCGAAGGACTTTTTCACGGGCGACTTCATCGCCGCCCCCTCTTTTCGGCGAATTCCTTGACCAGGGCGTAGATCGCCGGGATCACCACCAGGGTCAGGATGGTCGATGAGACCATGCCGCCGACCATCGGCATGGCGATGCGGCGCATCACCTCGGAGCCGGTGCCGGTGCTCCACATGATCGGCAGCAGGCCGGCCATGATCGCCACCACCGTCATCATCTTGGGCCGCACCCGTTCGACCGCGCCCTCCATGATGGCGGCGCGGAGATCGGCGGCGGTGAAGGGCTGGCCCTCGGCCGCCCGCTTGGCCTTAAGGTCGCGCCAGGCGTGATCGAGATAGATCAGCATCACCACCCCGGTCTCGGCGGCGACCCCGGCCAGGGCGATGTAGCCGACCGCCACCGCCACGCTCATGTTGAAGTCGAGCGCCCATTGCAGCCACAGGCCGCCGACCAGCGAGAAGGGCAGCGACAGCATGACGATCAGCGTCTCGGTCACCCGCTTGAAGTTGAGGTAGAGCAGCAGGAAGATGATCGCCACCGTCACCGGCACCACCACCTTCAGCTTCTCGATCGCCCGCTCCATGTATTCGAACTGGCCGGACCAGGTGACGAAATAGCCGGCCGGCATCTTCACCTGGTCCCGCACCGCCGTCTTGGCCTCGGCCACATAGCCGCCGATGTCGCGGCCGCGGATGTCGACGAAGATATAGGCCGACAGCAGGGCGTTCTCGGTGCGGATGCCGGCCGGGCCACGGCCGAGCCGCACCTTGGCCAATTGCCCGAGCGGAATGGAATTGCCGTCGCCGATGTTGATCAGCACCTTGTCGGCGATGGCTTGGGGGTCGCTGCGGAATTCGCGCGGATAGCGGACATTGACGGAGAAGCGCTCGCGGCCCTCGACGGTGGTGGTCACGGTTTCGCCGCCGAGCGCGGTGAGGATCACCTCTTGCAGATCGCCGATGGTGAGGCCGTAGCGGGCGAGTTGGGCGCGGTCGGGCTCGATGTTGAGGTAGTAGCCGCCGCCGATGCGCTCGGCATAGGCCGAGGTGGTGCCCGGCACGGCGCGCACCACCGCCTCGATCTGGCGGGCCAGCCGCTCCATTTCGTCGAGGTCCTTGCCGAACACCTTGATGCCGACCGGCGTGCGGATGCCGGTGGCCAGCATGTCGATGCGGGCCCGAAGCGGCATGGTCCAGGCGTTGGCGATGCCCGGCATCCGCAACGCCTGATCCATTTCGGCGATCAGCTTGTCGACGGTCATTCCCGGCCGCCACTGGTCTTCCGGCTTCAGGTTGATCACCGTCTCGAACATCTCGGTCGGCGCCGGATCGGTGGCGGTGGCGGCGCGGCCGGCCTTGCCGGCGACGCTTTCCACCTCGGGGAAGCCCTTGATGATCTTGTCCTGGGTCTGCAACAACTCGGCGGCCTTGGTGATCGACAGGCCGGGCAGCGTGGTCGGCATGAACAGGATGGTGCCCTCGTTGAGCGTCGGCATGAATTCCGACCCCAGCCGCGTAAGCGGATAGATCGATACGCCCAGCGCCAGCAGCGCGGCGGCGACGGTGACCAGCCGCGCCCGCAGCACCGCCGCGATCAGCGGCCGATAGATCCAGATCAGGAAGCGGTTGATCGGATTCTTCGCCTCGGGAACGATGCGGCCCCGGACGAACAGCGTCATCAGCACCGGCACCAAAGTGACCGACAGCAACGCCGCGCCGGCCATCGAGAAGGTCTTAGTGAAGGCCAGCGGCTTGAACATCCGCCCCTCCTCCGCCTCCAGGGTGAACACCGGCAGGAACGAGACGGTGATCACCAACAGGCCGAAGAACAGCGACGGCCCCACCTCGCAGGCGGCGTTGATCAGCGCCTCGGCGCGGCTTTCGCCGGGCTTCAGGCGCTCCAGATGCTTGTGGGCGTTCTCGATCATGACGATGGCGGCGTCGACCATCGCCCCCACGGCGATGGCGATACCGCCGAGACTCATGATGTTCGAGGTCATGCCCAGGGCCTGCATGACGATGGCGGCGATCAGCACGCCGACCGGCAGCATGATGATGGCGACCAGGGCCGAGCGGACGTGCAGCAGGAAAATGACGCAGACCGCCGAAACGATCAGGCTTTCCTCGAGCAACGTGTGCTTCAGGGTCTCGACGGCGCGCAGGATCAGCTCGGAGCGGTCGTAGACCGCCTTGATCGAAACCCCATCCGGCAAACCGGCCGAGATGTCGGCCAGCCTCTCCTTGACGTGACCGATGACGTCGAGCGCGTTCTGGCCGAAGCGCTGGAGCACGATACCGCTGACCGCCTCGCCCTCGCCGTTGAGTTCGATCAGGCCGCGCCGCTCGTCGGGGCCGAGTTCGACCCGGCCGACATCCCGCAACAGCACCGGCGTGCCGTTCTGCACCTTCAAGACGATGCCTTCGATGTCGGCGGCGCCCTTGAGATAGCCGCGCCCCCTGACCACGAATTCGGTCTCGGCCATTTCGACGACGCGACCGCCGACGTCGGTATTGCTTTTCCGGATGGCTTCCGACACCCGCGACAACGGAATGCGATAGGCCTGCAGGCGCTGCGGATCGACCACCACCTGGTATTGCTGGACGAAGCCGCCGACGCTGGCCACCTCGGCGACGCCCTCGGCCTTGGCCAGTTGATAGCGCAGATACCAATCCTGGAGCGTCCGCAATTCGGCCAGCGTCCGGTCCTTGGCCAGCACCACGTACTGATAGACCCAGCCCACGCCCGTCGCATCGGGCCCCAGCGACGGCGTCACCATTCCCGGCAGGCTTTTGGCGGCGAAATTCAGGTATTCCAACACCCGCGAGCGGGCCCAGTAGATGTCGGTGCCATCCTCGAAGATCACATAGACGAAGCTGACGCCGAAGAACGAGAAGCCGCGCACCAGTTTCGACTTGGGCACCGACAGCATGGCGCTGGCCAGCGGATAGGTGATCTGGTCCTCGACCACCTGGGGGGCTTGGCCGGGATAGTCGGTGGTGACGATCACCTGCACGTCCGAAAGATCGGGCAGGGCGTCGAGCGGCAAGCGCTTCACCGCCAGCACTCCGGCGCCGACGATGAAGGCCGTCACCACCAGCACCAGGAAGGCGTTCTTCGCCGACCAGCGGATCAAGAGGGCGATCATGGCGAACGGAAGCTTTGCAGGGCCGCGCGCAGATTACTTTCGGCGTCGATCAGGAAATTGGCGCTGACCACCACCCGTTCGCCCGGCTTCAGGCCGTCGATCACCTCGATCTGGCCGCCGGAGCGAACGCCGGTCTTGACGACGCGCGGCTCGTACAGGCCCTCGCCGCGCTCGACCAGCACCGCCTGGCGGGCGCCGGTGTCGAGCACCGCCGAATCGGGCACGGTCAGTACCGGGCCGTTCCCCACCGGGGCGGCGATCTCGACGGTGCCGTAGAGCGCCGGCCGCAAGTGGCCCTCATGGTTGGGCAATTCGATGCGGACCTTGGCGGTTCGGGTCTCGGGCGTCACCGTCGGGTAGACGAAGGTGACCTTGCCGGAGAAGCTTTTGCCCGGCAGGGCGTTGAAGGTGACGGTGGCGATCTGGCCGACGTCGACGCGGGCGAGATCCTGCTCGAACACCTCGGCCACCACCCACACCGTCGAGATGTCGGCGATCTGGTAGAGCATGTCGCCCGGCATGAAGCGCATGCCCTGAACGGCGCGTTTCTCCAGCACCACGCCGGAGGCTGGCGCGGCCAGCGTCAAGGTCCGGGTCGGTTGCCCGCCATTGCGCAACCGCTCGATCTGGCCGCCGCCGACATCCCAGTTCCTCAGCCGCGCCAAGGCGCCGTCGGCCAGCGACCGGACGGACTCACGGGCGGCAGGGCTGGCGTTCTCCAGCGCCTTGGCGCCGGCCAGGGCGGCGACGTATTCCTGCTGGGCCAGCGCCAGATCGGGGCTGTAGACCTCCATCAGCGCCTGGCCGCGGACCACCGCCTGACCGGTCTGATTGACCGACAGCCGCTCGATGTAGCCCTCGAAGCGCGGCGCCACGATATGGAGATTGCGTTCGTCGACCTGGACGGTGCCGACGGCGCGGATCGGACGGTTGAGCACCCGCAGCTCGGCCGCCTCGGTCCGCACCCCCAGCTTCTGCACCTTGTCGAGGCTGACCTTCAGGGTGGACCCGGCCTCGTCATCGCCTTCATGGACGGCGATGTAATCCATCCCCATGGAATCCTTTTTCGGCACCGGCGAGACGTCGGGCAGACCCATGGGATTGCGGTAGTAAAGGACCTTGCCTTTGACCGCCGCCGGGGGTGGCGGCGTCGGTTCGGGATCGGCGTAGACCGCCAGGTAATCGCGGCCCTGGGCGTCCTTCTTCGGCACCGGCGAGTAATCGGCGCCGCCATCGGGCGCCTGGTAATAGAGAATCTGGCGTTCGCGAGCCATCTCGGCCGCCGCCCGGGCGGCAAGGTCGGGGCCGGGTGGCGGCGGTGGCGGCGGCGAGCCGCGGCCCAGCCAGTACCCTCCAACCAGCGCGGCGAGGACGGCGACAATCGCCAGCGGCCAGGACTTCACAGTTCGCCCCCCACCAGCTTTTCGATCTCGGCCAGTCGGATCTGCTGCTCGAACAGCACCTTGATCAGGTCGATATGCGATTTCCACAGCTGTTGCTCGGCCGACAGCACGTCGATGAACTCGGTACGGCCCAGTTCGTAACCCTTGGCCGCCGCCTGGAAACCCAGTTCGGCCTGGGGCAGTTGGCTTTCCTTCAACAGCGCCTCGACCGCGCGCGCCGATTTCAGCGCGATCCAGGAATCGGCCAGCGCGTTGCCGGTGTCCTGCAACAGCGCCTCGCGCTTCGAGCGGGCCGCCGCCGCCATCGCCTTGGCCTCGCCGATCTCGGATTCGCGCAGGCCCCAGCGCAGCGGCAGGTTAAGGCTGACCATCGCCTCGTAGCCCGACCAGTCGCCCTGGGTTTTGACGGCGCCGACGCCGACGTCGAAATTGGGATACCAGCCCATATCGGCCAGTTCGGCCGACTTGTCGGCGCCCTCGATGGTGGCGGCCTGGGCGCGAATCTCGGCATTGCCCTGGCGGGCGCGCGCGGTCAGCGCCGACAGTTCCAGCGCCTCGTCGGGCGGCAGCGGCCGGGAGGCCGGAGCCTCGACCAGCGGTCCGTCCAACGCGCGACCGAGCAGCCGGTTGATCTTGACCCGCGCCTTGCGGCGCTCGCCGTCCAACCGGATGATTTCGCTTTCCAGCGCCGAACGCTCGACCGCGGCGCGGGTGACGTCCTGCTGCTTGCCCAGCCCCTGGGCATAGCGGGCGCCGGCCAGCCGCACCAGGGTATCCATGCGGGCGCGGAGGTCGCGGGCGAGGTCGATCGACAAATGGGCCGAATGGTATTCGGCGTAGGCCGCCTTGACCTTGGCGATCAGGTCGTGCTCGACCTGCATGCGCAGCACCGCCGCCTTGCGGGCGCCGGCCTCGGCGATTTCCTTCTTGAGGTCGAGCTTGCCCCAGAACGGCAGCTCCTGGGTCAGATACAGCTTCTTGGTGGTGCCGCTGGCCGGATTGGTCGGCAGGTAGCCGGGCTGATTGCGCGGCCAGTCCATTACCGTCACCTGGAATTTCGGATCGGCCAGGCTGTCGGCGCCGGCCACCCGCGCCGACGCCGCCTCGGCCTCCAGCGCCGCCACCTGCAAATCGGGATTCATCCGCCGGGCGATTTCGACCAGTTCATCGACGGTGGCGCCGACGGCGGCGTCGTGGTCATGGTGATGGTCCTGGGCGGCGACCGGCCAAGCCAAAACGATCGCCAGCAGCGCCGCCGCCAGGACTTCAGCGCTGGCGCGCATGGCCGCCGCCTTCGACGACGGTGAAAGGCACGGTGCCGGTGACGGTGCCGGTCTCGCCCTGCACCTTGGCCGCCAGCACCAACTGCCAGGCGCCGGCCATCGACACGTCGCCGAAGAAGGAATAGGTGCCGTTGTCGGTTCCGGAGGCCACCAGCTTCGAGGTCATCGGCGCCATGCCCGGCATCGGCATTTCCAGCCTGGATTGATAGATGACGGCGCCGTTCACCGGTTTGCCGTCGGGAAGGTGCACCAGCTTGACCACCAGCGGCGCCTTGGCCGAGGCCGGCACCACCATGCTCACCGGTTCGAAGCGGTAATCCTTGGGATCGGCCTGGGCGGTGGTGGCGGCCAGCGCCAGGGCGAGACCGAGGGAAAGAGCGACGATTCGCATGGCAAGCTCCGTGGAAAGACACCCCCCTATACGCCGAAGCCGCCAGCCGGCCATGTAAATTAGTGTAAACGCCGATGTCTGGGCCTCGCGCCGTCAACCGCCTGGCGTTATTGATGAGGGATGAAACCGTTCCATCCCGATTCCATCGCCGGTCGGACCCTGGTGGTGCTGCTGGTCGGCTTGACCCTCTCGCATATCGGCAGCATGGCGCTGATGTCGACCGACCACCATGATTCGTCGATGACGGCGGCCGAGCGCCTGTGCGCCGAGCGGGGAGCGGTGGCGGCGCGCCTGCTGGAGCGAGCGCCGCCCGAGGCGCGGTCGGCGCTCGCCGTCGACCTGTCGAGCCCGACCATGGCGGTGGCTTGGGCGGCGGCTCCGGTGTTGGCCAGCGGCGACGACGACCCCCATGCCGGCCATCTGGCCATGGCCATGGCGACGGATTTCGGCGTCGTCGACGGCGACCGCCTGCGGGTGGCCCACCGGCTGGTCGATTCCGGTGGCCGGAACTTCGTCGACAACCTGCTCGACGGTTTTCCCAAGGATCGCATGATGGCGGTGTCGTTCCGCCTGTCCGACGGCAGCTGGGCCAATTTCGACATGGAGATGGCCCAGGGCGCCTCGCTGTGGACCCGCCATGTGGTGTTGTCGACGCTGACGATGATGGCCGCCATCCTGGTCATCGGCGCCCTGGCCACCGGCTGGATCGGCCGGCCGCTGGCCGCCTTCGCCAAGGCCGCCGACCGCCTGGGCCGCGACGTGGCGGCTCCGCCCATGGACGGCGGCGGCCCGCGCGAGGTGCGCGAAGCCGTCACCGCCTTCAATGAGATGCAGAATCGCATCCGCCGCTTCGTCGAGGACCGCACCCGTCTGCTGGCGGCGATCTCGCACGATCTCAGAAGCCCGATCACCCGGCTGCGCCTGAGGGCGGAAATGTTGGACGAGGGCGAGGGCCGCGCCCGCATGCTGGCCGATCTCGGCGAGATGGAGGCGATGGTGACCTCGACGCTGGATTTCGCCCGCGCCGACGCCGCCGACGAACCGACCCAGGCGATCGACCTTGCCGCCCTGTTGCAGGCGGTCTGCGACGACGCCACCGACATCGGCCTTGCCGCCGCCTATCGCTGGGACGGCCGGTTGGTCGCGACCTGCCGGCCGGCGGCGCTGAAACGGGCCCTGACCAATCTGGTGGAGAACGCCGCCCGCTATGGCGGCGGCGCCCACGTCGCCAGTCGCCGCGCCGGCCGCGACCTGGTGGTAACCGTCGACGACGACGGCCCCGGCATCCCCGAGGCCGAGTTGGAGGCGGTGTTCGCCCCCTTCACCCGCCTGGAATCCTCGCGCAACCGCCGGTCGGGGGGGATCGGCCTGGGTCTGGCGGTGGCCCGCACCGTGGTGCGCGCCCATGGCGGCGACATCGCCCTGGCGAACCGCCCGGAGGGCGGGCTGCGCGCCACCGTCACCCTGCCGCAGGAGGAGGGAGCGTGAGCGAACCCGGCAACCGCATCCTGGTGGTCGATGACGACGACGAGATCGCCAACCTGCTGGCCCAGGTGTTGAGCGACGAGGGCTACGAGGTGATGCTGGCCGGCGACGGCGACGGCATGCGCCTGATCCTGGCCGAACGTCCGGTCGATCTGGTGGTGCTCGACCTGATGCTGCCGGGCGAGGACGGGCTGGCCCTGCTGGCCTGGCTGCGCCGCGACACCGCTTTGCCGGTGATCATGCTGACCGCCAAGGGCGGCGAGACCGACCGCGTCGCCGGGTTGGAACGGGGCGCCGACGATTACCTGGCCAAACCGTTCAGCACCCGCGAATTGCTGGCCCGCATCCGGGCGGTGCTGCGGCGGGCCGGCGGCGAGCGCGGCGCCGACGACCGCCACAAGGTCCTGGCCTTCGCCGGCTGGCGTCTGGATACCGGACGGCGGCGGCTGACCGCCCCCGACGGCGTGCTGGTCGAACTGACCGGCGGCGAGTTCGACCTGCTGCTGGCTTTTCTGACCCATCCGCAACAGGTGCTGAACCGCGACCAGTTGCTTGGTCTCGCCCGGGGTCGCGTCTCCGGCCCCGAGGACCGCACCATCGACGTCCAGGTCGGCCGCCTGCGCCGCAAGCTGGAAGCCGACGCCCGCAATCCCGAGATGATCAAGACGGTGCGCGGCGGCGGCTATGTGCTGACCGCCGAGGTGACGCGGGCGACCAGCGCGACAATTGACAGCACCCGGCGCGCGTGAGACGGTCGCCACAGCATCACGCCAACCAGGGGAAACAGCCGTCATGGTCAACATTGCCATCTTCGTCGTCGCCTGCGTCGTCGTCTTCGGCTGCCTGATGAGCCTGGGCGGTTCGCCCGCCGCCGGTCACGGCGGCGACGACCACGGCCACGGCCACGGCGGCCATCACTGAGCCGTCTTCGGCGGTTCAGTATCGTTTCGCCCCCGCCGGGCGCACGCTCCGCGTGCTAGGCCGCCGCCGCAATGGCGGCTTGGCATGATCCGAAGCGATCGGATCATTTTTTGAGGTCCGCCAAAAGACCAAGGGGCCCACGGATGCCGGCCGCGGGCCCCTTTTTCGTCGAACCAGCCCGTCAGGCGGCCGGTTCGACAAACTTGCCGGACAGCACCTGCTTCATGCGGTCGCGGTCCAGTTCCTTCTCCCAGGCCGAGACCACCACGGTGGCGACGCCGTTGCCGACGAAGTTGGTCAGGGCGCGGGCTTCCGACATGAAGCGGTCGATGCCGAGAATCAGCGCCAGACCGGCGACCGGAATGGTCGGCACCACCGCCAGCGTCGCCGCCAGGGTGATGAAGCCGGCGCCAGTGACGCCCGAGGCGCCCTTCGAGGTCAGCATGGCGACGCCGAGGATGCTCGCGATCTGCATCCCCGTAAGGTCGATATCCAGCGCCTGGGCGACGAACAGCGCCGCCATGGTCAGGTAGATGTTGGTGCCGTCGAGGTTGAAGGAATAGCCCGAGGGAACCACCAGGCCGACCACCGACTTCGAGCAACCCAACTTTTCAAGCTTCTGCATCAGCGGCACCAGCGCCGATTCGGACGAGGAAGTCCCGAGCACGGTCAGCAGTTCCGCCTTGATGTAGACGATGAACTTGAAAATGCTGAAGCCGGTGAGCCGGGCAATGATTCCAAGCACGATGACCACGAACAGGAAGCAGGTCAGGTAGAAGCTGCCCATCAGTGCCGCCAGGGGCTTCAGGGCGCCGATGCCGTACTTGCCGATGGTGAAGGCCATGGCGCCGCCGGCGCCCAAAGGGGCCAGCTTCATGATCGAGTTCATCATGCCGAAGAAGATGTGCGAACATTCCTCGATGAAATGGTGCACGGCCGTCCCGGCCTTGCCCATGTGCATCATGGAATAGCCGAACAGGATGGCGATCAGCAGCACCTGCAGCAGGTCGCCCGAACCGGTGAAGGCATCGACCACGGTCTTGGGAATGATGTGGAGGATGAAGTCGATGGTGCTCTGATCCTTGGCGGCATTGGCGTACTTGGCCACCGCCTTGGCGTCGAGCGAATTGGGATCGACATGGAAACCGGCGCCCGGCTGGATGAAGGTCATGACGATCAGGCCGATGATCAACGCGAAGGTCGACACCACCTCGAAGTAGAGCAGCGCCTTGCCGCCGACGCGGCCGACCTTCTTCATGTCGCCGGCGCCGGCGATGCCCAGCACCACGGTACAGAAGATCACCGGGCTGATCAGCATTTTGACCAGGGCGATGAAACCGTCGCCCAACGGCTTCAACGTCACAGCGATTTCGGGCTGGACGAAGCCCAGGGTTCCGCCGGCGAAGATCGCCAGCAGCACCCAGAAATAGAGATGGCCGGTGAGGCGTTTCATATCGGCTCCCCTTCGTGAAGGTCATGCGAATCTAGGAGAAAGGCTAACTTTCGCGGCTCGGCGTTGTCGATGTCGGTTTTCCGAAATGCCGCCCACCGATATCGCACAAGCTTCACGCAAATCCGC
>Ga0265327_10002198_pt1 | contig 21377 bp, 25 predicted proteins | sample 41621metaG_FD_202089 | JGI IMG/M metagenome (GOLD analysis project Ga0265327, IMG submission 202089) | Rhizosphere microbial communities from Carex aquatilis grown in University of Washington, Seatle, WA, United States - 4-16-21 metaG | ecosystem: Host-associated > Plants > Roots > Rhizosphere...
AGCACAGACCCGTCAGGAGATTGAGCGTGAATCCGAAGATCGCGATAGGGACGAACCTCAGCGCGGCGGCCACCGGCGTGCGCTTCATCATCCCCAACAGGCGCAGATCGATGACGAGAATCCCGCCGAGCAACAGGCATAGACCGAAGAAGTGGATCGTCTCGCAAATGCTGAACGCCCATTGGTCTTGCTTCATATACTGACTGAGCGGAGTGCTCGTGATCCAGTAGTAGATTTGCTGGTCGTTCAAGACGGTCGGCTCCTACAGGACAGGATCTAAAGTGTAGGCTAGGTGGCGTCCGAAGATGATCGCCGACGTCCAGAAGGCGAACGTTACGATGGCGGCTATCTTGGCTGTCGCGCCAAAGGTGAAATAAGGATCTTCCTTGTCTGGGTTTCGCCCCACGGTCCGCCAGAGCACCCAAAGAGCCGCCATGCCCAGGACCATCGAGATCATCTTGATCTGGAATGTTCCATTGACCGCCAGTCTCGCGGCGTCGCTGCAGAAGAGGATCGCCCCGGAAACCGCATTCATGAGGAACCCTCCCCACGCCACGGCGCGCAGGCGGCTGATGTCGGCCACCGCCATGCCTCGAGCATAGCCAAGCACCCGAAAGCACAGCATGAAGGTGCCGCCGACGATCCCGGCCATGCCAATCGCGTGGACAGCCAGTAGCGAGTAATAGACCCACGATGACTGCAAGACCCAGTTGGAAAGTGGCGACGCGGCCAGCGCCTCAAGAAAAGTCATCACATTTCCTTCCTATGGGCCTCGCGACAACGGTGATGGTCTCGGCAGACATCTCGCTCAGCGCGCCCTCGGGGCGCGCTGCTTGCCTGTAATCACTTGAGCCTGGCGCGCAGGATGTCATTTGGGCGTGCTGGGCGGGCGGACTGAAGGCGGCAGCGCGTCCCAGTGCTCCGCCAGTTGACCGTTCTCGATCCGGAACATGTTCCAGATGATGGCTGGCTTGGTCCCGCCGGTCGCCGGATCGGGCATGTCGCGGCTGGTCACCTGGATGACCTTGTCGCCTTCGGCCATGATCGTGATCAGCTTCGCCGGGGGCAGCTTTGCCCGGGGCGCCCCGTTTGCCTGGGGCGGCCTGGGACCCGTGAGGTATTGAATGAAGGCCGCGCGGCCGTTTTGAGTGTCTTCGAGATGCTGGATATAGCCCGGCGCGATATAGCGCTCGGCGACCGCCCCAATGCGATCCTTCAAGTCGGGCTGCTCCAGGGCGGCGTAAAAGTCGAGCACCAGCTTCTTGTTCGCCGCCTCCTGGGCGGTGTTACTGGCGTAAGCCGGCGCGACCAGGCTCGCGGCCAGCACGACCCCGGCGACAACGTGGATACTCTTGATCATCGCCTACTCCCTTTCCGTGGCTTATTTCGGCTCAAGGGCCAGACCCGACTGCGCGATGTAATTTGGATCGCCGGCCTGCTCCTCGCAGTTGTATTCCAGGAAGGTCTGTTGGTCGGGCCGCCATAGGTATATTCGGGTCCACGACCAAGGCCGGGTGTAGTACTTGGGATCGTCGAGCGTGTAGACGACCTGAAGACGCCAACCACCATCATTTATCTTGCGGATTCTCTGGGTCAGCTTGGCGTCCGCCGAGGCCGGGGTGCCGTTCACGTCCAGCCAGATCGATTGCCGGAACCCACTTGTGTCCACCACCAGGGTGTCGCCTTCCCAATGCCCGATCGATCGACCGGAGTAGCGAGATTCCGGGGGGACCTTCGCCGGGTCGAGGAAGATGGTTTGGGCGCCGTGGTATTCCTCGAAGATGAACTCGATGCGGTCGGCAACCTCATGGATTTCGAACGGGAAGTTGAGGTCCATTTGCCAAGGCGGGCCGGGCGGCCGACAGGCCGCCGAGGCGTTGGCGAACGGCGCCCCGCTCTTCATCGCCGCCAGCCGGGCGTCCAGAATGCGCTGGCCTTCGGCGTTGAAGGGCACCGACAGGCCGTCGTCGCCCTTGGGTATCTGAGGCACGAGGCGTCCGCCGGCGATCCAGATTCCTTCCAGGCTGTGGCCTGGCGGCGGGGGCGGCGCATCCGCCGGCAGGGGCGGCAGCGGACGTGGTTGAGCGGCCGCGCCGCTCGCCGCCAGAATGGCTGCGGCGACAGCGCCGCAGATACGAGCGATCATGTTGCTATTCAAGGTCCGATCCATCGCCGTCATTGCACCGGCAGGGGCCGCTGCCCCGCCTCCAGGCGATCCAGGCAGACATCTTCGCGGAACCCGCCTTCCGCTTCGCGCCGGTAAGTGATCGACGCATCCCACGGCCGAGTGAAGGTCGCCGGATCCTCCACGGTGATGCGGTCCTCAAGCGTGTCTGCGTCGACCAGCTTCAGCCGCTCCGTGAGCTTCAGCGCATCGGAGTGCGGAATCAGCGCGTCGAGCAGAGTCAGTTCAGAGATGTACTGAGTGGTGATGACCAGGACGTCCCCATCCCAGCGCCCGGTCGAGAGTCCCATCATGGGACCGATCAGAGGCTCGTCGAGCTTGCCGCCCCGCATGTCCACGTGGCGGTACAGGCGGTTCCATTCGAACTGCAGGGTAACCTGCGTCGGGAGCCGCATGATGCGGAACCGGTCAGCCGTCAGCATCAGGCGTGACGGGCCAGGCGAAGAACAGCGCCTCTGGGTCAGATCATATGAGAAATCGCCCTTGGCCCGGGCGGCCCGGTTCGCGGCGTAGAGGGCCCTCCCCTTGGCCGTGAAGGGAATCTCGCCCTGAACCGGCTTCAACGACACCGTAGGCTTGTCGATTCGCCACGCGCCCTGCAACTCGGGAGCGGCCTGCGCCACGGACGCCGAGGCCGCCATCGCCATAGCGAGCGCCGCGACCTTCAACAGGCCGCCGCGCCAAGTGACGGAATTCGTTCTTCCTAGCACAGGCCCCCTCCAGTCAGTCCGCCGGCCGGCCGGCGCCGCCGGGGCGCCCGCCTGGGGGAGGCCCGCCTGGGGGAGGCCCGCCGGACGGAGGCCCGCCGGACGGAGGCCCGCCCGCCCCAGGGACGCCGGGCGCGATTTCACTTTCGGTGTAGACCGCGCCATCCCGGAACTTCATCGAGGCGGCCACCCCGCCGAACGAGCCGTTCCAATTGGGGTGCCAGGAAAGCTGAATCTTATCGCCCACCTTGATGCTCTTGGGATTGAAGCCCTGCTTGGAGAAAGCGAGAGGCGAGCCACTGAGCAGAGCGAGGTCGCGCGGCTTGCCGTCCGCAGCCAAGATCGTGACTATCACCGCCGAATGGGGCGCCCCCCAGCGGAACTCCTTGATCGTCCCGGAGGCGCTTTCGGTGCGAGACATGTCGTACATGGCGAAGGAATGGTGCGCCGCCGCCGGGCTCGCCGCCCCAACCGCCGCCACCGCCGCGGCGGTCAAAAGTAACGATCCGCTTCTGTTCATGCCAGTTCCTGCATCTCCAGCGGCTCCCAACGGCCCAATGGGCAAGCGCCAATTGCCACCAGGAAGGGCCCGCAAAGTAAGGCGCCACAATTCGCTCGCACCCAAGTTCCTGGGTTTCCCATGGCGCCGATACCTCTCAGGGGCCGGCGGGGTCATGTTCGTGTGGCCAGGTCCCGAAGTTTCGCTGGTCCTGACTTGGTTGATCTTGGCTTGCGCTCCAGACCCTGCCCCCCTTGGCGCTCGGCGGTCTAGCGGCTCTGGGCCTTGTCCTTCACGTTGTATTCCACCTTGCCCGTCGCCTGGTCGAAGTAGTCCCGGTTGTCCGTGCAGGCCCACTCCTGCGGCTCGTTCCGGCGGTCGATTCCGCGGATGTACTTGCGCGCGGGAAGGCTGTAGGGCCGCTTGAAGACCGTGTCGTCGTAGATGGTCGTCTGGATCTCGAGCGTATTGAAGTCGGCCAGCCGCATGCGTTCGACCAGCCGGAGATTGGGCCCGTGCTGCCCAAAGATGACCCCCGACAGCGGGGACGGATCTCCCTGAGCCAGGGTCTTGGGGTCCAGCTTTCCCATCTGAAACAGGGTGTCGGGCGCGAAGCCCGTCGAATCGACGACGAGGGTGTCGCCTTCCCAGTGGCCGATCGATTCTCCCAGATAGGTCGGATTGGGCCGCTCGCTGTGCTGGCGGCCGTCCGTATGGATGAAGCGCGTCATGCCCGAGGATTCGACATAGAGCGCGATCATGCCCGGCGACTGGAAGAACTTCATCGGCATGCCGCCGATGTTCATCAGGAACGGCAGGCCGAGCGGCTTGCAGTTGGCGAACGGGCTGTCTTCGACCGGCTTGTAGGTCTTGATGTAGTCCAACGCCGACGGCGTGTAGTCGGGCGGCGTCGGGAAATCGTCGGCGATCGGGCTGACCGATTGCCAGGTGCCCTGCCACAAATCAGGCAAGCTCGCGATCGCGCGCCAGGCCTGCGCCTGCACTTCCTTCGATTGCGGGGCGGGCGCGGCTCGCGCATCGCGCGGCTGCGCCGTCAGGATCAGGGCGACCAGAGAGCAGACGCAGCCGCAAAGGAGGCGGGCCACGTCGTTCCTGGGCGCATTCGCTGCAGAGGACTTCACTTGTAGAGCTCCCCTTGCGGCTTGGTCGGCAGATTGGTGGGACCTCCGGCCAAGGCCTCGCCGGGCTGACCGGCCGGGTCGGCCAATACCTTGCCGCCGGGCAGGAAGACTGTCTGCAGTTGGCCGATCGTCTTGCCATCGCGGGCCGGATGAATATCGACCATCACCTTGTCGCCGGCCTTGATATCGGCGGCGTTCCAGCCCCAGCGGACCATCATATTGGGGCTGGAGCCTACCAGCGCCCATTCCTCGTCGGCGCCATTGGCCTTCCGGACGACCACGGTCAGCCAGGTATGGGGATTGGCCCACTTCCACTCGCGCACCGTCCCGTTCAGCGTCGTCAGCTTGCCGCGGTCGAACAAAGCAAAGGAGTGGTGCGCGTAAGCCGCCGAGCTGCAGCAGAACGCCGCGATCACGACGATAAGAATCTTGAGGTTCACGGATCTGGTCAGAGCCGGCTGTTTCATAGATCACCCTTGTCCTGAGACGCGGCTAACACCGCAGCGCCTGCAGCGGCGCAGACAGGCCGGAACGCCTTGTCGAAGCGCGCCGGAAACCCGGCTGCAGCCGATCCCGCCAAACTCTTCATTTGGCCATCCATCTCGCGCTCCCAATCCACACTGGCTGTCAGCGCTTGTCGTTCTGCTGGAGGCGCTTGAGAATTTCTGCGGGATCCTCTTCGATCGTCTTGTTCGTGGCTGGGTCGAAAGCAAAGATGTTGCCCGTGTTGCAGACCCATTCGGCGGGCACGCCGTCTTGCCCGCGGTTACGCTTGAAAGTCTGCACGGGGGTCGAGACGTAGGGCTGCGTCCAGACGGTATCGTCATAGATCGTCAATCGGTCTTCCAGCGTGTCGGGATCGGCCAGCCGGATGCGCTCAACCATGCGCAGATTGGGTCCGTGCGGACCAAATATCACCTCGGGAGGGAGGACGAATGGCCCTTTCCCCTGCCCCGGCAAATCGCCGTATTGGAAGAGGACGTCGTCGGCGAAGCCGATGCTGTCGACGACCAGCGTATCGCCCTCGAAATGCCCGACCGACTCGCCCAGGTAGGTCGGGTTCGGACGCGCCGAATGCTCCGCATTGAGCCTGATGAAGCGGGTCATGCTGCTGTTTTCGATGTAGATCGCGATCATGCCGGGCTCGTAGAAGAACTTGAGCGGTGATCCCAGACGCTGGATGATCGGCATCCCCGGAGTCTTGCAGTTCGCTCCCGCAAAAGGGATGTCTTCGACAGGCTTGTACTTGGCGATGTACGCCTGCGCCTGAGCCGTGAACGGGGTGTTGGTCGGATTATCCAGGAACGACGTCCTGCTCTGCCAGTTGCCCGTGAAGAAGTCGGGCAGCTTGGAGATGTCGGCCCAGCTCGATCCCAGCGTCGCGGCGGCGGCCGGCAAGGCGAACATCGCCGAACACAGGGCGACGGCGAGCAACGTCTTTGTTTGTTTGATCATTGAGCGGCTCGGCGACTAGCGGGCGGACGGGGGATTCGCGGCGCCGGCGGGAGGCGCGCCAGCGCCGGGAGGCGGGGTGCCGGCGCCATCGCGCAGCACGCGACCGTTCGCCAGTTGGACCTCGTGCAACAGGGCGACGTGACTGCCGTCGCGCGACGGGGACGCATTGACGATGGTGACCTTGTCGCCCGGCTTCATGTCGGCGGCGTTCCAGCCGCCGCGGGCCAGCATGCCGGTGCTGCCGCTCTCAAGGCCCCAGACCTCCTGGGAGCCGTCGGGTTTCGTGACCCGGACATAGAGCCAGGAGTGCGGGTTGGCCCAGAGCCACTTTTCCACCGTCCCCTGAAGAGTGATCTGCTTCGTCAGGTCGAACGGAGCCGCGGAATGATGCGCCGACGCCGGAAGCGCTGCAGACGTCACCAGCAACGCCGCCAGTACGCCCGGGATACGGGCTGAACAATGCACACTCATCACGGTTGCCTTTGGAATTTGTTCGGTACGCCGCCAGCGGGCCTGTACGATTTGCCCCCTGGATGGCCTGCAAAGAAAGGCGCCTTAATTCGTTGAACCGTCGCCGCCTCATGACGCCCGGCGTCGGGGCGCCACGCAGGCGATCCTATCACGCCGCTCGCCGAGTGGCCGTCGCCAACGCCCGCTGGCGCGGCATCGACGCAGAGCGCCTATTGTGGCGCCTACCTTCGCCCGCGCGCATCGGCCAGCCTTCAAGAGTCTGCGCCGTCGAGCGCCCCCCAGTCCGGGTCTCCCGCGCGGGCATTCAGCCGCCCGCGCGCTGATCGTCTCGCGCCGGCGGCAGTGGTCGGCGTCCTGTCGAGGCTGAAATGGTGGCGGAGGGGAACACGATGACCAGAGCCGGACCGCCCAAGCCCAATCGACGCAAATTTCTGGTCGCCTCGCTCGCCGGTGCGGCGACGTCGCCGGCGCTTCCAGGCTGGGCGGCCCCGCGGCGGCGCGGCCGGTTGGATCGGTCCGCCTACGACCGCTATGTCCACCTGATGAACGCGGGGGATCCGCGCTTCGCCGAATATTACGCCGACGATATCAAGTTCATCATGCAGATCCGCGGCAAGGCCAGCGTCCTGGATTTCTATGCCCGTCAGCGCCCTTACCTGAAGGAATCGCTGGAGGTCCTGTTTTTCTGTTCGGACGCCACGGGCGCCGCCGCCGAGGTGCGCAGCGAAATGCGTTGCATCCAGGATTGCGACGACGCCAGCGTCTTCGGCCGCGCGCTGAAGAAGGGCGAGGTTCAGCGGACCCACGGCTACATGCTCTATGTGCTGAACGCCCAGGGCAAGATCGCCGAGATCAAGGCTCCGCCGCCGGAAATCCTGCAGCCCTGGCGCATGGAAGCCGGCTGAGCTCGAGTACAGCCGCGAAAATCGCCCCCGCTTTCGCCCGCCGCGTCTAGCGCGCGGCCACGACCTGCTGGTCGATGGCGCCGAACGGGCTGCAGCCCGCCACCGGCTCGGCCTCCATGCGCACCCGGTCGCCGAAGCGCATGAACCCGGTCTCCGGCGCGCCATGGTCGATGAGTTCAATGCCCCGCCGCTCGGCTATGCAGGACGAACCCACTTCGCGGCAGTTCTCGTTCGACACCGTTCCGGAGCCAATGATCGTGCCGGTCGGCAGGCTGCGGCTATAGGCGGCATGGGCTACGAGCTGGTCGAAGCCGAAGTCCATGGCCGCCCCGTTGGCCGCGCCGAACCGGCGGCCGTTCCAGTCGACCCGAAGGTCGAGGCAGACGCGGCTGTCGCGCCAGGCCGACCCTAGCTCCTCGGGCGTCACGGCGAACGGCGCCACGCTGCACGCGGGCTTGGCCCGGACCCAGCCGAAGCCGGTCTTCATCTCCTGCGGCGCGATCACGCGGAGGGACCAGTCGTTGAGCTGCACGACCAGCTTGATGTGGCCGGCCGCCTCACTGGCGCTCACGCCCATGGGCACTGCGTCGGTGATCACGGCGAACTCGCCCTCAAAGTCGATGCCGTCGGCTTCCGAAGGCAGAGGCACGTCGTCGTTCGGCCCGAGAAACTGGTGCGACATGCCCTGATACATGAGCGGCGGATCGGTCTCGATCTGCGGCAACCCGAACGCCTTCTGCATCAGGGCTCCGTGGGTCGAAAACGCCGAACCGTCCAACCATTGCCAGGCCCGCGGGAGGGGGGCCGCGAGGAGGCTCGCATCGAACGCCTCGCCCTGGCCGGCGTCCACGGCGTGGCTGAGCGGCGTCAGCCGCGCCGAGACGCTATTCCAATCGTCGAGCGCCTCTTGCAGCGTCGAGGCGACTGGAGCCGCCGACAGGCAGCGCGATCCGTCCCGTGAGACGACGACCAGACGGCCGTCCGGCCCGTCGCCGCGGAGGGTAGCCAGTTTCATGCGATCACTCCTGCAATTTGACGTCCGCCGCCGTGCGTCACTCGGCCGTCCAGCCGCCGTCCACGACCAGGCTGGAGCCCGTCATCAGGGCTGACGCGTCGGAAGCGAGGAACACAACCGCGCCCATCACGTCCTCGACCTGTCCGAGCCGGCCGAGCTTGATCTTGGAAAGAACGCTGCCGAGGAAGGCCTTGTCCTCGAAGAACGGCCGGGTCATCGGCGTCTCGATGAAGGTTGGAGCGATGGTGTTGCTGCGAATTCCGTGCGCAGCCAGGTCAAGCGCCATGGCTTTGTTCAGGCCCTCGATGGCCCACTTTGAGGCGCAGTACAGACTGCGGCCCGCCCCGCCCACATGGCCCATCTGCGAGCCCATGTGGATGATCGAGCCTTTGACCCCGGCCTTGACCATCCCCGTGGCGACTGCCTGGGCCACAAAGAAGGCGGCCTTCAGATTGAGGTCCATGACCGCATCGAAATCGTCCTCGGTCGCCTCGACGAAGGACTTGGGCCGGTTGCCGCCGGCGTTGTTGACCAGGATGTCAAAGGGCTGGGCGCCAATGATCGCCGCTCGTGTCGCGGCGAGGTTCGTGACGTCCAACTCCATGGCGTCCGCCGACCCACCCCGCCGGCGGATCGCGGCGGCGGCCGCCTCGAGCTCTTCCAGCGAGCGCGCCGCCAGCACGACATTGGCGCCCGCCTCGGCCAGGGCCGCCGCGCAGGCCAGGCCGATGCCCCTGCCCGCGCCGGTCACCAACGCCCGCTTGCCGTCGAGCCTGAAACTGGGCGTCTTGGGCAGCTCGGGCATTCCTAGCCGGCCGTCAGGGGTTCGGCGCGTCCGGCATAGGGCACGTTGCGCCCGCCGTAGCGGCGCAAGCGGATATTGGCCTGCTCGCCGTGTCCGGAGAATCCTTCCAGGGCGCACAGGCGCGAGCAGTACTCGCCGACCATGGCCGAGGCCTCGTCGGTCAGGACCTTCTGATAGGTGCAGGTCTTGATGAACTTGCCGACCCAGAGACCGCCCGTGTAGCGCGCCGCCTTCCTGGTCGGCAGGGTGTGGTTGGTGCCGATCACCTTGTCGCCGTAGGAGACGTTGGTGCGCGGCCCGAGGAAGAGGGCTCCGTAGTTGGTCATGCGCCGCAGGAAGTAATCCGGGTCGCGGGTCATTACCTGTACGTGCTCGGAGGCGATTTCGTCCGCGATCTTGACCATCTCCTCGTCGCTGTCGGCCACGATCACCTCGCCGTAGGTTTCCCAAGCCCTGCGGGCGATCTCGGCGGTCGGAAGGATGGTCAGCAGGCGCTCGACCTCGGCCATGGTTTCGCGGGCGAGCCCCTCGGACGTGGTCAGCAGCACCGCGGGGCTGTCGGGACCGTGCTCCGCCTGGCCAAGCAGGTCGGTGGCGCAAAGCTCCCCGTCGACGCTCTCGTCGGCGATCACGAGGGTCTCGGTAGGACCGGCGAACAGGTCGATGCCGACCCGGCCGAACAGCTGGCGCTTGGCCTCCGCCACGAAGGCGTTGCCCGGCCCCACCAGCATGTCCACCGGCCGGATGCTCTGGGTGCCGAGCGCCATGGCGCCGATCGCCTGGATGCCGCCCAGACAATAGATCTCGTCCGCCCCCGCCATGACCTGCGCCGCGACGATGGCCGGGGCCGGCGTGCCGTGAAACGGCGGAGCGCAGGTGACCACGCGCGGCACCCCCGCGACCTTGGCGGTGATCACCGACATGTGGGCGGAGGCCAGCAGCGGATACTTGCCGCCCGGCACATAGCAGCCGGCGGCGTTCACAGGGATGTTCCTGTGCCCGAGGATCACGCCCGGCAGGGTTTCGACCTCGACGTCTTTCAGGGCCTCGCGTTGAATCTTGGCGAAGTTGCGCACCTGGGTCTGGGCGAATTCGATGTCCTTCAGGTCCTGGGCGGTCAGCTGGTCCAGGCACGCCTGCTTTTCGGCGTCGCTCAACAGGTAGCTTTCGCGATCCCATCCGTCGAACCTGATCGACAGGTCGCGCACGGCCGCATCGCCCCGCGCCTCGATGTCCGCGAGCGTGGATTCGACGATGTCGCGGACCTTGCGGTCGCCTTCCGCCTTCATCTCCGCGGCCGCGCCGCGTTTAAGCCACCGGGCCATTCAGTCTTGTCCCGTCAGGTGCAGGCCGATCTTCTGCAGCGGGGCCAGGGCCTGCAGGATGGGCGGAAGTATGGGGATTGCATCGGTCCCGGCAGGGTAGCGGATCGCGGGATCAGGGTCGGTCGCCGCGGCGAGGGCCGCCTCGACCACGGGCGTGAAATCCTCCGGCGCCTTGGCTTCCATGGCGTCGAACGTCGCATTGAAACGGGCGGCGACCGCAGCGTAGGGAGCGCTGGCCTGGCGATCGAGTGAGTTCTGCGGCAGCGCCGTCTTGAAGGGGCCTGGCATGACGCAGGCTACGCGAACCCCAAAACTGCGCGTTTCGATGTCCAGGGCGGCGGACGCGGTGTCGAGCGCGTGCTTGCTGGCCGCGTAGGCCGCCAGAAACGGCGTCTTCAGCACCGCCGCCACCGAGGTGACGTTGACGATGCGGCCCGAACCCTGCTCGCGCATGATGGGCAGCGCGAGGCGGATGAGTTCAAACGGGCCGAACAGATTGGTCTCGAAGATCGAGCGCCAGAGATCTTCCGGCATGTCCTCGAACGCGCCTCGGGCGCTGATGCCGGCGTTGTTGATCAGCACGTCGATCCTGCCGAAGCGCTGGACGGCCAGGCCGATGGCGGCTTTGCGCGAGGCCGGGTTGGTCACGTCGAGCGGCGCGATGACGAGGTCGAAGGGCCTCTCGCCCGCCAACGCCTTCAGACTCGCCGGCGCGGACTCTGGCTTTCGCATCGTCGCAACGACCTGATAGCCAAGCTCAACAAGGGCGGCCGCAATGGCTTGGCCGAAGCCCGAGCTGCAACCTGTAACAAGGGCTACCGGCATTGAATTTCTCTCTGTGGTGCTGGGGATCGGACGCCGACTATTCAGCCAAGCTGATAGGCTTCACGTCGCAGCGGCGCTCGGCGCCGCGGAAGCGCGGAGCCGGCCTGCCAGCGCTATGGCCGTCGCGATGAGACATAGGACGCCCAGGATCTGGAGCGCCGCGGGCAGGCTTCCGCCGGCCTGACCGCGCAAGTACGCCACAGCCTGGGTGCTCAGCGGCTGGCCCAGCCACCATCCGGTCATGAACAGGCCCGTACCACGACCGCGCACCTCGAAAGGCAGCCGTCCCATGGCCCAAACCACGAGAGCCGGAAGAAGCATCCCGCAGCCGATCTGGTTGAAGACCAGCCAGACCGTGAACGGCGCCGACGTCGGCGCATGGTTCATCATGACGTAGGTGACGCCGAGCAGGCCGAACGCGATCAAGAGCTGGGTGGGGACGATCAGGCGGGCCGTAAAGCGCCGGTAGAGCAGCGTACCGGCCGCCACGGCCAGACCGGCCAAGCCGGTGTACAGGCCCAACTGGCTCGGAGAGCGGATTCCATATTGGTCGCTCAGCACGTTGCTGACCTGGATCTGCATGTTGAAGAACATGGTGCCGCCGAACACGGCCAGCAGCGAGATCGGCACGATGGCGCCCCACGGGAAGCGCGGCGCTGGGCCGGCGATCTCGGCGCTCGGCTCCTCGCTCTTGCGCGGCTCCCACGTCCATAGCAGGAGGGCGGCGGCGAAGAAGAGGCTGATCCCGTAAGCCGCGAATGGACCGCGCCAGCTGATGTTGCCCAAGGCCCCGCCGAGCAGCGCAAGAAAGATGGAGGCGATCGAAGCCACCGCCGTCTGGTTCGCAAGCCACTTTTCCCGCTCGCGCCCGTGGAAATAGTCCCCGATCAGGGTGGTGCTCGACGTGATGATCAAAGCTTCCGTAGCGCCCAGGACTGCGCGGCTGGCGATGATGGCCGTCAGGCTGTTGAGGAGGAGCGGCAGCATCCCCACAAGGGCGTAGATCACCAGCGCGCCAATCAAGGTCTTGCGGCGGCCGAAGAAGTCGACGACCACGCCGGCCACCGGCGACAGCAGGGCCACGCAGAGCGCCGGCAGCGTCAGCATCAGCGGCACCAGGTAGTTGACCCCGGGGACATCATGAAACTGCGCCATCATGCCCGGCAGCACCGGGACCAGGACGATCAGTCCCATGACGGCCATGGTGATCGGCAGAAGCAGGAGCACTCCCTGGAGGGCGCCGGCTTGGCGTTCAGCAACGTTCATTGGGCTGCGCTCGCTGATGTGAAGATGAATGGGCCTGTACGCACCTAGCTCGGCTTGGCCGGAGCGGATCAGGAACAGTGGTAGGCGTGCGCCCAGAGCCGAGTTAGGCGCCTAAATTCCGAAGGCGCGAACGTCGGACCGGAGCCCTAGCCTGCCGCGAAGCGGCAGCGCTTCAGGCAAAACTTCGGCTCAAGAACCAAGCGAGGCCCTCGGCAATGAGGGCGGAAGCCAGAACGTCGACGGTGATCGGCCGGGGCGTGGCCAGCTTGATCCGCCTCGCGAGCACGACCAGGCCTGAAACGGTGAGCACGACCGTGAGCTGGCCGACCTCCACGCCGATATTGAAGCCGAACAGAATCTGGGCGAGTTTTTCGGGCGGGAGCTTGGCCTCCAGCAGGTCCGCCGCGAAGCCGAAACCGTGAATCAGGCCGAAGATGGTGGTCACGACCATCCTCAAACGCCCGCTCTCGTGCAATTGGCCCGAAACCAGCAGGTATGCGGCGCTGAAGATGGCCGCGCCCAACAGCAGCGCGGGCGGGAGCAATCCTATGCCGGCGAAGCTCAACAGAGCCAGGACCAGAAGGACCCCGCCGGTCGCCAGAGCGAGCTTGGTGGGCTTCTCGAGCGAGACGACGATGTTCTCCACCCCGACGAGGGCAATGGTGAGGGCGACCAGGGCGTCGATATATTGACCGTGGGGTCGGATGATGCCGGTCACGGCCAAGGCGAGCGTAATGCTGTGCCCGAGGGTGAAACCGGAGACCACGAAAACCAGGTCCTTCAGCCGCCGCGAGATCAACACCAGGCCGAGCAGGAAGGACATATGGTCCACACCCGTGAAGATGTGCATGACGCCCATCTTTACGAAGTCGATGAAGCCAGCGCTCTTGAACTTGCCGCCCTGGCTCTCCGTCAGATCGAACCGCTTGGCGTCCTGGGTGAACAGTTGCTCGACCACTTCGCCGTTGGCGAACTGAACCTGGGCGAAATCGACGTGGGATGGCACGAGATCGAAAAAGGCGTCGAACCGCAGGACAAGATTCTTATCCGTCGGGCAATCGAAGATGTACTCGCTTCGCCTGTAGCCCGTGGCGGCCTGCAGCATGCGCCCGGCCCCCGTTGCGCGGCAGGTCTGGCCTCCCGCGGTAACGCCGACTCGCGGCGTGAGGTAGTCCACGATTTCCTTGTCGGACGGCCGGCGGCCGTGGGCGATGTTCTCCGCCTCCTTGTCCGGAAAGGTGATGGTCGTGCGCACCAGGCGCTTGTCGATCAACCAGCTGGCGTGGGATTCGCTGCGTGTATGCGCCTGCGCGGGCGCGATCCCTAACAGGAGCCACAGGCCGGCGAGAGCGGCGATCGCGCGCAAAAACTTCATCGGAAGTCCTTCGCGATCTGCACGTCGGCGCGCTCGCGCAGGAAGTGGTCCGTGCCGGCCCGCATGCGCGCGATCTTGTCGGCGCGATAGTCGGCCAGCACCCGGTCTCGCGCCTGGCCGTAGTCCTCCGCGACGGGCTGCCGGTTGGAGTGCATGGCCAGGACATGAACGCGGCCGCCATCCGCGACGGGGTCTGACACCTGGCCGTCATGCAGTCCCTTGGCGATGGAGAACAGCCTGGATCCGATGTGAGCCTCGGCTGCGAAATAGAACTCATCGCCGTCATCCGTCGCGCCGCTGGACCGCAAGCCGGCGCCGGACATGGCCGTCGCCAGATCCTTGCCCGATCGAACGGCGATGACGGCGCGCTGCGCGCTGGCCAGGTCCGGCGCCAAATAGTCGGTGAGGGTCATCAGCCCCTCGGGCTGATAGTTCTGGAGATGGTCCTGGTAGAAGGCGCGGAGTTCCTGCTCCGTCGGCAGTGTCGCATTGGCCTCAACTTCCTGCTGGGACTCGACGGCGGTCACCAGTGAGTTGCGCACTTCGATGAAGTCGTTCTGCAGGCCCAGTTCGATGCCGCGCTGGACATAGAGTTCCTCGCGGATCATGCCGTTGAGGGCCGCGCGCTTCTGGGCGGGCGTGGCCTGGCTTGGATCCACGTTGTAGAGCGCCTTCAACTGAGCCACGTAGTCGCTCAGCAGGATGGGGCTCTGGTTGACTACAGCGGCGTCTTCCGGCGGAACGCCGGCAATGCGGGTGCCCCGGGCGTTGAACAGGGCGCCGCCGGCGATTGCCAGACCCAGCACCGCGGCCACTGCGCAGAGCGTCAGGGACCGGCGCTCGTTATGCACGTCCGGGCGCCACCATGTGCGCAGACCCGCTTTCGTCTCACCGGCAGGGACGTTCATGGCTTTTCCTTAGGGTGGTGGAGCGACGCGACGTAGGCGGCGACGGCCCTGGCGTCCGCGGGATCCAGCCGTCCGCGGAAGGCGGGACTGACTCCACGCAGCCCTTCCCGAATGATGCGGCTGATGTCGCGCCGGCTCCCGTCTCCGCGGAGCCACTTGCCATCCGTGAGGTCGGGCGCGCCTATCGCCTGGTCGCCGCGCGCGTCGCGTCCATGGCAATCCCAGCAACCGCCGTGTCCCTGGTACAGGTTCTGTCCCGCCACGGCAGCCGCTGGGTCCTCGCCGGCTGCTCCATTCATGGACCGGACGAAGCTGGTGAGCTGATCGATCTCCCTGGGGGTCAGCGAGGGCAGCTTTTCGCGGGCGTAGGGGACGGACCGACCGTAGGCGGGCATCAGGGCGAGATTCCATCCCCTGTCGTCTCCAGATCGGATTCCGTGAAGCACGATTTGCTCGATCTCGCTGACGCGGCCCGCGCCGTATAGGAAGTCCTGGTCCGTCAGGTCGGGCGTGCCGGTCGCTGTGCTGCCGCGCCCGTTCGCGCCGTGACAGGCGGCGCAATTGGCGAGAAAGACCTTGCCGCCCCTGTTCAGCGCCTTGGACGCCAGACGCGGATTGTCCAGGATGTGATCGGCGTCTGCCCGCAGGAGTTCGGCGCGATTCCCACGGCCGATCACCACCATCGCGACCGCCACAGTGGCAATCAGGAGCAGGATGACTCCAATAAGAATGGGAACGATGCGCGGGCGGATAGATCGCGCCGTGGCGATTCCTAGGGTTTGATCGACCGGCATCTTGACTGAAGACCTGACTTTGGCGCGACCCGCCCCTTAAGAGAGACTGACTTCCAATCCTATCGACGGCCCGAGAGAGAGTTAGCTGTCATTTCTACGTCCCGCCCGAGGGGCCGTCTGGCCCCTATTGGATCGTAAAGCCGATCCAGCGGCCAAGGAACACGATCACGACCCACAGGGTCAGAGAGGTCGCCCCGGCGATGCGCACGCCTCGCGGTGGCGGGAGGGCGTCGTTCCACTGACCGATCCGCCGATAGGCGGTCAGGTGGAAGATCGCCATGTTGATCCCAGCCAGGAGCAGCACGACCATCTTGGACAAGAACTGAGTATTGGCGGCGTAGCTCGGCGCGTTGGAGCTGAACAGCAGAGAACCGGTAATCGCCGCGAGTCCGAACGCCACCCAGGTAAATGGCAGAAGGTCGAGGATGAGTTGCAGCGCGCCCTTGCGGTGGGAGGCGTAGCCAATCAACCGGAGGTCAACGATCGCGATCGTGCCGACCACGGTGGTCGCCATCAGGACGTGGACGCTCTCGATCCAGGGGAACAGGACGCCGCTCTGCCGAATGCCCGACCCTACCGGAGAATCGTAGATGCTTTGCAGGAGGTTGGCCCAAGTCATGTAATTGCTTTCATGGGATGCACAGGGCCGATTCAGATCGCGTACGCGATCCAACGTCCGCAAAAGATCACCGCGATCCAGATCAGCAGCGACACCCAAGCCATGGGTTTGGCGAGGGCCGCCCAGCGTGCGTGCTCAAGCCGAAACTGCGAATGAAGGACGGGGTACCGGAACAGGAGGGTCAGTCCGAAGGCGAGCCCCACCAGGGCCATCTTGGTCCAGAACACGCGGTTGGCGAGGACCCGGTTGGGTTCGCCGACGGCCATGATGACGCCCGTCGCGAGCAAGGCGGCAATGGCCGTCCACATCCAGGGCAGATAACGCCGTACGACGGTCTGCGGCGTTTCATCGGTCGCCAGCACGCCGGCCAGGCGCAAATCCGTCACCAGGGCCGAGCCGACCACGACTGCGATAGCGACGATGTGGATACTCTGGGTGGTCGGAATGATCCACGCCGTCTCCCTGATCCCGGTGCTAATCGAGGTCGTGTAGAGCGCGCCGGAAATCTCATGCAAAGTCATCACTGGGTGTCCTGTGGTCGCGCGATCAGCGTCCCGGAGGCGCGGACGAGGCGCCGGGCGCGCCTGGAGGGGGACCGCCCATGCCGGCGGACACATCCCAATGCTCCACCAGCTTGCCGTCCTTCACCCTGAACATGTTGAAGATGTAGGAGGGCTTTGGCTTGCCCGTGGCCGGGTCGGGCATGTCGCGGCTGGTCAGCAGCATCACCCTGTCTCCTTCGGCCATGACGGCGTCTGTCCGCTGAGCCGGCATTTTCGCGCCGCCCGCCGGCGGCCCCGCCGGGCGGCTCTGGAACATCCTGACCAGCTTCTCACGGTCAGTGCCGGGTCCCGGCAGCATCAGAGTATGCTGCTTGTACTCCGGGCTGAGGTACTTCTCGGCGATGGCGGGAATGCGCTCCTTCATGTTGTTGGCCGCGTCCGCCGCGTTGAGGGCGGCGTAGAAGTCGAGCACGGTCTTCTTGTTGGCCGCTTCGGCGGGCGTGTTGGCCGCTGCAGCGGGTGAAGCCATGGCCAGACCTGCCGCCAGGACAAGGCTCAAGCCACTCAGTCGCAGACAGTTCGATACGTAGCGCATGGGTTGCTTCCTGTGCCGGGTTTTCAGTCTTTGGGTTCGGGGAGGAGACCGGCGTCGGCGCTGACGCTCGGGTCGCCGATCTGCTCTTCGCAATTGTATTCGCTGAAGACGGAGAGGCTCGGCTCCCAAGAGAAGGTCCGGACCACCGACCAGGGCCGCGTGTAGTAGGTTGGGTCGTCGATCGTGGTGATGATCTCCAGGAATGGAGCGTGGTCACCGTTGTCCACCTTGCGGATCCGCTGGATCAGCTTGCCGTTCGCCGACAGCGGCGTGCCGTCGACGTCCATCCAGAGCGCCTGCTTGAAGTCGCTGCTTTCGACGACCAGCGTGCCGCCGTCCCAATGGCCGACCGAATAGCCCATGTATTCCTTCTGGGCCGGCCGGGGCGCCTTGGCTGGGTCCAGGACCACTTGCCAACGGCCGTGATACTCCTCGAACACGAATTCGATCCAATCCTTCGACGGGAAGATCTGGAACGGCATGTTGAGGTCGCGCTGCCACTGCGGACCCGGCGGACGGCAGACGGCCGAGGCATTGGTGAACGGCTTGCCGTCTTTCAGCGAATTGACACGGCGGGCGAGAACCTTGGCCCCTTCCAAGTTGTAGGGAGCGGGCTTGTCATACATGTCCCGCTGCATGCGGAACGCGAGCGGCTGATTGTGATGCCAGGCTCCCCGCAGGTCGTGCGGATCGGCCCCCGGCATCGGCGAATCCGCGGGCAGAGGCGGCATGGGGAACATGGCGCCGGGCTGGGGGTCAGGCAGGCCGGCCAGGAGCTGCTCCGCGGGGGTCGGCGGCGGCGGCGGCGGGCCGAAATTGGGCGGGGCGCTAAGCGCGATCTTACCGTCCTGCGCCGGCGGAGCTCCGCCCGGCGGACCTCCAGGCCCGCCCGCACCCGGCGGCGGGCCCTTGGGCTGCGCTCCCGCAGAGCCTGCGCCGAGCGCGAGCGCGGCGGCGCCGGCCACGGCGAGACCTTTCAGGGAACGCCGAGGGAATTCAGTCCTCATACGGACAAGCTCCAAGTCTGAAATGAGCCGGATCATTGCGGGAAGACCGGTTGATGCGCCTTGAGGCGGTCCAGGCAGACGTCCTCGCCGAACAGCGCCGGCGGCTGGCGCTTGTAGGTGACCACCGCGTCCCAGGGCCGCGTGAAATAGGCAGGGTCCTCAATGGTGATGCGGTCTTCCAGCGTGTCGGGGTCGAGGAGCCGCAGGTGCTCGGTCACTTTCATATCCACGGTGTGGGGGACCAGGTCGTCGAGCAGCGTTCGCTCGGAAAGGTTGGCGGTCTCCGCGACCAGGGTAGCGCCTTCCCAATGACCCTTCGAGGTTCCGGTCATGGTCGGGACCAGGCCGCGGCCTATGAAGTCCTCTTGAGCCGGCAGATTGCTGGCGTTGATCTGTCGGAGGGCGCGGTTCCACTCGAAGTCGAAAGTCACCACCCCGAACTGCTGCCAGATCTTGAAGCGTTCAGGCGTCAGCATGAGCCGAGGCGTGCCCGGACTGTTGCACCGCGAAAGCGTGATGTCGTAATCGTCGTAGGCGCCTTTCGCCTGCAGACGCTTGTTCTCCTCGTACTGTTTGCGCCCTTGGGCGGTGAAGGGAACGGGCCCGCTGATCGGCTTGAGGGTTTTCGTCGGGGTTGCGATCTTCCAGACGCCTTCGAAATTGGGCGTGGCGGGCTGGGCCGCGGCTGACGCCGCGATCCCGGCCGACAAGAGAGCGCCAGCTAGGATGAGGCCGACCCCGCGGCAAGGGCGTGACTTGATCATGATGCTTCCGCCCGCCTACTTGCCCGGAGGACCGGCAGGGGCGGCTGGCGCGCCGGGGGGGCCTGCGGCGGCCACTTCGGCGTCCTTATAGCTCTTGCCGTCGGGCAGGGTCAGGCTGGCCAGGGCCCCGCCGAGGCCGCCGCCGGTGTTGGGATGGTAGGTGACGGTTACCTTGTCCCCACGATGGAAATCGCGCGGCGCGAAGCCCTGCTTGGAGAACGCCAGCGGGCTGCCGCTGACCAAGGACATGGTCTGCTCCTTGCCGCTCTTGTCGAGAAAGATCACCACGACCGACGAATGGGGCGCGCCCCACCGGAACTCCTTGATGGCGCCCGTCGCGGTTTCGGTCTTGCTCATGTCGTAAGCGTTGAAAGAGTGGTGGGCGAAAGCCGGCGCGGACGTGAGGAGCGCCATGGCGGCCATGGAAAGGCTCAGCCGTCGCGCCACCGTTCGATGTGTCATGGAACTCTCCAGCAAGGAATGTCTGCTCATCGGCCCGGACAGGCCGGTGAAACGAAGGTTCAGAAGCGCTAACGCGAGACCGCGGGACGCGTTAGATGCATGAATTCAAGGCTCGCTCGACAAAGACCATCTACGCGAGCTTGCGATAGCCCTCATCAGACTGCTGGATCACCTCGCCCTTGGCCCGCGCCAAGGATCCGGCTGTTGCGGCGTCTCCGGCCTCGATGGCGCGCAGGATGCGATGGTTGAAGGCGACGATGTCGACCCGGCTCGGCAGGCTGGTCCTCGCCTCCAGGTTCAGGAGGTTCGCCAGACCCAGTGAGCGTGTTGTGATCGACAGGAGTGGGTTGCCCCCCAGTTCCAAGAGCAGGTTCTCGATCCGGAACAGATCTATGAGTTCCAGACTATTAGCGAAGGAACCCAGCACCTTGGTCTGGGCCCGGCCACATTCGGCGGCGCGCGTCGCCGCCATGTACGTACCGCTGGAGGCCAGGAAGTTCGCGGCCTCGGCATTGTCTCGCGCGGTCATGCCGCTCGCGATGAAGCATGGGGCCAAAAGGCGGATAACGCCGGCCGGGCTGGTCGGAGGCCCCCACAGCGCGCCCTTACGGCCGCGTTGACAGCGGACGATGCCGAAATCCTGGAGAATCCGCCGCGCCTGCCGGACCACGGAGTCGGAATAGCCCAGTCGTTCGGCCGTCTCCCACTCCGCCTCGAGCTTTTCCGGCCGATGGACCATCTCCCGCGTCATTCTCGCAGCGAGCGCCATGGCCGACTTGCCCCCGGACCAGGCGAAATTCCGCTCCATCGCTTCCAGAGCGAGCAAAGGGGCGGCGAGATCTATGGGGTTGGCAAGATCTTCCAACCTGGAGAACGCCCGCCTTGTGTCGCAGGCCCTCATAGCGCGTTCGAGGAGCACGTCGTGCGCGGGGGCGGCGACCCCTTCGCAGGCCCGAACGAGCATTTCGGCGATTTGGGCGACTAAGGCCAACGCCGGGTTGCCGATCCGCTGAGCGAGATCGACGGCGAAACCCCATTCGCCAGCATTTGCTGCAGCAGCCTGCGCATGAACGCCGCGGTCGAGGGCCGCTTCGACGACCATGCGCCAAGCCTGGAGCCTGAACTCGGGAATGCATTCCGGGCTGGCCCCGCTGATGGTCAAATACATCAACATGGCGCCGACGACGTCTTCTGGCGTGGGAGCCGCGACGAACAGCCCTCCGCCAGGACCCCGCCTCACGTCCAGGAGGCCCCGAGCCTCAAGGATGATCATGGCTTCGCGACAGGCCGGCCGACCGAGGCCGAGGCCCTTCTGAACATCTGGAAGGGCGCCCAGGGCCTCACCGAGAGGCCAGCCGCGCTGCAGCAGATGCATCTCCACAGCCGACACGGCTTCGTGGGCCAGGTTGCCCGTGGGATCGTCGGCGCCGATGATGCAGGCGGTCAACCGCCTCGCGTCATCGGAGACCTTTGCCGGCGAAAAGCTGAGACGCATATCCGCTCTCCTGCCTTCTTGGTCGCTTGCTAGCGCCTCTCGCCGCGGCCAAAGCCGTGACGAGATTGCGATTGCGCGCCGCCCAGCGGCTGTATGAGCGACGGCGCTGCGCTAAGCCCGTGGCCGATGATTGGGGCTGTGTGTGGGAAAAGGCGGTCGTGCACGATTTCCTCCAGGTCTCTTGGGCCCGGCTTCGTTGGCGCAGGCCTCTCGCTCATTGGCGGCGAGGTGTTCGAGCGACCGAACTTCCCAGTC
>Ga0265327_10002199_pt1 | contig 21373 bp, 21 predicted proteins | sample 41621metaG_FD_202089 | JGI IMG/M metagenome (GOLD analysis project Ga0265327, IMG submission 202089) | Rhizosphere microbial communities from Carex aquatilis grown in University of Washington, Seatle, WA, United States - 4-16-21 metaG | ecosystem: Host-associated > Plants > Roots > Rhizosphere...
ATTTTCAGCGTGCTTCAAAATCAACCGGTCGGCGTAACCTTGGACGATGGTCAGAATGTTGTTGAGCTCGTGCGCTACATCGCGACTAATCTGGCGCTGCGGCTCAGAACCTGGCTGCTCATGGTGCAATTGGGCCAGCGTGGCCGACTCCAAGGTGGGCACCATTTTTTGATAGATATTGTCTAATGATGACATTTGCAAAAATATAGCAACCATCGCGCCAACATAGGTTTCCAAGCAAAACCAAATAAGCCCACCTCCCACCCGCTCCACTAATGGACACTATTGGCCCATTTGAAGACACCGGCTGCCAGACACTTCAGGCAGAGGTAAATCTGCTTGTATGGCAATCGAATGCATGAGGCCCAGCCGCTTATCCGCCTCGCAAGCCAGCCAGTTTCGCTGAAATTCCCGGCTGGCTTCCAGCGATGGAAACGCTAAACTGCGCGTCCAAAATCGCATGAATCTGGCGTTAGAGTCCATTGGATTGATTGCCGGCAGCCGCTCGCTGCCGCTGGATTTCGCCCGGCTGGCCCGCGCCGCCGGCGTCAAACGCATCGTCGCCGTGGCGGCCGAAGGCGAAACCGACCCGGCACTCGCCTCGCTGGTGGATGAAATTGTCTGGCTCAATGTCGGCCAGGTGGGAAAGATGATTTCCACGTTCACGAGTCGGGGCATCAAGCAATGCGTCATGGCCGGGCAGCTCGCCCCTAAAAATCTTTTTGACCTGCGCCCCGATCTCCGCGCCATGGGCATGCTCATGCGCCTCAAGGAAAAGAACGCGCATACGTTGTTTGGTGCGGTGGCTGATGAATTGAAAAAGGACGGCGTGGAACTCATCGAAGCCACGCCCTGGCTCGCCTCGCTGATGCCGCAAACGGGTTTTGCCCTCGGCCCCAAGCTCTCCGACGAGCAACGGGAGGACGTGGAATTTGGTTTCCGCATCGCCAAAGAAGTTTCACGCCTGGAAATCGGCCAACTGGTCATTGTGAAGAACGGCGCGGTGCTGGCCGTGGAAGGCTTTGAAGGCACGGACAAATGCCTCGCGCGCGGCGGCGAACTGGCCGGCAAAAACGGCGGTGCCGTGGCCGTAAAAGTGGCCAAGCAGAATCACGACATGCGCTTCGATATTCCGTGCATCGGCGCAAAAACATTCGAGACCTGCGCTGCCGCGAGAATTTCCGTCCTGGCGCTGGAGGCTGGCAAAAGTTTGTTGCTCGAACGCGACCAGTGCCAAGAACTGGCCAAAAAAAATAAAATTTCCGTCACCACCATTATCTGACTACTGTTACCCACTCATTTTTGAATTTATGTTAACCTCTCACGAACTCCTTGGCTTCATGTCGCCCGCACTGGCGACGGACATCCTCCAATTCACCTTTGAATCCGACAAGCCGGCTTACAAGGCCACGATTGCCGCCGTGGCGCAGTCCAAGCATGTGCGCCCGATTTTCCTCGAACGGCAATCCCGCGAGTCGCGCCATGTGACGATGCTTTCCGTGCTCACGAAGCCGCAACTGGACGGCGCAGCCGGGGCCCTGCTCCGCGCGTGGCTGGTCAAGAAGCACCAGGCCATGCTGGTGGATTTTCTGAATGCGCTGGAAATTCCCAACGAAGAAGGCGTGGTGGATGATTTGCCCGCGACGGTGGATGACGCCAAGTTGAAGGCCGCCGTGGAATTGATCCTCGGCAAATACACCCACGAAGTGGTGGCCGTGTATCTCAATGCGTTTAACGACATGAACACCGCCAACTGGCCGAACCTCAAGACGATGCTGGAGAATGACTCGCGCCTGCAGCTCGGCAATCACGCCTGAGGCCGCGCCGCGCCGCCGCGAAACCGCGGTGCCGGGAATCATCATTCGTTTACCGAAATTGCAAAGCGTTTTTGCTCGCGGCAACCGGCACATTTTGTATTTTGCACTCTGAATTTTATGCAACCTACCGGTGATATTGCCCTTATCGGTCTGGCCGTCATGGGCCAGAACTTGATTCTCAACATGAACGACCACGGCTTCACCGTCGTGGCTTACAACCGCACCACCGAAAAGGTGGACCATTTCCTGGCCAATGAAGCCAAGGGCACCAAGGTGCTCGGCGCTCATTCTATCGCGGAGATGGTTTCCAAACTCAAGAAGCCGCGCCGCGTGATGATGCTGGTCAAGGCCGGCAAGCCCGTGGACGAATTCATCGAACAACTTATTCCGGTGCTCGAGCCCGGCGACATCATCATTGACGGCGGTAATTCGCTGTTTGATGACACCAACCGCCGCCAGAAATACGTGGAGAGCAAGGGGCTGCTGTATATCGGCACCGGCGTGTCCGGCGGCGAGGAAGGCGCGCGTCATGGCCCGTCCATCATGCCCGGCGGCTCGCCCGCTGCGTGGCCGCACGTCAAAGAAATCTTCCAAAGCGTCTCCGCCAAGGTGGAAGGCAACGTGCCTTGCTGCGACTGGGTGGGCGAAGCCGGCGCAGGCCATTACGTGAAGATGGTCCATAATGGCATCGAGTACGGCGACATGCAGTTGATCTGCGAGGCTTACAACATCATGAAGCACGGCCTCGGCCTGACCGCAGACGAAATGCACGAGGTCTTCGCCGAATGGAACAAGGGCGAACTGGATTCGTACCTGATTGAAATTTCCCGCGACATCCTGGCCAAGAAGGACGAGGACAACACGCCGCTCGTGGACAAGATTCTCGATACGGCTGGCCAGAAAGGCACGGGCAAATGGACGGTCATTAATTCTCAAGACCTGGGCATTCCCATTACGTTGATGGCCGAGGCGGTTTATTCGCGCTGCGTTTCCGCCTTGAAGGACGAACGCGTGAAGGCGGCCCGTAAATTGAAGGGCCCGCGCCCGGCGTTGTCCAGCATCGCTGCCAATGCGGAAAAGAAAAAGGCCTTCATCGCGGACATCAAGAGCGCATTGTATGCGTCAAAGATCGTCAGCTACGCGCAGGGTTACATGCTCATGCGCGCCGCAGCCAAGGAATACGGCTGGAACCTGAACTACGGCGGCATTGCCCTGATGTGGCGCGGCGGCTGCATCATCCGCTCACGCTTCCTCGGCAAGATCAAGGAAGCCTACGACAAAAACCCGAAGCTCATGAACCTGCTGTTGGACGATTATTTCCGCGGCGAAATCAAGAACGCCCAGAAGGGCTGGCGCAACGTGGTGGCCACCGCCGCCAAACGCGGCATCCCGGTGCCCGCGTTCAGCACCGCCCTGGCGTTCTACGACCAATACCGGAGCGCGGTGTTGCCGGCCAACCTGCTGCAGGCCCAGCGCGATTATTTCGGCGCGCACACTTACGAGCGCGTGGACAAGCCCCGTGGCGAATTCTTCCACACCAACTGGACGGGCCGCGGCGGCACGACCAGCAGCAGCACGTACAACGTGTGACGGCAGCGGGGAATTTCCCCGGTCAACTTTCAAGCGCGGAGCAATCCGCGCTTTTTTATTTTTTAAAACCTTGGTTTGACGCCCGCCCGTCCAATGGCAAAAATACCGCATGGCACCTGCCCAATTAAAAATTGAAAAACTCGTGACCGGCAACGGCGCGAGTCCCAAAAATGGCAACACCGTGACGGTTCATTACACCGGCATGTTCACGGACGGCAAAAAGTTCGACAGTTCCGTGGACCGCGATGAGCCCTTCAGCTTTACGCTCGGCGCGGGCGAAGTCATTGCCGGCTGGGACTTGGGCGTGGCGCAAATGAAGGTTGGCGACAAGGCAAAACTGACCATTCCCCCGGAACTGGCTTATGGCCGCGAAGGCTATCCCGGAGCCATTCCGCCAAACTCCACCTTGATTTTCGAAGTGGAATTGCTCGCCATCGATTGAATCGCAAAACAAAGCGGCGCCGGATTTCAATGAAACCCGGCGCGCGCTACGGATGGAACACAAGGAACCGGGGGACAAATCAAAAGCCGGCCCGCTTAGGAACCGGAGCTTAAAAGCTCCTTCAATTTGGGTTCCATGGCATTGGCCCAAATCTTGTAACCGGCATCGTTGGGATGCAACGCATCGGGCATGATCTTCGGGGAAATTGAGCCGTCGTTTCCGATAAATTGGGAACCAAAGTCCAGATAGAAGACTTGCTTGCCATCATCCAAACGGGCAAGGGCCTGGTTGACCTCCAGGATTTTGCCGCGCTGTGCATTGAACGTTTTGCCACGCGGAAAGATGCCCAACAGCAGCACCTTGGTGTCCGGCTGGCGCTGGCGGATCTGATTCACAATGGCCGTTACACCGTCCAAAATATCGGTTTCAGTGTTATCATCGCGGTTGGAATTATTGGTACCAATCATCACCACGGCCACTTTGGCCTTAATCCCATCAAGCTGGCCGTGTTCAAAACGCCAGAGGACATGCTGGGTACGGTCACCGCTGACGCCCATGTTGATGACCTTGCGATTGCCATAGTATTCATTCCAGACGTTGGAGCCTCGAACTTCCCAGCCTTGCGTGATTGAATCACCAATGAATTCGATGTCATAATCACCGGGATGTTCCTTGGCCCGGTTAAGCACCAGCGCCTGACGGTTGGTGATCGCCCCCACCCGCGAAACGGGAATGATAGCCGTGTTAGTGTGCGTGACTGGCGCAACCGGCGTATTGGTTTGACCGAATGAGCTGAGCGGCAAACTGACAAGCAAATAAAGGGAAAGAAGCGGCAAGATTGCTTTCATGCCGCAAAGCATGGCGATGCCCAAAGTCGTCGTCAATTCTACAATGACAACGGACACACTTATTTCACTGCGCGATTTGGCCAGCGCCCTGGCAGCAACCGAAACGCACGCTGGTGTGCCATCACATCAAATTGATATGCCCTTTGCACTTACGGCGGTTTTGTGCCATTTTTTGGTAACGGCAAAGATATGCCTTTTAACGAAGCATGAACCAAACGATTAAATGGATTATGAAAAGCTTTTATATCCTGGCTGCACTGGTGATTTTGGCGACTGCGGGATGCGCGAGCAGCAGCCCGGACCAAAACGGGCAAAACACCCCAGCGGCATCCCCCTCGGCTTCCGCACCGCACTGGCCACCGCCGTCACCGAACACCATGAACAACCCGGCACCGCCGGTGCTAAACAACCCGAAGAATTATTAGACTTAAATTAGGCGGAAACCAACTGCGCGCCAAAGCGATGCTGGCATGAATTGGAGGCGGGATGCGGAGATCACTCCGGCATCTTCATCAATTGATCACCGCTCACAGGTTGCGGATGACCACCAATCTCGTCGCGGACCTTCTTGATGTCATCGGCAGTGACTTCACCGGCTTTATTGCCCCAGGAAGTACGCAGGTATGTCAAAACGGCGGCGAGGTCTGAATCAGAAAGTGCGGCACCCATGGCAGCCATGTTCAGACTCCAGTCTTTGCCCTCAACTTTGATGGAACCATTAACACCTTCCAGCGGAATATGCGCAAGCCGGTTAATACCCTTGGCAAGCACCCATTCGGAGCCAGCCAGCGGCGGGGCCTGACCGGGTTTGCCGGCACCATCCATGCCATGGCAAATGCCGCAGACGGATTCGTAGACTTTTTTGCCTTGGGCCGCCACGGCAGCCGCGCCGGACTTGGGCTGAAACGAATCCAGTTGCTCGGCACTGTTGTAAGGGGCGTAAACCTTGGAACTAAACCAGCCGCCGTGCGTATCCAGATAATGACCACCAACAAACAACAACACGAGCGTTACCACGATGATCCACATCGGTGCGGACGAGCGGGTGGCGGTCGGTTCGGCGTTGGAACCGTTGCTGCAGGATTTGTTTTCTTCGCTCATTGCGTACTAAATTATTTGGCTGCGGTAACCGGGGTAAACGGCGCTTCGTACAGCGGCACGTTGGCCTTCAAGCTCAAGAGGTAAGCGGCCAGTTCACGGGCTTCCGCCGTGGGCACAACTTCCATGCCGTCAGCAGGCGCAAATTCCTTCTTCAAAACCAAGGCATCCGGCGAGGGATGGCCAACAACGATTTTACGCACCTCAAATAAAGTGCGGAACGCCGGCATCGTGGAGTTGGGCACAACGGAACCGGGCGCATAGAGATGCATTAACTGCCAATTGATGTCCGGCGCGCGCACACCGATGTTGGATAAGTCAGGGCCTGCCCGCAAGCTGCCCAACTGCACTGGTTGGTCGTAGAGATAATCTGCGGCAACACTCTGGCGCGTGCCCCAACTACGAGCGTTAATGTCAATGTCAGCGCCAGAAGCCACAATATGAGCATCGGTCTTCGCGCCAACTGTCTTAAGTTTGTCAGCCAAGGCAGCCACCACGTCGCTGTCTTCACCTGCATACAAAGTTACCGGCAATTGACCGTTCCAATTTTCAATATTGCCCACGAGAGTATTGGAACTTGTCAACAGTTCAGGCACAACGGCCACCAGAGATTTGATGTAGCCCTTAAAATCTTCGGGCTTGTAGGTGCCAAGGCTGGTCAAGGCAATCTCCGTAGTCGCACCGGTCTGGCGAACTTGTTCCGTGTGACAGGCCGCACAGCCGTATTGGCGGTATACTTGCAACCCCAAGGTGGCTTCACCGGTGCGCTGCACGGGCCACGTGTCACTGGACTGCAAAATGAAAGTTTGCTTCGCACCGCCAAGCTGCTTCAGGGGAGCATAAACAAAACCGTACCAAGACGCACCCAGCGCCACAAACGCGGCTAGAAATACTGAGAAACCAGTCTTCATGATTTCACCTCCTCAACCGGGAGCGGCGCCTTCACGGCCGCAATGGCGCACTTGAGCAAACCGAGTTTCCACTGGATTGTCATTTTGAAAATATTCAGCAACAAACAAAGAGCGCCCAGCAGCAGCAAGGCCTGGCCAAGCGTACTAACGCGCAAAAACATCAGGGCCGCATTGGTGGAATCAGTAAAGGTGGCGTTTGCAGCATGCAGTTTCAATCCCTGCTCCACCCCGCCGATCAATAACGGGATCACCAAAATCAACACGCCCAAGGCAAACGCAAAGAAATTCAACCGGGCCAATCCAGCAAAGGGAAGTTCCTTGTCCATTATGCGAGGCAGGATGTAATAGATGGAACCGAGTAAAATCATGCTGGCAAAACCGAGCAACTGCCATTGCGTGACGCCAACACCGAACCACGTATGCTCCAGCACCTGGCTGTAACACGGGCAAAACTGGCTGAGATAGCACAGGGTGGACAAGATGAAACTCAGCGTACCGAATTTGATGAAGCACAGCGGCCCGCCGGTGTATTTCACACCCACGCTACGAACGGTACGCCAAGCCACGATGGCCACGGCGATCACCGGCAAAATGGAGAGTGAAGCAGCATAAGTACTGACTGTCGGCAACCAAGCCGGAACCGGTGCTCCTTGTGGGATGCCACACCACGTACCGAAAAACATCAACGCCAGGAAGGCGAACATCGCATAGCCGGTGCTGGACAATGGCTTTTCCGCAAGTTTCGGCAGGAAATAAAATGCAATGCCAATGCCGGTCAATCCGAGCCAGACAAACAGCACGTTGTTGGTAAACCACCAGTCAATGATGGCCTGCACCACGCCACGCGGCGGATGACCGGAAAGCAAAAACAAGTTGGCCGTTGAAAACGTCCAGGCAAACCACAACAGCGCGGCAAACAAAAACCAGTGTGAAGGATACATCCGGCATTCCGCACGGAAACCCATGGTGGCCACGGCGCTGACGGCAATCAGCATGAAGGCGGCAAACAGTAGAACCGAGGCAATACGCGAGTATTCCAACCAGGCATACCCGCTGCTGGCCCCCGCCAAGATGGATGCGGTGCCAATCAGCACGCCCACATGCCAGAGGTTCGCGGCCACAACCGGAACAATGGGCAGCGCCAGCGGCGCCTGGCTCAACCGGGCAAAAATCCAGAGCATGACACCAAGGGCGGCCGGAACGACAAAGCCGTAAAGCAGCAAATCGTTGGCTGCCGCCTGGGCATGACCAAAAGACAGGAATGGACAATCCGCAAAAATATCCGGTTTGTGAAATGACATGGCCGCCGCGATAGCGAGCAGAAGTCCGAGCACGAGCCACAAGGCCGCCCCGCCAAACAATGCCAGCAAAGGCACGCGGCACGAGGCGTCAATCTCGTTTATGCAGACAGTTTTGTTCTCGGTCTGGTTCATTCAAAAGCACTGGGTTTTGCCGGGGCCTTGGGCAGTTCCGCCGCGGCTTTTTCAGCGCGCACATTCAAATCGGCGCGGGCAGCGGCGGGATTTTTCCAAGCCTGTGCCGCCAGTTGGACGGCAGTATCAATCGGCAGGCGAACGGTACCGTGCCCGGCATCAATTACGGCGGCAGTGTTCAAAGCGGTTTCCTCGGCAGCACGCATTTCACTCAAGGCCTTGCTGCGTTCAGCGCCGCGGTCGGCGTCCACCGTTGGCACTGGCAACGATAATTTCACGGCCACGGCGAGCACGGCAAAAATGGCGCTGACCGCGATAAAACCCACGGCGGCGGCTGACCCGCGATTGGTACGGTCTAGATTCATTTCACACCTCCCGCATTGGCGTCAACGAGGTCGTTGACCACGTTGGGATTAACGCCCATGGCTTCGAGCAGGCGCGGATCGCGCTGCGGATACGGCGGATGAGCATTGAATTTATGGATGAAAACTTTTCCTAGCAGACCGCCCATCAACAACACACAGCCAATCGGCAGGAACAGCCAGTGAATATGGTGCGTGTGGGGATGCCAGGCCGGCAGGATATTAAAGGCGAGATCGGCGAAGTGCATGATCGCAATCAACAAACAGACGGGCACAAGCACCTTGAAGTTGGTTTTGGTATGGATGGGTAACAGGGCAAAAAACGGAATGAAGAACTTGCCCACAATCAGCACCATGCTCAGCCACCACCAGTTGCCGTTTTCACGCATGATATACCAGAAGGTTTCTTCCGGGACGTTGGCGTTCCAGACGACAAAATATTGCGCAAATTCGGTGTAAGCCGAGAGGAGCGTAAAGGCCAGCAACAGCACGCCAATGAAATAGAAATAGTTTTGCTTCAATACCGGCGTCAGAATCCCCTGTCGCAGCATGGCCACGGCGATAACATAGATGACCGCCAAAGCCGCCCACGTGCTGCTGGCAAAGAAATAAACGCCGTACATCGCCGAAAACCACTGGTATTGCACCGCCTGCATCCAGAGAATACCAGAATAGGTCAGCGTCAGCGCAAAAAACACGATGCCCCAACCAGAATGAAAACGCATCTTGCGCGTGCAGGCCGCCGAGCCGGTCTCATCCTGCTGCAGTGAAAGCGAGCGCAAGCGTGAAGACAGAAACCACAAGATTGCAAAGAAAACCGCCGAGGTAACCCAAAAACCGGGAATCGTGAACACAGGTGCCTTGGCCGCCACCAAATTATTGGTTGCCGAATCAAGATTCATCCAGGTGTAAATTTTTCGCCCCATCAAGCCAACGGGCAGGAACAGAATGGCCAGCCACGGAAAAAACATCGAGGCGATGTGCTCACAGAAACGGCGGATGCCCACGGACCAACCAGCGTCCGTCAGGTGATGCACCATGACCATGAACAGCGCACCCAAGGCGATGCTGTAATAAAACATGAACGCCAGCAGCCAGGAAAAACCAAATTCGGCCCCGTCATTATGGATGAAACTGGCCAGCGCACCGGCACCGGTCAACACCACGCCAAAGAACAGCATCGCGCCGGGCAGTCCGCTCTTCAGCGCGCGCGTTGGTTGGTTGGATTGTGGCAAACTCATAAATTATTTCAGCCGGGCCTGTTGTTCAGGCGTCAAATCATTCGTCGTCCCCAGCCAGCTCAATTGCAGGGTGCGGACATAGGCAATGATGGCCCAACGGTCTTGCGTGGGGATCAGCGGACCCGCCGCGCCCATCACGCCCTTGCCGTGGGTGATGGTGTTAAAAATTTCGCCATCGGTCAGTTCAACGATGCGCTTGTCGTGCAGGTTTGCCACGGCAGCCATGACGCCAATCCGCTTGGTAATGCCGTTGCCATCACCGGTACGACCGTGACAAGGCGCACAGTAAATATCAAAACGCTCGCGGCCGCGCTTGATCAATTCTTCGTTGATGGGGAGCGGATTCGTTTCCACGTAATTCGTAGTGCCGACAATAAACCCCGTGTTCACCGGCGAATCTTCAAACGTATAAACCGCGCCACTAATGGTTGCAATCGGTTCGCCCCGCGCCACGGTGCCGGCGGGCGGCAACTGCGAGCTGACTCCGTTTGCAAAAAAGCTGTTAGGTTCCTGCGGACGCAGCTTGGGTTGCTGGTCCATGCCCGGAAAATATCTGTCCGAGTAAACTTCCACCGGGGGCAGATGCGAGGTTCTGCCCTGCAAACCAAGAATGCCCACCGTCGCCGCGCCCAGCGCTGCGCCGACCAAAGCCAGGGATAGTAGAATGCGAATCATTCCCGTTCCTCCACAATTCCAATGTTGGCACCGCCGATGGTCTCCAGCAGCTTGCGGGTTTCCGTGGCGCAAAATTTTTCGTCGGTCGCACCAATCACAATCACAAACTTGTCGCGGCTGGCGAGTTCAAAGCGCTTCTTGAACAGGAGCGGATGATGCAGACGCGGAAGCTGGTTGATGCCAAACATCCCAAGCAAAGCACCCAAGGCCGCACCCATGATCATCAAAATGTAGGCCGGCACGAAGGTCATGGGCGGACTGAACATCGGCTTGCCGCCAACAATCAGCGGATAATCAAAATCATTGGCGAACCAAATCAAACCAACGACCGAGAAAAATGCACCTGCACCGAGCGCCAGCGAGACCCAGCCAACGAGCGAGTTTTTGTAACCCAACACCTTGTCAAGGCCGTGAATCGGAAAGGGCGTGAACGCTTCCCAACGGTGGTAGCCGTTGTCACGTATCTTCTCCGCCGCCCCCAGCAAAGCGCCGGGCGAATCAAATTCCGCCATCAGGCCATAAACTTTATCATTCTTCATTAATGGCCTCCTTTCTGCGCGCCACCCAAGGGATGATGCGGGTCGCCCTGCGGCGTCGCGCCTTTCACCTCGGAAATCGCGATGACCGGCAGGAATTTGACAAACAACAGATAGAGCATGAAAAACGCGCCCAACGTGCCAACGTACAGGCCCACGTCCCACATGGTCGGATGATATTTACCCCAGTTGGCCGGCAGGAAGTCCTGATAAAGCGAGCCGACAACAATCACAAAACGCTCACTCCACATGCCCACGTTGATGAGCAAACCAATTACAAACAACGCAGCCAAGTTGGAACGAATTTTCTTGGACCACAGTAATTGCGTCACGCACACGTTGATGCCAATGAGCATCCAGCCAAAATACCAGTAGCTCTGGCCAAAGAAGCGGTGACCGAACACCCAGCGTTCATAGGGATCGCCGCTGTACCAGGCGATGAAAATTTCCATCAAATAGATGTAATCAATGATGAGACCGCTGACCAAGGTCAGCTTGGCCACTTTGTCAATGTGACTGCGGGTGATGATGCTTTCCAAGCCGCACAATTTACGCAGCGAGGTCAACAGCACCAGCATCATGCCGAAACCGCAAAACACGGCGCCGATGACGAAGTACAGCGGGAAAATTGTGGCATGCCAGCCGGCGAGCTGCGAGGTACAGAAGTCCAAACCGACGATTGAACTCACCGTAAACACCAGCAACGTACACAAGCCGCAGAGAACGACATAAGCCTTCTCATAGTTGTGCCATTGCCACGCGGAACCGGTCCAGCCCATGGCGAGCAAACTGAAAATTGTCCGGCGAATGCGCGTGGTGGCGCGGTCGCGCAACACGGCAAAATCGGGAATCATCCCCATGAACCAGAACAGCGATGACACCATCAGATAGGTGTTCACCGCGAATACGTCCCACATCAGCGGCGACTTGAATTGCGGCCAGTTGCCGTTTGAGTTCGGAATCGGGAACATGAACCAGTCGAACCATGCACGACCGACGTGAATGGCCGGGTACAGGCCCGCCATGGCCACCGAGAAAACGGTCATGGCTTCAGCCATGCGGCCGATGGTGGTACGCCAATGCTGGCGCGTCAAAAAGAGCATCGCCGAAATCAAGGTACCGGCGTGAGCCACACCGACCCACCAAATGAAATTCACAATATCCCAACCCCACATGTCTGGATGGTTGTTGCCCCAGACACCGACACCCGTAAACACCTGATAAAACAGGCACGTTGGGAAGATGACCATGGCTGCGAATGCCGCTGGCACGAAGAGTATCCACCACCACAGCGGCACCTTGGCTTCGGCGAAGGCGGACAGTTTATCCGTCAGCCAACCGAGACCTTGATTGCCTTCAATCACCGGCGCGCGGCGCAATTCCGCAGGCGGCGCGAGTTTCTTCAATTCTTCAATGTTCACGGATTCAGCCATTAGCTGTTCCCTTTCGTGGTCAAAAGCGTGCTTTCGTATTCTTCCGTGCTGTACGGCGCATGGTAATCGGGCATGGCCGGGTTCGGGTTGCGAACGCGGGCCAGATACGTGGTGCGCGGCTTGGTGAGCAAGTCACCCAGCACCGAGTAATTCAACGGCGACAATTTCTGCTTTGAAACCGTGCTCTTATCATCACTGATGTCGCCAAACACAATCGCGCCGGCGGGACATGCCTGCTGGCAGGCCGTCTTGGGAATGGTTCCAGCGGCTTCGGTCAGGCGCACGTTATCGCTCGCGCCAGCCTTGGCCTTTTGCGAAATCTTGGCGTGCTCAATGCGTTGCGTGCAATAAGTACACTTTTCCATCACCCCGCGCATACGCACCGTGACGTCGGGATTCTTCGACAGCTTGATCAAATCCCATTCATCTTCCGTGCGCATGCCGCTGTTCGGGTCCTTCAACCAGCGGAGCAAATCCCATTCACCATCCGTGCTATGCGTGAGCGTGGTGGAATACGCGGTCCCCTTCAATTCCTTCAGCGGACGCTTGTTGAAATCGAGGAAGTTGAAACGGCGAACCTTGTACGGGCAGTTGTTCGAGCAATAGCGGGTGCCAATGCAACGATTATAAGCCATCACATTCAGACCTTCCTGGTCATGAACGGTCGCGGCAACGGGGCAGACGTTTTCGCACGGGGCCGATTCGCATTGCTGGCAAAGCATCGGCTGGTTGACCGCCTGCACATCGTCAATCCACGCTTGAAATTGCTGCTGCTCGTCCGTCTGGTTCATGTCCGCATTAAAATTAAAGCGGCTCTCATTATGTTTCCGTTTCGGATCGGCAGTAAAATAACGGTCCACGCGCATCCAGTGCATTTCGCGGCCGCGCAACACCTGGTCTTTGCCAACAATCGGGATGTTGTTTTCGCTCTGGCAAGCCACGACACATGTACCGCAGCCAACACAGGCGTTCAAATCAATGGCCATGCCCCACTGATGCAGCGCGGTCTTCTTGGCCTCGTCCAGCGGGTTGGGATAAAGCGACTGGATGACCGGCGGCTCCACGCCACGGAATTTCACCTCAGCAACACCTTCCTCGGACTGATGCTCTTCGGGCTCGTGACCCTCGGCAGCCTTCTTCAAATCCTGCTCGACGTCGCTGACATTAAATTCGCGCACCGCCGGGCGGCCTTCCATGCTCCAGTGATGCTGCGTGCAGGCCAGCACATAAGTACCGGCAGTCTTGGCCAGCTTCGCGCCAGTCTCGATATATTTTCCGCTGAAAATCTTATAAGCGTTAAAGCCTACGCCTTCGCCAACGCGTCCGACTTTTTCACGGCCATAACCGAGCGCGAGGCCGAGCGAATAATCCGCCATGCCCGGCTGCACCCAGATGGGTCCCTTGACGCTCTTGCCGTTCAAGGTGATTTCAACCACATCACCGTTGGCCAAGCCAAGCTCCTTTGCCGTGGCACGGCTGACGAGCACGGCGTTGTCCCAAGTCATCTTGGTAATGGGATCCGGCAGTTCCTGCATCCAACCGTTGTTGGCATAACGACCGTCATCCGTCTTCGCATCACGGAAGAAAATGACTTCGAGATTCGCAGCGGACGGTGCCACGGAATTAATGGACGGTGCCGAACCTTGAAAGCTCAAGGCTTCCAAACCGCCATCAGCGCCACCGGCAAAGCCATTGAACAAAAATTTCTTCCAGCTTTCTTCATCGCCGCCGAACGTTGCACGGACAATTTCATGGGCGCTGGTTTTCGATTCACCGGCGAGCAGCGCCAGGAATTCCAGTTCGGTCAAACCACCAAACAAAGGCTGGATTAACGGCTGAATGGGAACAGTTGAGCCATCAATGGTCGTGGCGTCCCCCCACGATTCGAGATAATGCGTCGCCGGAAAATTCCAATCGGATTTTTCGGCAGTCTCATCAGGGAAATATCCCAAACGGACAACCGTTTTTGCCTTGGACGACCAATTTAAATGATAAACCGGGTTGCCGCCCAAAACCACCAAGGTATCCGCCGATTTGACATCGAAGCCTTTGAAATCAGCCGATTCATTTGCGGGTGCTTTTACCAACTGGAGCGTGTTGCCAATGGCTCCTAGCGCAGAATTAATGGCATTAGCGAGAAGATGAACTTCAATTGGCTGACGCTGGCCTGCCACTACCAAAGCGCTCTTACCTGCCGCCACCAAATCCTTGGCACATTCAGTCACCCATTTTGTATCCACCCCCGAAGGAACGGCTACAGCCGAACCAGTAACCTGGGCTGAAACAGCCGCTGCTATGGCACCCACCACGCTAGCCGCCACGCGCAACCGATGGTCTGCGTTGGCACCGGTGAGGGTGAACAGCGATTCTATCGCATACAGACGCCCCATCCCCTCGCCTGCCTTGCGGCCAGCGGCATACTTGCGGATGTGATTATGGGCATCGTCTTCGCCACCGAGAAAATCACAGTCGAGCGACAGAATGACCTTCGCCTTGTCGAAATTGAAAACCGGGCGCACGGACTGGCCGAATGCCTGCGTGGCGGCGCGCTGATGAATGCCGGAATCAATCGCATCGAAGGTAAACCACTTCGATTTGGGAAATTTGCCGGCGATGAGCTTTTGCAGGCGCGCGCGCGAGGGCGACGTGCTGCTTTCAGCCAAAAACACCAGACCATCGCCTTGATTGGCCGAAAATTTCTGGGACAACTCGGCAAGAAATTTCAGCGCTTCGTCACGTGTAACGGCCACCTGCTTGCCCGAGGCATCCGGCTTGGAGAAATACCGCGAACGGTCAACGTCGTAGAGGTCGAGAATCGAGGCTTGCGCATAGCGGTCGGTACCGCCATTGCCGCCGGGGAACAAGGCATTGCCTTCGATTTTGACCGGGCGGCCTTCGTAAGATTTCACCACCAGCGGAACGGCGCCGGTGCGCGTGGGCATGGCGGTCGCAAAATATTGCGCCTCACCGTAAACGTAATTTTCCGGCTGCTTGCCGTAAGGCTCGAGATGCTCTTCCGGGCGGCGGCAACCCGCGCCCAGTGTGGCCACGCCGGCCAGCGCAAACGAGGCGGACATCAGCTTGAGGAAATGGCGGCGGCTGCTGCCGTCTTCTTCCAGTTCGCTGGCACCCTGGGGAAATTCACGATGCAACCAGTCCTTGAACTCGGGCGTGTCAGCCAGTTCATCCAGGCTGCGCCAATAATGGCGGCCAGTGACGGGCGAAGATGAATGGTTATTCAAATTTTTCATCGGTGACACGCGGAACAACTTTGCAACGATTCAACCTTCCAATCGTGAACAAACTTCCTGCCATTTTCCTGCTGCATACGGGAGGCTTCGGCGGCATTGGTGCTCCATTGCCAGTCCAGCTTGGTGACCTTGTCCGTCGGGCGGATGGCCGACGCGGGATCGCGATGGCACTCGAGGCAGAAACTCATGCTCAACGGCTTGTCATGGCGGACTTCCTCCATCTGGTCCACGCGGCCATGGCATTCCACACAGCTAACGCCGCGTGTAACGTGCACGGAGTGATTGAAATACACGTAATCCGGCATCTTATGGATCTGCACCCACGGAATCGGCGTATTGTTCGTGGCGCTGTCGCGGACGATTTGCAGGCGCGGATCGTCTTTCAACACCTGGTTATGGCAGTTCATACAGGTGGAAGCGCCGGGCAAATTGGCAAACCAGGATTTTTCCACGCCGTTATGGCAATAACGGCAATCAAGGCCGAGCTGGCCGGCATGAACCTGATGCGAAAACGGCACCGGCTGAACCGGTTGATACCCGGCGCGGTAATACTTGGGGGTGAGATAAATCGTCACGCCCGCCGCCACGCCGGCACCGGCAAGCGCGGCAACCGCGCCCAGCACCAACGGCAAACTGTTTGTCCACTTAGGAAAAATCACTGCTTTCTAAAAATTAAATCCGCTACCGGTTAAAAGTCGACCACCTAACGCACAAAATAGAGGTCGTGTTTTATCAATTGCGCAGCTTATTCGCAAGAAAAGTTTGTGAAATTTTTCACGTGTTTGGTTCTTGACGAGCGATTTGCCATTCATTTTACAAACTCAACAAAAAACGCTCAGCGCGCGTACCACTGACACAAATGAACAATGTCATTGCGCTGCTGAATCAAGCGCGTGCGCCAGCTCAAATAGGGCACGTAGCCATATTGATGATCCACCAGTGAAACCGCCTTGGTCACATCAGCTTCCACAAGCGACTTGCGGCCATCGCTCAGGGCCAGCCAGCGGGCCAGCCAGATGATGACGGGATACAGCAATGCGAGGTTGCGGAAGCCCTCTACCAAGGGCCGGTCAAAAAAGCCTTTGCCGCAGAATTGCAGGCTTTGAATCTTCACGCGAAAATATCGCGTCAGCAACGCTTCTGCCGCCGGGGGAATCACGCCGAACGGCTGCTCAATATCGGCAAACGGCACGCGCTTCAATTCATCGCGCAACGCAGGTGTCGAACTGGAGGCCAGACCGAAGCGACAGGCGGCGACGAGCATCTTCCATCGATGCGCACTGCGAATATCACGGTCAGCCACGGTTGCGGCCCGCGCGTGTTCCAAAACCATTAATCGTAGAAATAAACGCCCGAACCGGCTGGGCTTTTCGGGTTGAGCCGGCAACGCCGGCAGTTTATCCGCGGCACTCTGCACCAGCGCTTCCAGAATTTCGTCCGCACTTTCCCCGGAAATTTGGTCCAAATATCCGCGCTCGATTTTCTCCAGCCAGTGCAAGGCACGCAACAGCTTCAGGGCCACCGGCACATTTTCGATGGCCAGCGTGCAATCAAGCCAGCGGACAAATCGTAGAAAGTCCGGCCAGTCCAAGCCGGTCGTGGCCGCCACGGGCGGCGGGGGCAATTGCTCGCAACCTTCCGGAAAAAATTCACGCGCCAGCCGGCTGATGTCTGCGGCCTGGTCTCCGAGCGATTTACCCTGATTAGCCGCTGCCGAAGGACAGCTAAAACGCAAGCCGACCAGCACTTTTTTGCCCGCCGGATAGATGACCAACGGAAACAACCGGCAGGCCAATGGCTTGGCAGCCTCGCCAAATTTGGCATGAATCCGACAGCGCTTGTTGGCATCCAGAAAAATACACGCCCCGTCCGCTTGATGCCCCAGCCGGTATTGATTTACCCCGGCCACAATCATTTTGGCCGGGTCCACACCGTCAGCCGCCGTCCAACCCTGCTTTTCAATCCGCTCCTTTTCCGCCGGCGACAACGGCACCACCATGTGATTGCGACAGCAGTTGCCGCAACTGTGGCAACTCCAGTTCTGCCCGACGGGCGCTTCAATGCGCGATGGTTTCATTGTGCGGGTCAAAGGCTAAATCTTTCAGACTGGCACAAAAGAAAAAAGCGCGGCAAAGCCCCTCATTCAATTTTCGGCACAAAGACGGTCAAGAATCGCAGCATTGCCAGCGGCGTTGCTGCGTACCCGCAAACCGGAATCTTGACTTCAACTTGTCGGCGCTGCCTTGGAAGTTTGGGTCGCAGCCATCAAGCCACTGATAACACCGCCATTTTGCGGCACCAGCGTAATGGCCGCCTGGCCATCGATGATGTTTTGCGTTTCCAATACTTTGAACAACGCCTGCGAGATATCCCTGTCTTCGGAAATGGTCTGCAAAGCCTGACCGACAATTTGCGGGCGCATCGCTGCGGCCTTGGCAAATTCGATGGCCGCCTGCCGTTCCGCCGTGCTGGTGATGATGTTGACCTGGTTGGTACCGTCCTGTTTGATGGCAGAAGTCACCTGCCGCAACCGGTTGACGACCTTTTCCTCAATCTGTTTGATCATGCCCGCATCACGGAAATGCACCTTGCGGATGTAAACCGAGCCGAGGCTGTAACCCCAGGCCTGTGATTGCGGCGAAACTTCTTTGCGCACGGACTGGCTCATGGGATGGCGGTTCTGCAACATGTCCGCCAGCTTCATGTTGCTCAGGCAGCGCACGGTGGAATTGCTCACGTTGGCCGCCAGCGAGCCGCGGGGGTCGGCGTTCTTGAACAAATACGCCACCGGGTCGCTCACCACCATTTCGTACCAGATGCCAATGCCCATGGGCGCGCCTTCCTCGGAGTTCACCGGCGTGCTGCGGAGATATTCCTGGTCCAACCGCAAATCCAGCGTGTAACACTTGCCTAGAAAATTCACCAGCGGCGCCTTGATCCCGAGCTTGAAAATGAGCAGGTGCAGCCCCGGCTCATCAATGACCGCCATCACCTTGCCAAACAGCATATAAACCTGGCATTGCCGTTCCTCAACGATGGTGTAGAAGCCCAAGAATCGCACCATGACGAAAAATATGGGCACGATAATAAACAGGGCGATGAACGTGATGACCGCGGCGAGAAAGAACTGGGCGAGCGGTGAAACAACCAGCGCATGACTATTCACGGGATCACTCATGGCCAGCCTCCATAATCACAGTTTTTGCTTCGCTGTATAATTTCAGGCGCACATTGCGCACATAAGCGTCCAGCGCCCCCGGCCCTCTGGATTTCAACTCCGTCAATTGTTCCGCCAGCGCCACGATTGGCTGCACCTCGGCCTGCGCCTTGAGCGTTTCGATTTCAACGGCGCGTTTGGATTGCACAATTTTCTGGTCGGCGGCGGCTTGGGCGAGACTGATGTCCGAAGAAACTTCGTTGTACGCCGTGTTAATGGCCGCGAGCGCCGACTCAACCTCCGGCGGCGGATCGATGCCCGTGATCAACGACGCATCCAGCGCAATGCCATAACGAGCCGCCGAGCCAAAACATTCGCGGTCCATGTGATCGTTGATGTCGCTGAGGTTTTTGCGCAGGTCATTGATGGAAATGCCGATGGCAGCCGTGGCCGCGATATTGTGCAACGCCGAAGGATCGCCCGCCTTGGGTTCAGCCGGCACTTCAAAGGTGGCGATGCGTTCGCGCAAGATGGACACAAAATAACCCATGACATGGGTGATGGGATGTTTCACGCCAAACAAGTAGGCATACAGGTTCTTCTCCGAAATATGCCAGCGAATCTGGCCCTTTAAACCCGTGTTCAACTGGTCCTTCGTTACCGCTTCAAGAATGCTGCCTTGGTAATTGGCGTCCGGATTCTCCGGATCGTGCGCCATATTAATCGTCTGCGTAGCGATGGATACCTTGTATACTTTTTCCCAGGGCCATTTGAAGTACGGGCCGCCGGGCGGAATGACCCGCACCTGCGGATAGTTGTACCGCTCTTTTTCTTCGTCGGTGAGTTGCTCGGCAATGGGGTCTTGCGCAATCGTGGCATCCCCTACCCGCTCGGCCCGGCCGAAACAAGTTTTCACCGCACGCTCATTTTGGTTCACGGTGTAAATGCCAGCCACCAAGTATTTCACGAGAAACCACACGACGAATCCGATGATACAACCTGTAAAGATGGAGCCCATAATCTTGATTAGAGTTTAGCAGCTAATACTCCTCGCTGAATTTTTAAACAAGCAAAAACGTATTGAACACACGTTTATAACCAGACAATTCGCCAAAAACTCTATGCGCCTAGCGGCGCGTCCTTGGGCACCGAGCCAAGTTTCCAGCGCGTGTCCGCGTCGTAATCGAAATAGTTGCAGGTGATTTCCTCGCCAGCGTCAAGGTCGCGCAGGGCAATCGTCACCACCGGCACCGATGCCACTGGAGGCGCACCCGTATTGGGATTGGTAGAATGGTTTATGAAACACGCATGGTCGCCGCTGAGAATGACATGGCCATTTCCCTTGCTCACAAAACAAAACCAGCGCGTATGTTGGCGGGCCAGCTCCGGCAGTGCGGCAAATTGCACAGGCGAAAAATCGTGGTCAAAGCCGGGCTGAAATTTCCAGATGGGCGTGCCACGCGGGATGAATTTCACAGTAAACAATCCCAGGCCATGAATAGAACTCGGCCGCACCTGCGTTTCGATGAGCATCATAGATCAAAAGCCTCCCTGCCAGCCTAGCAGATCATGCTGGCCTCGGCCGGGAAACTGCATGACAAACCGTTTAACCGTTTAGCACCACCCACAAGGCATGGATTACGCCCGGAATGAAAAACAAAAACGACAGTACCAAATTGATCAAGGTCGTTTTGACATTGTTGGTCTTGAGATAAACAGCCAGCGGCGGAATGAAGAAGCAAAGGATGACGAGTAATATTTTCATGATTGGGTGGCTTGGTTCAAAGCTTTTTAATGGTCAAGGTGAGCCTGCCGGGTTGCAAGCCCAAAGCAACAACCCCATCACGTTTGGATGGGGTTGTCAGATTGAATTTAATCAAAACTGCGCGCTTATTAATCACTTTGCGGGCTTGGGTTCGATGGACGTCGCCGTCATGGTGTAATAGACAGTGACCTTGTCACCCACCTTCACATTGGCGTTCTTGGTCGTTTTATCCACGGCAATCTGCCATTTCTGGTCACCCTTTTGCACGACGATGTAGGTTGCATTAACTTCCAGCACGGGGCCCGTGACCTGGTAGGTCTTGGCGTCCGCCGCGTTGACGTTGTTGATGGTGAGGCACAGGCCGAGAACGGCCAGGCTTAGTCCGAGTGCGAGTTTCTTCATAGGTTGATTATTTGGTTCAGGAACGAGCCATATAAATCAAAGCGCCATCCGTTTGGCAAGGCGGAACCAACCGAACCCAAAACAAGGAGACCGCCGGTAAAATTCACTTTGCGCCCCGGCGTGCCTTCGGCAAACTAGCGACGTCATGCCGACACCGACCTGCTCCAAGTGCCGCCGGACGATCCCCAGCGATGACATCAATGTCGCCAAGGACGTGGCCTATTGCCGCGAATGCAACCTGTCTTATCGCCTCTCCGAACTGACACACGGCGGCGATTCCATGGCGAGCATCGACGTGAACCGTCCACCCAAAGGCGCTTGGTATCGCTCCGATGGCGGGGGCACGGTCATTGGCGCAACCAACCGCAGCGTGGGCACAGCCGTGGGCATGTTGTTCTTTGCCTTATTCTGG
>Ga0265327_10002200_pt1 | contig 21371 bp, 12 predicted proteins | sample 41621metaG_FD_202089 | JGI IMG/M metagenome (GOLD analysis project Ga0265327, IMG submission 202089) | Rhizosphere microbial communities from Carex aquatilis grown in University of Washington, Seatle, WA, United States - 4-16-21 metaG | ecosystem: Host-associated > Plants > Roots > Rhizosphere...
GATTTTTAAAATATTACCGGCCATCGGCGATTCAACCGCTGCACCACTGCTGGCTATCAACGCGGCGTGAGTCGCTCCGACAGCCGGGTGAATAGTCAGCGCTGAGTTGTTGGCGCCAACGATAACGCTGAAGTTTCTACCGTCGACGTTGACGGTATAGGCTTCGCTCTGCGGCTGAACCGGATGAGCTTGGTCGCCGGCGTTGGCTGAGCTTGCCTGAGGCGCATTAGCAGCAACAGTTTCAGCATTCGGTGCCGGTTCAAAAGCAGCCGGATTGCCCCGGTTAACCAGGAACTTCCAGCCGACTTGCGCAAACAAGCCGTTGATCAAAGCATCTTCTTCGATATTGGCAGCGAGAGTTACGCCTTCGGCTTGGGCTTTTTCCCGCACTTCGGCAATCAGTTTGTCCATTTCCGGGGCAATCAAGTCCGCTGGACGACAGGTAATCGGCTGAGCGCCGTTCAATACCTTATCTTGCAGGGTTTTATTGACCGGCGCGGGCGTTGCGCCGTATTCGCCTTTTAAAACACCGGCGGTTTCTTTGGTGATGTTTTTGTAGCGTTCGCCGGTCATTACATTGATCACGGCTTGGGTGCCGACAATTTGCGAAGTCGGGGTGACCAGAGGAATAAAACCCAAGTCCTCGCGGACACGGGGAATTTCCAACATCACTTGATCGATCTTATCGGCCGCGCCCTGCTCTTTCAGTTGGCTTTCCATATTGGTCAACATGCCGCCCGGCACTTGGGAAATCAGGATGCTGCTGTCGACGCCTTTTAGGCTGCCTTCATATTGCGCGTACTTTTTGCGCACGTCTCTGAAATAGGTGGCAATATGCTCCAGTTTGACCAGATCCAGGCCGGTGTCGCGCCCGGAGCCTTCCAAGCTGGAAACGATAGTCTCAGTGGGGCTGTGGCCGTAAGTCATGCTCATCGATGAAATGGCGGTATCGACATTGTCCACGCCCGCTTCGGCGGCTTTGATCAGGGTGCCGACACTTAAGCCGGTGGTGGCATGGCAATGCAGATGAATCGGAATCCCGGTGGCGGCTTTCAGGCGGCTGACCAGCTCAAAGGCATCGTAAGGCTTGAGCAGTCCCGCCATATCTTTGATGCAAATGGAATGCGCGCCCATGTCTTCAATCTGTTTGCCCAGATCCACCCATAAATCCAGGGTATGGACCGGGCTGGTGGTATACGAGATAGTGCCTTGCGCATGGGCATCGGTGCGGAGTACGGCTTTGACGGCATGTTTAATATTACGCATGTCGTTCATCGCATCGAACACGCGGAACACGTCGATACCGTTAATGACACAACGCTCGACAAACTTATCCACGACATCATCGGCATAATGCCGGTAGCCCAAAATATTCTGGCCGCGAAACAGCATTTGCTGAGGCGTGTTGGGCATCGCAGCTTTGAGCAGGCGCAGTCTTTCCCAGGGATCTTCGCCCAGATAACGGATACAGGCGTCAAACGTGGCTCCACCCCAAGATTCGATAGACCAGTAACCGATCCGGTCAAGCTTTTCACAAATCGGCAGCATATCTTCAATGCGCAACCGGGTCGCCAAAATGGATTGATGGGCATCACGCAGAACGACTTCGGTGATGCCTAAGGGCTGCTTTATATCGTTGGTCATGCTTGCTGTTTCTCCTGAAACATTCATTTGTAATTACTCAGCAGTTAAAAAAATAGAACACGAGAATCGGCGTTCATCATATTCATCCGCGTCATCTGCATTCTATCTATATTTAATCACGTGTTAGTTATGTTTTTTCCGATACTGATGGACGGCGGCTGTTATCGCCGCAACCACGCTTTTGTCAATATCGGTGGTAATGCCGGGAACTGTTTTCGTTAGCGGCACTTCCGGGAAATAGCGTTGTACCAAGGCTGACATGATGTTGATGGCGACTACCAGCATAGTCAAAAACAGGAACACGATGCCCATTCCGGCAAACATTAATTCGATTCCGCTAGTCATTTGTTCAGTCATAGTTGATCACTTGTTTAAATTTTTAACGATTGCATTGTAGCATAGGCAAAAATCATAACTAGTCGATGTTTTTCCAGATGATCGGTCTTTTGGCTATCCGATCTTGAACGCGTACAATACGCGCCATTATAAATGGTTGTTATGGGGGTAAAAATATGACCGATCAAGATCGCGACACCAATGAACAATGGCAACAAAAATTAACGCCGGAGCAATTCAGTATTTGCCGTCTGAAAGCGACCGAGCCGCCTTTTACCGGCAAATACGCCGATTGTAAAAAAGACGGCATTTATCATTGCGTATGTTGCGGCAATCCGTTATTCGATTCGGCGACCAAGTATGATTCAGGTTCCGGTTGGCCGAGTTTCTGGGCTGCGCTGTCCGAACACAGCGTGGCTGAACATGCCGACAGCAGTCACGGAATGCGTAGAGTTGAAATAACCTGTAAATCCTGTGATGCGCATTTGGGCCATGTCTTTGAAGACGGTCCGCAACCGACAGGATTGCGCTACTGCATTAATTCCGCAGCGTTAGATTTAAAAGAGAGATCATGAGCGCCAAACAACACGTTCAAAATTTATTGGATTTTATCGACCTCAGCCCGAGTCCTTGGCATGTCATCAGCACTATCGAGGCGCTGCTTGCCGAGCAAACACCGTCGTGGCAACGTCTTGACGAAACCGCAAAATGGACAGTGCAACCTGGCGGACGTTATTACGTGGTGCGCGACGATTCATCTATCGTCTTGTTCATACAAGGCCAAAAGCCTCTAGCCGAAACCGGCTTTAACATTATCGGCGCACATACCGATTCTCCCGGCTTAAGAATCAAGCCGAACGCTGCAAGCAGCGAGGATGGAGTGTTAAGACTGGGCGTTGAAGTTTACGGCGGGCCGATACTGGCGACCTTTACCGACAGGGATTTGAGCCTTGCCGGCCGGATTGCTTATAAAAACGATCAGGACCGGATAGTCTGCAAGCTGATTAAATTCGACCAACCGCTGCTGCGTTTGCCTAATCTGGCAATACACATGAACAGAACGGTTAATGAGGATGGCCTAAAACTGCAAAAACAAACCGAATTACCGTTGATTTTATCGGCGTCGGCCGAACAGCAATTACCGCAAGAGTATTTCTCAGCGCTATTGCAACAGCAAGCCGGTATTGCCGCGGCGCGAATTTTATCCTGGGATTTGGCGGTATACGATACTCAGAAAGGCGCTTTCTGGGGGCCGGACCGCGAGTTTTATGCGCATAGCCGGCTGGATAATTTGGCTTCGTGCCATGCTGCATTGCAAGCGCTGCTTGATCCGGCCGGTCTAGCGGCGGATCACACACGGGTCTGCGCCTTGTTCGACCATGAAGAAATCGGTAGCGAGAGCAATAAAGGCGCGGATGGCAGCTTTTTGCCCGATGTGCTCCAGCGAATAGCCCTGGCGAACGCAACCGACAGCGAAGATTACGCCAGAGCGCTGGCGAAAAGCTTCATGATCAGTGCGGATATGGCGCATGCCTATCAGCCTAATTTTCCTAATGCCTACGATCCCGGCCATAAAGTCATCGTCAACAAAGGTCCGGTCATTAAAGTCAACGCCAATCACAGATACAGCTCGGAAAGCCTGTCGGCGGCGATGTTTGCCGACTGGTGCGAACAGGCCGGAGCTCCGTATCAGACATATTCGCACCGTTGCGACCTGCCTTGCGGCAGCACGATCGGGCCGATTACATCGGCAAAGCTGGGCATACGCTCAATCGATGTCGGCAGCCCCCTGTGGGCAATGCACAGCATCAGGGAAAGCGCCGGGGTGCTGGATCACGATTACATGATCAGCGTGATGAAACGTTTTTTCAGCGCACCCGGCACAACGCGTTCCGTTTAACCTATGTTTTTTATCTCTACTCAGCGAGCAAAAGCAATGGAACGCGGATAATTATGCCGGACACTGAACGATAGATTTAAAATATAAATAAATGGATTTTTGCAAAATAACTCAACAAATCTTATTCCAATCATAATTATCCGCGTTCTATGTTGCTATCGACCGAGGTGTTACGTTTTTGTGCCGAGGCCTTAAGCATCATATTTTCCGGATAATTGCAGCAACACAAAAACAGCCCCGGTCCCTCCGTCTTTAAGCGGAGCGGAGCAAAAAGCCTGAACGTCTTTGTGCTGTCTTAACCATACATTGAGGTTGTTTTTTAATACCGGATGATTATCGGCCGAACGATAACCTTTGCCGTGAACAATATGAACACAGCGGTAACCGTCTTCTACGCAGTCATGCAAAAAATGCAACAGTTGCCGTTTTGCTTCATTGCTGTTTAGTCCATGCAGATCGATTTCCGCATCCAAGCCAAACTGCCCTTTGCGCAGCTTTTTCAGGACATTATGTTGCAGTCCCGGCATCATAAAACTTAGCGAGTCTTCAAGACCCACTTTCTCAACATCAAGCTCGACCGTATCGATTAAATGCCCCTGCACATCGACAGTCGGCGCTTTAGGAAAGGGCTTAGGTTTGTAAGCATCTGTTAACAGCACTTTATCGCTTTTCACAGTATGTACTTTACCTATCGTTTGACGAAATAAATCGCAGTCTTCTGGAGTAATTATTTTTTTTGCCACGGAAGCTGATTTTGTTGGGTATTGTTGCTAATATGGTTGATTTTATAGCTTAATCGGCTTTAGGGCGATTGATAATGCATATTTTGTTAAGTAATGACGACGGATACTTGGCTGAAGGACTGAATGCATTAGCCAATGCATTGCGTGGACATGCCGAAATATCGGTGGTCGCTCCGGATAGAAACCGCAGTGCGGCGAGTAATTCATTAACGTTGGAAATGCCGTTACGCGCTTATGCCGCAGACAACGGTTTTATTAAAGTCGACGGCACACCCACGGATTGCGTGCATTTGGCCATCACCGGTTTATTGAAAAAAGAGCCGGATATGGTGTTTGCCGGGATTAATCATGGCGCCAATTTGGGTGATGACGTACTTTATTCAGGAACGGTTGCGGCAGCGTCCGAGGGGCGTTTCTTAGGCTTGCCGGCCGTTGCCATTTCACTGGCCGGCAGTAATCCCAGTCATTTTGAAACCGCAGCCCAGGTTGCGGTCACACTGTTACAACAATTAATTAACCATCCTTTGCCGCAAGATACGATTCTTAATGTCAACGTTCCAGACCTCGACCTTAAAGACTTAAAAGGTTATCAGGCAACGCGTCTTGGTCAGCGGCATAAATCGGAGCCGGTCATCAAGACTGCCGATCCTCGTGGACGCATTATTTACTGGGTAGGCCCGCCAGGAGCGGAGCAGGATGCCGGTCCCGGAACCGACTTTTACGCCGTTAGCGCGGGTTTCGTATCGGTTACCCCGTTGCAATTGGATTTGACTCGATATGACCGGCTTAACGACTTAAAGGCCTGGTTACCCAAGGAGCATGACGTATGACTCAAAGCCTGCAAGGAATAGGCATGACCTCATTGCGTACCCGTGAACGCATGATCAATCGATTAATGGAGCAGGGCATCAGCAATCATAAAATTCTGGATGTGATGCGCAATACACCCCGGCATATTTTTATGGATGAGGCTTTGGCCAGCCGGGCTTATGAAGACACCGCACTGCCGATTGGTTATAGCCAAACTATTTCCCAACCTTATATCGTCGCAAAGATGACGGAACTGCTGCTGACGGCATCCAACCGCTTAACAAAAGTATTGGAAATCGGCACCGGTTGCGGCTACCAAACGGCCATCCTGGCGCAGCTGGTCGACCATGTCTATTCCGTTGAAAGAATCGCGCCGTTGCAGAAAAAAGCGAAAAACCGCTTATGGGATTTAAAACTCAAAAATGTCAGTTTCCAGCACAGTGACGGCGGTTGGGGATGGCTGGATCATGCTCCCTACGATGGCATTTTAGTGGCTGCCGCACCGCCGGAAATTCCGGAAAACCTATTGCTGCAAATGGCTATAGGCGCTGTAATGATCATCCCGATCGGCAAGGGCGATAAGCAACGCTTACAGCAAGTAACCCGTACCGAAGACGGTTATGAAGTAAAAAAACTGGAACCGGTTATTTTTGTGCCGTTTTTATCGGGACGAAAATAACCATGCTCCAAAAACCGCGCGACAAAAACCTCGGCGTGCAGCCGGAGATTTGCGCGCCATCCGCTCGATACTTTATTTGGCGCTATCCCGTGCCGATAAATTCTTTTGCGGCGTTAACCCAGTGGTAATAAAGTCGATTTTGTGCGCCAATTTAAGGTTATGATCGGCCCTTATGAAATTAAACTTTGATGTAAAAAAGATTCTGGTCGTTGAAGACCAAGCAATTATACGGGAAACCATTAAACACATACTGTACTCGCTGGGAGCCCGTCATATCGTTGAAGCGGGAACCGGTGTTAACGGCATAGTCGAGATGAGGCGCTGCCAATTCGATATAGTTCTCTGCGATTATAATCTTGGCGACGGAAAAAACGGCCAGCAAGTCCTGGAGGAGGCAAAATATTTTAAGTTGCTGCCATTCAACGCTATTTTTATCATGATCACCGTTGAGCAAAGTAAGAATATGGTGCTTAGCGCGCTAGACTGCAAACCCGACGATTACCTGATCAAGCCTTTTAACCGCTTGCAATTGTCAACTCGGATCGAACGCTGTATTGCCCGCAAAGAATATCTTGCCAATATTGAGCGGGAAATAGATACCGGCAATATTTATCAAGCGATACAAAACTGCGAGAAGCTGCTTCAGCAGGACAATAAGAAAACCCATTTGCATGTATTAAAAATACGCGCCGAACTTGCCCTGATCATCAGGGATTTCAAGGCGGCGCAAAAAATTTATCAGGATGTATTGCAGGAAAGAGAGCTGCCATGGGCTAGCTTAGGTTTGATTATTATCGTTTTTTTAAAGGGCAATTATGAGCAGGCTATCGAGTCTTTGAAGCAATTCGTCGAGCAATATCCCATGATGCTGGAAGCTTATGACTGGCTGGCAAAAGCGTACGAAGCTTTAAACGACAATGAAGCTGCATTAGCGGCACTTAATCAGGCGATCAGTGTCTCGCCTCAAGCTATTTTAAGGCAGCAGCGACTGGCCTCGTTGGCCGATAAAGCTGAAAATATTGAAGTTGCAAAAAAAGCCTATAAAGCGGCTATTAATTTAGGTAAATATTCTGTGCATGGCTCATCCAGTGACTTTTCAGGTTTGGCTAATGTCTATTTAAAGTCTAATTTAGCCGGCGACGCACTAAAAACACTCAACGAAATGAACAAGTCTTTTTTTAACGATCCCGATTCAAGACTCAGAGCGGCAATACTCGAAATCGATATTCAAAAAGCAAAAAATTATGGCGTCGCGAAAGAGCCTTATGAAAAAGCGTTTAAGTTACACGAGCAATACGGCAAACAAATATCCAGGGAACTGCTGCTGGAAATGGCAAAGATCAGGCATCAGAGCGGGTTCGGCGACATTGCGGAAGAGATTCTTGCCGATTTAATTAAAACCAATATTGATGATAAACATTTTATCGCTGACATCGACAAGATGTGCAAGGCATTCATTAGTGATAATTACGCCACGGACTTAATCGGCCGGATAAAACAAGAACTTATAGAAATCAACAATGAGGGCGTTAATCTATTTAAGCGAGGCGAGATTAAAGAGGCTCTCGCTGTTTTTGAAAAAGCCATCGAGAAAATGCCCAATAACCAAACAATCATGTTAAATATGCTGAAGATTATTATCCATGACGTGAAAACATCCAAGCCCGATCCCAGAAAATCCATGCATGCTCAGTCTTATATCAACAAAGCCATTCAAATAGGCGTTTCTCACGATCAGATCGGCAGCCTCCAAAAAGAATTGGATAATATTCAATACACACATTAAACCAAAAAACATCGCTGATAAAAACGCAGAGAAAAACCATGCGCTTGAACGACGAACTGTAATTCTTCCAGGTTTAGGTTGGACGGGGCCGTAGTTTAACGGCTGTTGGATGTGAGCTAATCGACTGTTGAGGAGAGTGTAAGCCGGGCGACAAAGTGCCCGGCTTAACGGTTACAGATTATTTCTTTTTATTGCGTTCGTTCACTTCTTTGATAACTTCTTCCGCCACATTTTTCGGGCACGGCAAATAGTGCGAGAATTCCATGGAGAATTGACCGCGACCCGAGGTCATGGTGCGCAAATCACCGATATAACCGAACATCTCACTCAGTGGGACATCCGATTTAATACGAACACCGGTTACACCCGGATCCTGGGATTTAATCATGCCGCGACGACGGTTAAGGTCGCCGATCACATCACCGACATGATCGGATGGCGTAAAAGTATCCACTTTCATGATCGGTTCAATCAACTGCGGACCCGCTTTTGGAATCGATTGACGGAAAGCCGCTTTCGCCGCGATTTCAAACGCAATCGCGGACGAGTCAACCGCGTGGAAAGCACCGTCAGTCAAGATAACTTTAAAGTCCAAGCAAGGGAATCCGGCCAGAACGCCTTTATCCAACATGCTCTTAAAGCCTTTTTCAACCGCCGGCCAGTATTCGCGCGGCACATTACCGCCGGTAACCGCCGATTCAAAGACAAAACCGCTGCCTGGCTCGCCTGGCTCGATAATGTAGTTGATTTTACCGTATTGACCTGAACCACCTGATTGCTTCTTGTGGGTGTATTCGTCTTCAACCGCTTTGGTGATAGTTTCGCGGTAGGCCACTTGAGGTTTACCGACGATAACGTCAACGCCATGGGTACGTCTTAAAATGTCGACTTTAATATCAAGATGCAACTCACCCATACCTTTAAGAATGGTTTCGCCGCTGTCTTCATCGGTTTCAACGTGGAAAGACGGATCTTCCTGGATCATTTTGCCCAGCGCGATACCCATTTTTTCGGATGCTGCTTTATCTTTCGGTGAGATTGCCAACGAGATAACGGGATCAGGGAACACCATCGGTTCCAATGTTGCAGGGAATTTCGGATCGCACAATGTATGACCGGTTTGCACGTTCTTCATGCCCAGTACCGCAACAATATCACCGGCTTGAGCTGAATCAAGCTCATTACGGGTATCGGCATGCATTTCCACAATACGGCCGATACGCTCGGTTTTGCCGGTGAAAGTATTTAATACCGAAGTGCCTTTTTCCAATTTGCCTGAGTAAATGCGCAGGAAAGTTAACGCACCAAAGCGGTCGTCCATAATCTTGAAGGCCAACGCGCGTAGCGGCTTCTCAGCATCAACGATAGCAAAGCTGCCTGTTGCGTTACCTTCCAGATCGACTTCGGGCTGCGGTTTAACTTCTGTCGGGCAAGGCAGATAATCGACCACGCCGTCAAGCACCAACTGTACACCTTTGTTTTTGAACGATGAACCGCAGAAAGTCGGGAAGAAATCCAGGTTAATCGTACCTTTGCGAATACAACGCTTGATAGTCTCAACATCAGGCTCTTCGCCTTCAAGGTATTTTTCCATGACATCGTCATATTGATCGGCAACTTGATCGATCATTTTTTCGCGCCATTTTTCGACATCGGCTGCCATGTCGGCAGGAACATCTTTGATTTCATAGTTCATTGGGTCGCCGGAATCATCCCATATCCAGGCTTTGCGCGTCAGCAGGTCAACCACTCCGGAGAATTTGTCTTCGGTGCCGATAGGCAAGGTCATAACCAACGGCACGGCGCCGAGCACGTCTTCAACTTGCTTAACCACACGGTAAAAGTCTGCGCCGATGCGATCCAGTTTATTGATATAGATAACCCTGGCCACTTCTGAGTCGTTAGCATAACGCCAGTTGGTTTCCGATTGAGGTTCCACGCCGCCTGAACCGCAGAAAACGCCGATACCGCCGTCAAGAACTTTCAATGAACGATAAACTTCGATAGTAAAATCAACGTGCCCTGGGGTGTCGATAATATTAAAGCGGTAGTCTTTCCAGAAACAAGTAGTCGCCGCAGACTGAATGGTGATGCCGCGCTCCTGTTCCTGTTCCATGAAGTCAGTGGTTGCCGCGCCATCGTGTACTTCACCGATTTTGTGGATTTTACCGGTAAGTTTTAAAATCCGTTCGGTAGTCGTGGTTTTACCGGCATCGACGTGAGCGAAGATGCCGATGTTTCTGTAATGCGCTAAATCTGTCATGTTTTTACTCTAAAGTTGGGCATAAAAAACTTTTTTGGTGACCGCTCTCAGTAAAAAATTCAAACCTTGGGTTCTTACTGAGGACTCGTACCGGGGCGGTGAGCTACATACCCTAACGCAGTCACATAACCTAAGACCGCGGTGGCGGTAGCCATCGGAGTGGATGAAATGCGTCGGATACAGGCAGGTAGCTCAAGCCGAGTGAGGTGCATTTATTGGGTCACCATCGCTGCTCACTCGTCCAGCTTCGAAAGCCCGCTATTTTAACCTAAAAAGCTTTGTAAAAACATAGAAAAACCCATGTGTTGTGTTGATGCCGCCTCAAAATGACCGAATTGATAAGGATGATTAAACGGAAAAAAACGATTTTTTGAAAAAATCCATGTAAAAACTTGCCGTAAAAAGCGCTTAAAAAATTCACCCCGAAGATACCAAGGACAGGAAGATAACTTCGCATCCTTGGTGCCTTCGAGGTGAATAAAAGATGTTAAAGTACTGTTGTGGCTAAAGAAGCCCGCACAAAAAGCTCTAAAATCGATCAGGATTATCCCTACTAAAAAGATTGAACTAGAGTATTAAAACTCTTCCCACTGATCGCTAACCGGCTGTGACTTGGCTAATGCCGAGCTTTTATTAACGCTTGATCTGGCCGGTGCCGTTTCTTTTCGCGGCGGGGCTGAACTAAAAGGACTGCCGGCTTTGACTGACACCCTGGGAGACATGACGCTCGTAGCGTTGCGCTCGTTGTCATCCAATCTAAAATGCGCCACCGTAACCGCCAAGCTTTGCGTTTGCTCTTCCAACGATTCCGCAGCGGCGGCCGCTTGCTCCACCAAGGCTGCGTTTTGTTGAGTGACATCATCCATTTGACCGATGGCTTGATTGACCTGCTCAATGCCCGAAGTTTGTTCCATCGACGCGGCGCTGATGTTGGACATAATCGCCGTCACACCACGAATCGCGCTAACGATTTCTTCCATAGTTTTTCCGGCTTGAGCAACCAGCTTAGTGCCGTCTTCAACTTTTTCTACCGAATCGCCAATCAGACCTTTGATTTCAGCAGCAGCAGCGGCAGCACGTTGAGCAAGATTACGCACCTCGGCGGCTACGACGGCAAAGCCCCGGCCTTGTTCGCCGGCACGGGCCGCTTCAACCGCAGCGTTGAGAGCGAGAATATTGGTTTGAAAAGCGATACCGTCTATCACTGAGATAATATCCACCACCTTGCGCGAAGATTCGTTAATATCTTGCATCGTCGATACCACCTGCCCCACCACTTTAACCCCCTTCCCTGCTATATCGGTTGCTCCGACCGCAAGCTGATTGGCGTGTTTGGCATTTTGACTGTTGGCTTGCACGGTTGACGTTAACTCTTCCATGCTGGCTGCGGTTTGTTGCAGGCTGGCCGCTTGCTCCTCGGTACGATGCGACAGATCATTATTGCCGGAAGCGATCTCTTTTGCCGCGGTATTAATCGTTACGGAAACGTCTTTAATCTGGCCGACGATGTCTTTCAACTTTTCTACCGTGGAATTGGAATCGTTTTTAAGTTGACCGAAAGTTCCCGAATAACTATTAGTAATGGTTTCGGTCAGGTCGCCGCGGGACAATGCTCCGAGCACTCGCGCGACTTCGTTTAAACCGGTGGAACTGGTCTCCATCAGTTCATTGACACCCTCCGCCAATTGCAAAAAGAAACCGTCTTTATCTGTCTCGTTAATACGCTGGTTGAAATCGCCTAACACAGCGCCACTGACCACCTTGGCGACTTCTTGTTCGATAGCCACCTCAGCGGTTCGATCCTTCCATTCCACTGCCGAGCCGATTCTTTGGCCCTGTTCATTATTAATAGGATTAACTGTTAAGTAAAAAGTACGGCTTCCAATGTGAATTTCACTGCGAAAAGTCGAACTTAAGACGCTAAGCAGTTGCTTCTGGTGTGCGGGATTCTTGTGAAAAACATCCATGTTCGTGCCCAACAATTTACCGGCATCAAACTTGGGTAAAACTTTGCGTATATCCGACTCGGCGTGTTTCAGCATAGTAATGACCGCCGGATTCATGTAAATGATGTTACGCTCATTGTCGGCCACCATCACATTAGAGGTAATGCTATCCAGCGCGATTTTAATGCGCAGAAACTCATCATGCTCTTGGTGATCTTTCGTGCTGCGCGCCATCAATTGTTGCTGCATAGTATTCATAGATCGGAATAATTCCCCCAGCTCATCGTTGAGAGAAAGATCAATGCCGGAACTCAAATCACCGCTTGCAATAGCGCTGGCCACCTGCTGAAGCGAACTAATTGAACGCAAAATTCCCCTGCTGATTAGAAAGGTTAGGAGGATAGTGGTTATAACTGACAGAGCCGTTAGCACGCCGAAAAATATGACCATATGCTGAGCATTGCGCTCTAATTTGCCAGCCATGTTAAGAAGATCGGCGGAGAGTTCATTCTCGACTTCCTTGATTAGATCGATTTTTTCGGTCACTGTTTTAAACCAGTAGACCGGATCAATGCCAAGCCCCGGCTCATTGCCTTTGTCCATCGCAAGTTTTTTGATCCGCGCCACTTCATCGACGGCAGGTCCCGATACTTTAGTTTTATAAAAGTCTTTCTGGCTGTCCAGCGCGTAAGTAAGAAACAAGTCGATATAGATGTCCTGAGCGGAAGCGTTTTTTAAAAATCGGCTCTGGGTTTCGGGCGTAAAGCGGTCTGCGACAAATACCGTCGATAACAATGCGCGTTCCATACCGACACGCTCCTTAGCTTTAAGCAAACTGGAATAGGCGGAAGCCAGACGCGAAATTTCGCTGTGGCTGCTGAGCATGGAAACCTGAGCCGGAACATCCAGCAAGAAGCCGATGGTTTTGCTGTAATAAGCGCTGGATTGTATGGCGTCCATGCCAACAGCAGTGATGATGTTGCGTTTGGCCGGCATTTCGTCCAAATTGCCGACAGCGGTAGCCAGCAAAGTCTTCAACCCGTCGCTGTAACTGCCGGAATCAAAGTTTTTAAGCGTGGTTTGAAATATTTCAGCGGCCTTGTCGGTTTTTGCGCGTTGGGCAGGTAACTCGATCGCAAACTTGACGCCGTTGCTGCCGATGAACGCGGCGCTCATTCCGCGCTCTTTTTGCATTTCATGCACTAAAGCGCCAATCTTAACGGAAACATCAACCAGCGCTTCCAGCTTAACCATTTCTTTTGACAGCGCCAGCTTGTCAATAACCCCGGAACCGGCAAAATAAAGCAGGGCCAGAACCGGAACAGTCGCCATCAGAATTAACTTGGACCTTAAGCTCGAAGTGAAAGTAATAGTGTTCGCCATGCTGAATTCCTAGAGTGAATTTTCTAAATAAATTCAAGATATTTACTTCTGAATTGTTAAAAAATTATAGCATCTAAAAGGTAAGCGTTCGAGCAGTGCTCTCGCTTTGTTGACTTTCTCCAGCGAGGATCGGATATCGTTGCAGAGCAACATAACCGGCAGGTTGAACAGCATGATTTGCACTTGTAGAGGCATAGACACACAAACCCATGCTGCGGCTAAAAGCGCGCGACCGGCATTTATGCCGGCCGGCGGGGTTAGGGGCTGGCTAAATCGATGTAGCTATGAAACAATCAAAACACCAAAAGGGCCGGTCTAAGGCATTAAAGCATGGATCGGAACTCAGTTTACCTTATCAATGGCGATAGGTGCGCAATGAAATTCCTCGACGTTAAAACTGATTTTGCTTTTAAGAAGGTCTTTGGCAGCGTAAATTCAAAAGACATCCTGATCAGCTTTCTTAATTCGGTCATCGAGTTTGATGGCGTACGAAAAATAAAAGATCTCGTCATTGTCGATCCCTACAGCATCCCGCTACTGAAAGGGATGAAAGATACTTACGTGGATGTTAAAGCCGAATTGGATGACAATTCGCGGGTTATCATCGAAATGCAGGTGCTTAATCATGAAGGACTGGAAAAGCGAATCCTGTATAACGCGGCAAAAAACTATTCGGTTCAGCTAAAAAAAGGCGATGCCTATCATCTGCTTAACCCGGTCATCGCCTTAACTATCACCGACTTTGTCTTATTCAAAAATACCGAAGAATTAATTAACAATTTCAAACTTATCGAAAAAAAGCAGTTCATCGAATACAGCGACGATATTGAGTTGGTCTTTATTGAACTGCCGAAATACCATAAAACGGAAGCGGAACTGGATACTGTTCGGGATAAATGGCTTTATTTTATAAAAAACGCCGGAAGTCTGGATTACATTCCCAGCAACCTTAATCACGAACTTGAAAAAGCTTTTAATATCGCAAATGAAGCCAATTTGAGTGAAGAAGAGCTGGAACTTCAACATAAAAAGAAAGAGTGGATTTATATACAAAAAAGCTCGATAGAGTTGGCGGCCCGAACCGGTTTACAACAAGGTCTGGAACAAGGACTGGAAAAAGGTTTAGAGCAAGGCTTAATGCAAGGTTTAATGCAAGGCGAGTCGACTGCAAAAATAAAAATGGTATGTAATGCGCATAAGATGGGCCTTCCCCTGCACACGATCGGCGAACTAACGGATCTTGACGAAGATAAAATCAGGCTGATATTAAAAGAACACTTGTGAGAGATATTTTTCACAGTTCGAACGGTTACTTAGACAACTCGCAGCCAATAAACCAGACGATAAGCCTGGCAAAAATAGAACGCGGATAACTTCGATAATTGATTAACGCAGATTCTTCATGACTTATCCGTGTTTATCATAATCATCGGCCTTGCCGGTTAACAACCTGCTCCAGGATGAATCACCTCGCGTAATGTTGCCAACGCGCTTTCATAGTCGAAAGCGTCAATTTGGCGAGTAAAGACGCTATAACGGCCGCCCAATTTCGCTTGGAGCAAACCGGCGGATTCTCGGGACAAGCGTCCGGCATAAGTATTGTCTTCGGCAAGCAGGCTTTCCAATTTCAGCAAAATCCGCCTACTCAGTTCAGGATCGATAGTGCATGCCGTGCTCTCGATAACCGTATCCGCTACGGGCAAGCTCAGGATTTCCCTGATCAGTTGCGCCAACTTGAGCTCGCATTGCCGAATCAGTTCAGTGCATTCGGTTACTGCGGCGTTTTGGTGCAGGGCGGTATACAGCCGATTCGCCAAGTCCGCAACGCCGCGTGCGCCAAGAGTCGCGGCAACGCCTTTCAAGTTATGAACGAGGCGCAAGGCTTCCTCTGTGTCCCCTTCGCTCAGCCGTTGCCGTACTTGCTTCATGTCTTCGCTGTGAGAACCGGCGAACATGTGCAGCAGGCGCAGATATTTGACGGTATCACCCATGACCACCGTAAGACCTAATGCAGCCTCCAGTTCCGGGATGGCGGCCAAGCGACTCGAAATGCCGCTATCGGCAACAGGCATAGGCGCTCGGCCGGTCGGTCCGCTATCGTAATCCGCCGACGGGTGACTCCGTTCAAGAGGCGGCAACCAGCGCAGCAGCGTGGCGTAAAGAGCATCGGGCGTTGCCGGTTTGGCGACAAAATCGTTCATGCCGGCATCCAAACAGATACGCCGATCTTCGTCGAAGGCGTTGGCGGTCATCGCCAGAATCGGTAAAGGCGCGAAGCCGGGTTCGGCGCGAATCGCTCGGGTCACGGCCAAGCCGTCCATTTCGGGCATTTGCACGTCCATCAGCACCAGATCGTAATTATTCGCCCGAAGTTTATCCAGGGCGATACGGCCGTTTTCCGCCGTGTCCACCGACAGGCCAACGCCGTGCAGCAGTTCCAGCGCCACTTCCCGGTTAATGAGGTTATCCTCGGCCAGCAGCAAACGCGCGCCGGCATGGTTTCGGCGCAGCAGGATCTCGGCGTTTGCCGACTTTTCTTCGACTTCGCTAAGCATCACACCATGACCTCGCTGGAGCCGGACGGTAAACCAAAAGGTGCTGCCTTGGCCCAAGGTACTTTCGACACCGGCCTCGCCGCCCATCATAGCAGCCAGGCGACGGGTAATCGCTAAACCCAAGCCGGTGCCGCCGTATTTGCGGGTCGTCGAAACATCGGCTTGGGCAAAAACTTCAAACAACATCGGCAAATTCTCTTTTGCGATACCGATGCCGGTATCCTGAACCTCGAACCTTACCTGCAAGCCGTCGACGGTTTCCTCCAAGAGTTTGGCGCGCAGCCAGATAGTGCCTTGCCGGGTGAACTTAACGGCATTGCCCGCATAATTGAGCATGGCCTGGCGCAGTCGGGTCGGGTCGCCGCGCAGCCATAGCGGCACGCTGCCGCTGTCCACTTTAATGCTCAGGCCTTTGGCTTTGGATTGTTCGGCAATCAACGAACTGATGTGATCCAGCACCGCCTCCAATGCGAAATCGGTTTGTTCCAGTTCCAGACGGCCGGACTCAATCTTGGACAGATCCAGAATGTCGTTGATAATGGACAACAGATGTTGGGCGGCGGCATCCATCTTGTCCAGGCGTATGCATTGCTCTAAGGTCGGGGTGTTTTGACGCAACAGGTAAGTCAAGCCGATAATCGCATTCATCGGTGTACGGATTTCATGGCTCATATTGGTCAAAAAAGCGCTCTTGGCTTTACTGGCGGCATCGGCCAAAACCCGGGCCGACTCCAGTTCCTTGGTGCGGCTGGCGACCAGCTCTTCCAAGTGATGACGGTGCTGGTCCAGTTCCTTGGCCAAACGCTTCTTCTCGGTGATGTCTTCCTGAACCGCCACGTAATGGGTAATATGCCCGTCAAGCTGACGGATCGGCGTGATGATCGCAAAGTCCACATATTCGCTGCCATCCTTGCGCTTATTAATGAATTCGCCTCTCCAGGTGTCGCCCTGAGCGATGGTGGCCCAAAGCTCTATATAAGTGTGTTTCGGCGTCTTGTCGGAATTTAAAATACGCGGGTTCCGAGCCATAACCTCCTCGCGGCGATAGCCGCTGTTTTTAACGAAAGCCTCGTTAACGTATTCGATATCGCCTTCCGGATTGGTGATAATGATGCTTTCAGGGCTCTGCTCGACCGCCTGAGCGAGCTTGCTCAACTGCTCCTCGGTCTGCTTGCGCAAGGTAATATCCCGGTTCACCCCGCGTCGGCCCAAGTAGCCGCCGTTCTCGTCATAGATGGATTTGCAATGATGGCAGAGCCAACGCACGTCGCCATTTTTATGCACGATACGCGCTTCCAGTTCACTGCTGTCAGTATAAGCGGCGGCAAGATACTGCCGGTAAGCGGCGCGGTCGTCGCAGTGAATGATGTTAGTCATTAACTCGGGATCGGCCAAAAACTCCTCCGGAGCCCGACCGTAAAGCTGCTCGCAAGCGGGCGAGATATATTTAAAGTCGCCGTCCGGTCCAACCCAGAAGATACAATCGGCTGCGTTATCGGCCAACAGGCGATATTTGGCTTCGGATTCGCGCAATGCCGCATGAGCGGCTTCGGCGCGGTTGCGGGCGACCAGTGCATCCTCCATCAGATTCAGCGCCGCCAGTCTGGCCTGGCGCTGCTCTTCGAGAGCGGACGCTTGGCTTTCGCGCAATGCCGCTTCCGCGGTCAGCCGGGCGCGACGTTCACCGGCCTCATCCAGGGCGCGCCGAATCGCCGGAAGCAATCTGATCAAGTTGTCTTTGAGGACGAAATCGCTGATCCCCAATCGCAGCAATTCCACCGCAGTCTCTTCGCCGACGCTGCTCGATACCAGGATGATCGGCAGATCGGGACTTTGCGTTCGAATGCGTTGCAGAGTCTTGATAAAATCCATCCCCGCCAAGTTGTAATCCGAAAGCACAATGTCCCATGCACTCTGCAAGGCGGTATTTAACTCAGCCTCGTTGTTGACGCATCGGCACTCGGCATCAAGCCCTTGTTGACTCAAGTGTTGCACCAACAGCCGGAAGTCGGCGGGAACGGCTTCGATGAGCAGAATTTGCAACGGCTTGTTCATAGCGGCTTCATCGCTCCGGCGGACGGTTAGGGGACTGAATAGTCTCATGCATTTCGCGGCAACAGGGTAACTGTTCGGCTAGCAAAGACAAGGGAACGCAGATGACAGGGATAAACACGGATCAGCCGTCAAAAAAATCTGCGTTAAACATAGCAATCGGCGCCCCCCGCATTCTATTTTTCACCGACTGCGCCATTAGCCTTCGGCATCAAGAAAAGCCAGCGCATAAGGCGGCTCCCGCCCCAGTTGACGGGATAGCTCGTTAACCTGCCGTTTCAAGGCAATCATGTCCAGTTCGCGTCCCACTGTGGCGCGATTGAAACGCTCCAATTCGCTGTTGCGTTGAGCCAGCTCTTGAGTTTGCCTGAGCAGAGCCTCCTCGGCGGCTTTGCGCGCGCTGATGTCGGTGATGGTGCCGATCAGCCTGAGCGGAAAGCCCGCCTCGTCGTATTCGACCACGCGGCCTCTACCTCGCATCCATTTGATTTCTGCTGTAGCGGTGACCAAACGGTAATCGAATTCGCTGGCCGGAATTTTACCTTGCAAATGAGCCGCCATGATTTCCAGCACCTGAGGCAGATCATCAGGATGCACCGTGCTTTTGAAAAACTCAAAATCCGGCGTGACTTGCTCAGGCCGATAACCGGTTATTGCATAGTATTGCGGCGTCAAATAGGCTAGCCCACTCCGTAAATCCCAATCCCAAAGACCGTCGCTGGTCGCATTCAAGGCTAATTTAAGGCGCTCTTCGCTGATCCGAAGCTGTGCTTCGGCCGTCTTGCGCTCACTAATGTTGAGGATAAAACCGATAATGGCCGGACGTCCCCGGTAATCGAAGTTGCGTCCATGCGCCTCAACCTCGATGCGGCTGCCGTCGCGGCGCAAACCGGTAAAGCTGTAATGCAGGCAAGTAACCTCCGCGTCGATCCGCCGACGCACATTTTCCGCCACCCGTTCGCGGTCTTCCACGCTAACCAGCTCGGTAACAGCTACCTTATCGATTAAGGCTTCCGCCGAGTCGTAGCCGAAAAGGGCGATAAAACCGGGATTGACATAACGGAAACGGTCGTCCTGAATAATGTAAATTCCGGCCAGAGATTGCTCGACCAACGCGCGAAAACGGCTTTCGCTGTCGCGCAGGGCCAGTTCGGCCTGTTTTCGTTCGGTAATATCTCGGGATATACCGAAGATGCCGATGATATTGCCCTCACTGTCGCGCAACGGTCCTTGAGTGGTAAGAAAAGCACGTTGGCCCTGCAAGGTATCAAGCACTTCTTCCTGAGTAATCGTGCGGTTCCGGTCAAGCACCCGTCGACCGGTAGTCATCAACATTTCCGCCCGCTCCGGCGAAAAAATGGCCGGATCATTGCGCCCCAGAATGTCTCCGGCCGACTTGCCGACGAGCAGGCAAGCCGCATGATTGAACAGGATATAGCAGCCGTCCCGGTCTTTGGCAAAAATGGGGTCGTCCGAGCTGTCCGCAATCGCGGCAAGCAAATCCAGCGCGCGCAAACGCTCGGTTTGGGATTGCTGTATCGCCTGCGCCTGAAGCAATTGTTGACGCTGCTGAAACAGATAAAAACCGGCTCCGGCAATAAACAAAGCCAGCAAGCCGACAAAGCCGCCCCACATAACATCGTCAACGATCTCGGCATAAAATTCGGACAAATCCTGTTGGCTTACCAGCAGCCAGTCCGTTCCGGGGATAGCCTGCGCTACGCCGATGACCGCAACATTCCGCTCATCCAGGCCTTCTACCGGAAGACCCGGCGAAGCCTCGGCGCGCAGCAACTGGGTAGTAAATAATTGTTCGGCGTCCGCCGCCGGCTCCGGCCGAGTCGTGGCCGCTTTCGGCTGTTTTAGCGTATTGACTAAGATAAGCCGGTCGCCGTCACGCTGGAACAGTAAGGTCCGGTCATTGGCGCCGACTACCGGTCGGCTGTGCAAAATAGAAGATAGCCGATTCATCAAATCGAGGCGCAGTACGACCACGGGCGGTGAACCGGGAACAGCCGTCAGCGGTATCATAAAATCCAGACACGGAGTGCCGACCGCATCGAGATACGGACCGGCGCGCTGTAGCTTGCGCTCTACGGCGGCAAGCTGCGCTACGGTTTGCAATGGCCGCGCAATCGTTAACGGCAAGCTGCCGTTTGCCCACAGCGTCTTAAACTCCGGACTGAGCAGCATAACGGCGTCAAAGCCCCGGCCCTGTTGCAATTGCTGTAATTGCAGTTGCAAGCGCTCGCCGCTGTGCCGGTCTCCCGATTGTTGCCAACGGCGGTACTGCTCGCTGAAAAAATCGCCGGCTTGAACAAAGTCCGCATCGTCTTGCCGGGTCTCGATCCAGTCGGTGATTTGCCCGGCCTTGAACTCGGTAACGGTCTGCATTCGCCCCAGCACGATTTCTTTTTGATGCCTGAAAGCGTGAATAATAACCGCAGCAGTCAGCACAATAATAATCGCCGCCAGCGCCAAAAAAGACACCCGCAACCGTCTGGAACCCACCGGTATGATTTTAGTCGCGGTAACGCCGCCGCCCCACTGTTGCATCAGGCTGTAAAGCAGTAATGAAGTGATGCCGACGAACAACCAACCCTTGACGATGCTGACCAGCATGATCTGGTGCGGGTCGCTGAACATTAACTGCGCCAACTTGTCGGACAACACTATCCAACCCGCGCCGAACATCGCATAAATCAGAACGATGGATAATACTCGGTTACGGTGCGCGGATTTGCAGGAAGGCGAAGAAGAAAGGGTAGCGGTCGGCATAATGACTGAGCGGTTTTAAAATGAGTGACAAATCGCAGAGCCGATCTCGGCAAAGCCGAATGCGATGACCGACGACACTTTAGCCGGGATCCGGAACCGGGTCGCCATGGCGGTCGGCGATGGCACAGAAGACGTTGAAATGCGCCAGAAAAGTATCGGTTATGTCCGGATCGAAATGCTTACCTCGTCCGGCCGCAATAATAGTTTGAACTTCAGCGTAAGGCAGAGGTTTTTTGTAAACCCGGCGGGAAATCAAGGCGTCGAAAACATCCGCAATGGCCATAATTCGCGCCGAAATCGGGATAGCGTCGCCGGCGAGGCCGTCCGGGTAACCGGTGCCGTCCCATTTCTCATGATGCCAATGGGCGATTTCCTTGGCCAAAAACAGAAATTCCACGGTTTCGGCGGCATCGCGCTCGGCCAGCTCAATCGCTTCGCTGCCCAGTTGGGCATGCGTCTTCATGATGCTCCATTCTTCCGGCGTCAGCGGGCCGGG
>Ga0265327_10002201_pt1 | contig 21370 bp, 18 predicted proteins | sample 41621metaG_FD_202089 | JGI IMG/M metagenome (GOLD analysis project Ga0265327, IMG submission 202089) | Rhizosphere microbial communities from Carex aquatilis grown in University of Washington, Seatle, WA, United States - 4-16-21 metaG | ecosystem: Host-associated > Plants > Roots > Rhizosphere...
AATCACACCTATATCTACCCGAACGGCTTTAAAATCCACCTGGAGCGCCATCCGCACGCACCCAGCTGGCGCTTGATCGGCACCCATCAGGAAGGCACCTTCTGCCATAAACCAAGCACGGTGTCCGGCGGCGGCAAATCGGAGATTTCCAAATCGATTGCCGGAGCGATTATTTCCGGCGCTGTCTTTGTCGACGATTTCGACAAAGACATGGATATCGTCACCGACATCTTCGAACGCGATTATTCCACCCGCTTTCGCGACCCGGCCTTGCATGGCGTCGATCAACGCCGCCTGCTCAGCAATGAACGCACCTTGGGTTCGGTGATCAAACTACTGACGCCGTCCGTCACCCAATACTCGGATGCCTATAACCAGTGGCTGGCGACCATTCCCCGGCATATCTTGGCCGTGGCGCTGATGATCAAACGTTTTTACAAGGAGGAATGGGGTTCGGACTGGCGGAAACATTTCTCCGTCGACATGGTCAACAGCCATCCCGGCAACGAGCTGAAATTCCAGGGCCGTAAACTGATCGCCAGCTATTTGCGCGTCGGTTTCGACGAAAAAGGCGCATGGCGGGTGTTCAAACTGCGCCAGGATTTTATGGCCTCGGCCAAAGTCCAGCTGGAAGACGACATTTCCGCGTCCACCGTGGTGCCGACGCGCTTGCTGAACGGGTTGAATCCCGATTACGACAACCCCAGCGTCAAACTGGTCGACAACTGCGAACAAAGTTTCTTTCAACGTCCTGACGACGCGATACACCGGGGCACGGATTTACAAACCGAATTGGATTTTTCGCGCACCGACAATTTCATATCCAACTTTCAACCGCTGACCGCGCAAGACGCCCGCGAATTCATCGAAGACGTGGTCCATTTCGACGAATTCAGCGAGCCGATGCAAAATGTTATCCGTCAAGCCGCTCACGGCAAAGACGGCGAATATTTCGTATCGTCGGCGCATCCTCGCTTGGTGGACGGCAAACCCAGCCTGAACGTCCGCTACCTGCAACTTCGCCCCGACATAGCCAACCCTAAAATGCGCTATATCGCGGAATTGTCCACGCGCTTAGCGCGGGGGCTGGGCACCGATCAAACCGTTTATTTTCCGGTCAACGCGGTACTGATCGGACGGCGCAATAACCCTGCCGACCTGGAGTCGGGCATTCGGCCGTTGGCGATCTATAATCCGATTCATTATCAGGAATTGCCGGAGCTGTTTATGGATGTTATTTGCAGCCTGACCGGAAAATCGCCGTCCACCACCGGCGCGGGTTCCGAAGGCGCGCTGACCAAAGGCCCGTTCAATGCGCTATCGGCCACCGCCGACCTGAATACCGCCTTGGTTTCTTTCATATTGTGCGGTTACGACGGCTTTTCCACGGCGGCGGGTTTTATCGGTTCCAAGCGTCGCATCGATCATGACATCAGCCTGCTGATTCCGGAAATCTGGTCGCGCTTGCCGGTCGCCGAACGCGACCCGGAGTATTTGATTGCCAAAGGGCAATTGGAAAAACTGGAAGATTTTGACTACGAAGGCCGTACCGTATTTCAAAGCCGACTCGGCTATCGCATTACCGAACGCTTTGTGCATACCAATTTCGGCAAGATGTTCGATTATCCGACCGCGGTATTCGACGAAGCCATGCTGAAACCGGAGACACAGGATATGGCCGGCTATGTCGACGGCATCGACAATGTCTATGAAGCGCAGCAACGGGTCGCGCAATTGTATTTTCAGGACGGCTCCATTAATGACGCCTGCCCTCCCCTGAAAGCGCTGCTGCATATTATGGCCGAAGGTCACTATGAAGGCAGAACCGCCGGCGATCCGGCCATTCGCGCCATGTTCACCCGCGACTATTTACTGCAAAGCGACTGGTATCAACAACGCCTTGAAATCAAACAGCAACGCGACCGTGAGCTTTGGCAACAACACAAAACTTACATCCAACAGCAATTGGATAAAACCGAACACAATGGTTCGGACAGCCGCGCCGAACTAAGCCAAAAACTCGAATCGGCCGAACGCAAGCTGGCCGAAATCAACGATCCGGCTTATCTGCAAGGTTTGCAAGGAACATTAGGGGCGGATTGGGTGCATCATTCGTAGGCATATCGGCTTAGGCAATCCGCTGTAGCGGCGCACGATATTTGGCGATGATTTATGCTATCGTTCCCACGCTGGAGAGGCTGTGAAAGTGTTATCGAAATCGGTTTAAAAATCTCTTCACCACGAAGACACGAAGTTCACGAAGAAAAAAAATTTTTTAAACTCAATGTATTGAAAACTTCGTGCCCTTCGTGGTGAATGCTTTTACAGTCTCTGGAGAGTGGAACGGTGTCGCTTTATTCACTTCGGACTCTATAACACCGATTTTTTATGGCTTATCTGTGTTTATCATATTGATCCGGGTAATCTGCGTGCCATTGTCTTTTATTGAACAGACAGGGCGCGCCGCGCTACCCAGAGTTTAAACACGAAGTCGTTATGTTTTAATCATTAAACCGCAACCCGCTTAGCCCAATCTTGGGCAGCGCAAAAATTGGGAGATCATGATGTTAAAGATAAAAAGCCGGATTCAAGCTCTCGGCATTGCCGCTGCATTGATGTTAAGCGGTACCGCAGCGGCCGATTTAAATAAAGGCTTAGTCGCTTATTGGAGTTTTGACGATTGCAGCGCGAACGATGCCAGCGGCAATGGCTATCATGGTATTCTCAATGGCAACATCTCCTGTACCGAAGGAATGATCAATAAAGGGCTTAGTTTTGACGGTGTCGATAGCTACATTGACATTAACGTGCCGTTAGCGGGGGCCGCAAATTGGAGCGTTTGCGCTTGGTTTAACACCGCAAAAATAGACTCAAACGCTACCGATTGGCAGACGATTGTAGCGGCATCCGACAAGACCGAAGCGGCTACGGTGAAAATGGGGTTTCTTACCGAGTCTGCCGCCTTCGGTATTTATCCGTTGTTGACCGCGGAAGCAAAAATCGCCACCGTCAATAAAAACAGCTTTATCTGTTACACCAAGTCAGGCGATAGCCTCAATATTATTAAAGATGGGGCGACTATTGCCAGCAGCCATAGCTCTCCCGGCTTTACCGCCTTAAAAACGATCGGCATGTGGCAGCCTTTAGCATCCAGCCCATTCGATAAAGAACCGTTTAACGGCATCCTGGACGAATTGCGGGTTTATAGCCGTGCATTGAATAAAGAGGAGATTCAGCAATTATCCCATATCGGTCAAGATGTCAGCGGTTCCACCAACGGCTATGCCGCGCTTAATGTCACTTGCACCAATAAAACCAGCGGCCAGAGCGTCGTGTTTGCCAGCACCAACACGCCGACAAGCACGTGGAACTGCGAGCAAAAAGGCTTAGCCGTCAACCCCGGCGATCAAGTTGACGTGCTGCTTTCAGGTTGGGCGCACTTAACAGGCTTTTTTTGGGAAAAAGGAAATTGGTTACCGTGCAGTCAAATGTGTGGCGGGGGAATCCAAATGCGTAGCGTCACCTGTAAAAACCCCCGCGGTCAAATAGTCGATAGCGCTAAATGCGATAGCGCATCCCGGCCATATTCCCTGCAATCGTGTAATATTCAATTTTGCAATTGAACAATCCGAGTTGTTAAATTTTATATTCACTTCATTGTCTTCCGAGGCTGTGAAAGTATTATCGAAATCAGTTTAAAAACCTATTCACCACGAAGGCACGAAGTTCACGAAGAAAAAATAATTGATTAAACTCAATCATTAAAAACTTCGTGCCCTTCGTGTCTTCGTGGTGAGCTTTCTGTTTAATCCCTCTGTCCCTCTTGCATATCCTCTAACGGCGGACAACTGCAAAACACATGCCGGTCGCCGTAAACATTATCGATGCGCCCGACCGGCGGCCAATATTTATCGTCATGCTGATCGCTGTTGGGAAAAAAAGCCTGTTGCTTGGAGTAAGGCAATATCCATTTTTCCAACAATAAGCGATGCGTGTGCGGCGCATTATGCAGCAGGTTGTTTTCGGCGTCCGCTGCCCCCGTTTCTATCGCTTTAATTTCTTCGCGGATAGCGATTAACGCGGCGCAAAAACGGTCGATTTCCGCTTTGTCTTCGCTTTCGGTCGGTTCTATCATCAAGGTGTCGGCGACCGGAAACGATACAGTCGGCGCATGAAAACCGTAATCGATCAAGCGTTTGGCGATGTCCTCGACGGTGACGTTGCAGCTCTTTTTAAACCCGTGACAATCGATAATGCATTCATGCGCCACCCAACCGTTTTTGCCGGTGTATAAAATCGGGTAGTACGGCGCCAAGCGTTTGGCGATGTAATTGGCGTTCAGGATTGCGGTCAAGGTGGCGCGTTTTAACCCGGCAGCGCCCATCATTGCGATATAAGCCCAGGAAATCGTGTAAATACTGGCCGATCCCCAGGGCGCGGCGGAAACTGTGCCGATAGTGCCGTGCTCGCCTTTGGCCGGATTGACTCCTTCAACCACAGGATGATCGGGCAGAAACGGCGCCAGATGCGCGCCCACGCCTATCGGACCGACGCCCGGACCGCCGCCGCCATGCGGAATACAAAAAGTTTTATGCAAATTAAGATGGGCGACATCGGCGCCGATTTTACCGGGACGGCTTAGCCCCACCAACGCATTAAAGTTGGCGCCATCCAGATAAACCTGTCCGCCATGCTGATGAACCAGGTCGCAAATGTCCCTGAACGCCGGTTCAAACACGCCGTGCGTGGACGGATAGGTAATCATTAAGGCGGCCAAGGTGTCTTGGTACTCGGCCGTTTTCGCGCGCAAATCGTCCAGGCTGACGTTACCGTCAGCATCGCAAGCAACCACCACCACTTTAAGCCCGGCCAATGCCGCGCTGGCCGGATTGGTGCCGTGCGCGGACGCCGGAATCAAACAGATGTTGCGCTGCGCCTGGCCTCTGACTTGATGATATTTGCGGATGACTAAAAGCCCGGTGTATTCGCCTTGGGAACCCGCGTTGGGCTGCAAAGAAAAAGCATCGAAGCCGGTCAAATCGCACAGCATATCTTCCAATTCGTCGAACATCTGTTGATAACCGTGGCTCTGATACAACGGCGCGAACGGGTGCAGCGCGTTAAACTCATGGTAGGAAATGGTCTGCATCTCAGTCGCGGCATTCAGCTTCATTGTGCAGGAACCCAGCGGGATCATCGCCCGGTCCAACGCTATATCGCGCCGGGCCAACCTGCGCATATAACGCATCATTTCGGTTTCGGAATGATAGCGCTCGAAAACCGGATGTTGCAGGATGACGTCGTGGCGTAATAAGGCGGCCGGGATGCATTCGCCGATGGCGGCATCCAGAATATTAATGTCGGGAAGATCGGCGGTGGCGGCGGCGAAAACCTGCCAGACGTCTCTTAAATTACTCCGTGTAGTGGTTTCGTCCAACGATAGGCCGATGCGATCCGCATCAATCACGCGCAAATTGATATTGCTTTCCGTCGCTTGGGCGGCGATGCGTTTTGCCCGGTTCGGGGTGCTGATAATTAAAGTATCGAAATAACACTCGCTCAGCACTTGATAACCTAACTGGGTGATTCCGGCCGCCAGAATTTGGCTGTAACGATGTATCCGGCCCGCAATCAAACGCAAGCCCTGCGCACCGTGATAAACCGCATAAAATCCGGCAATCACCGCAAGCAACACCTGCGAGGTGCAAATGTTGCTGGTGGCCTTGTCCCGGCGAATATGCTGCTCACGGGTTTGCAGCGCCATGCGTAGCGCAAGCTGGCCGTGGCTGTCCTTGGACACGCCGATAATACGGCCCGGAACCGAGCGTTTGTATTCATCCTTAGTCGCAAAATACGCGGCATGAGGTCCGCCGTAGCCCATCGGTACGCCAAAACGCTGAGAGTTGCCGACCACGATATCGACGCCGAATTCGGCGGGCGGTTTAAGCAATACCAACGCCAGCAAATCCGCCGCTACCGTCACCAAGGCCGATTTGGCTTGGGCGATGGCGGTGGCTTCGGCGAGATCTTTTATTTCGCCTTTATCGCCCGGATATTGCAGCAGCAGCGCAAAAAAATCGTAGTCCGCCAGATTTTGATAGGGATCGGCGACGATCACTTCATAGCCCAAAGAGCCGGCGCGGGTCTTGATCACGGCGATAGTTTGCGGATGACAATCCCGGTCCACGAAAATACTGTTGGCTGTGCTTTTGGATAAGCGCCGCGACATAGTCATGGCTTCCGCCGCTGCGGTAGCTTCATCAAGCAGCGAAGCGTTCGCAAGCTCCATGCCGGTTAGGTCGATAATAACTTGTTGAAAGTTAAGCAAGGCCTCCAATCGGCCTTGACTGACCTCGGCCTGATAAGGGGTATAAGCCGTATACCAGGCGGGATTCTCCAGCACATTGCGTTTAATCACCGCGGGCATGATAGTGTCGTAATAGCCCATGCCGATCATCGAGGTGAATACTTTATTGCGTTCGCGCATTTTGCGCAGATGCTTGATCACTGCGCGTTCGCTGACCGTCTCAGTCAGCTTCAACGGTTCGTGATTCAGGATATTGACCGGAATAGCCAAAGCGATAATATCTTCCAGCTCGTTGACGCCCAATTCTGTCAGCATGTCTTTGATTTGCTGAGAATTAGGACCGATATGGCGGTTGATAAAATTACCGCGCATTTCCAGTTGGGCTAGACTAGGGCGAGACGAAGTCATGATTTACCACCACTCAATAGTTAAGGAAACAAACTCAGGCGAAAGTATTGTCCGCGAAAACTTCCGAAGGACAGGAAGAATACGGGCTGTTCATACTTTCGTGACAGTATCCTGTCAATTAAATCGGTATTCTTACTCAGCAGGCGGAGTTTTATGATAACGGTGGGGAATAAAAGGCAACGGCGTTACCCTCATTTCAATCCTGTGATCGCGAACCTGTGCGTATAAGGTGTTGCCCAACTTAGCGGATGTCCGGTCAAGCCGGGCCATCGCAATCGGCCGGCTCAAACTGGGAGAAAAACCGCCGCTGGTCACATAGCCTACGGCGATGCCTTGGTTGTTGTAAATTTCGCTGCCTTCACGCACCGGTATTTTACTGTTCACCAATAAACCGGCGCGGATTTCTTTTGAACCTTTGTGCAATTGTTCCAGAATTTTGTCGGCCCCGGGAAACTTGTCCTGAGCCAAACCGAAAGGCTGTTGGCTATAATTTTTTTTAAACAGCCATTGGAGACCGGCCTCTACCGGGGTAATCGACTCATTGAGTTCATGTCCGTACAAGCACAAGCCCGCCTCCAATCGTAAAGTGTCTCGGGCCGCCAAACCTATAGGCTCCACCTCGTCTTCGGCCAGCAACAAACGGGCAAGAGGCTCCGCGTAAGCATTGCCTACCAAAATTTCAAAGCCGTCCTCTCCGGTATAACCGCTACGGCTGATATTGCACTTTATGCCGCCGATATAAGTTCTGCAGGCATGCATAAAAGAAAGTTCAGCCGCTTGCTCGGAAAATCTTTCTATGATCGATGCCGCAGCCGGACCTTGCAAGGCTAATAAAGACTGACCGCTCAATTCATTAAAACAGCACAGGCCGGCTAAATGCTTGTACAAGTGCTTAAAGTCTTTATCTTTGCAGGCGGCATTAACAATAATCATCAAACCGGAATCGAGACGGGTAATAACAATGTCATCAATAATGCCGCCGTCATTATTGGTTAATACGGTATATTTTTGTTCGCCAAGTGTAAGCCCGGCAATGTTGCCGGGCGCCAGCCGCTCAATGCCTTGAACGGCATCGTCGCCCAAGATCAAGCACTGCCCCATATGCGAAATATCGAACAAACCGGCCTGACTGCGACAATGTAAGTGTTCGTGTAGCGTGCCGTTAGTGTATTGCAAAGGCATCAGATAACCGGCAAACGGCACCATTTTAGCGCCCAACTCAAGATGTAGATTGTAAAGCGGTGTTTGTTTTAACATGTCGATATTTATCTTGCGCGTGTAAGCATTTACTTAGTGTAGCCATTTGACCGATTATTTGCCACGATCACAGCGAAAAACGTGATAAAAATCTAACGACTAAAGCCTTACAATAACACGGATGGCACTATTTATGCACGTCCTTCGCCCTGACCATTCGGCGGCTGTTGGTTTTAATTTTCAAGATTAAAGTCATAGCTTGTATAATTCCCGCTTTGTTTCGGCTTGATTCATTCGGCTGCACTCACTCCTTCTAAAATCTCAGAGAACTCTATGGCGTTGTATTGTGGAATTGTCGGTTTACCCAATGTTGGAAAATCGACCTTATTTAATGCGTTAACCCGTGCGAAAATCGCGGCCGAAAATTACCCGTTCTGCACCATTGATCCCAATGTAGGCGTAGTCCCCGTGCCTGACAAGCGGATGGACGAATTAGCGAAAATTGTAAAACCCGAGCGTGTGTTGCCTACCACGATTGAATTTGTCGACATCGCCGGACTCGTGGCGGGCGCATCGAAAGGCGAAGGCTTGGGCAACCAGTTTTTAGCCAATATCCGTGAAACCGACGCCATTGCCCATGTCGTACGCTGCTTTCAGGATGACAATGTTATCCATGTCGCCGGAAAAATCGATCCGCTCTCCGACATCGAAGTTATTAATACCGAACTGGCCTTGGCCGATATGGCTTCCGTTGAAAAAGCCTTAATGCGCGCAACCAAAGCAGCCAGGACCGGCAACAAAGACGAACAAGCTAAAAAAGACGTGCTGGAAAAAGTTTTCAAACAACTGGATACCGGCGAACCTGCGCGAACCTTGCCGTTAACCGACGACGAAAAACTCCTGATTAGAGACCTGTGTTTAATGACACTCAAACCGGCCATGTACATCGCCAATGTTCAAGACGACGGTTTTGACAACAACCCCTTGCTGGATAAAGTGCAAGCGCTGGCTGATAAGGAAGGCGCCATGGTCGTACCGATTTGCGCAGCCATTGAAGCGGAAATAGCCCAGTTGGATGAAGAGGAAAAAAAGGAATTTCTGGATGATCTGGGACTGGAAGAACCCGGTCTAAACCGTGTAGTCAGAGCCGGATACAAATTACTGAATCTGGCCACCTACTTTACGGCGGGCGTCAAAGAAGTCAGGGCCTGGACTATTCCGGTAGGCGCGACTGCGCCGCAAGCGGCCGGCGTGATCCACAGCGACTTTGAAAAAGGTTTTATTCGCGCCGAAGTCATCGCCTATCAGGATTTTATCGACTATAAAGGCGAACAGGGAGCCAAAGACGCCGGAAAATGGCGCCTTGAAGGCAAAGATTACATCGTTAAAGATGGCGACGTCGTGCATTTTAGATTCAACGTTTGACAAAGTGAGAGCGGGTATTTATAATTTCCGCTCTTTACACAAAGACCTCTCCAAAATGGCGATGTAGCTCAGCTGGTTAGAGCACGGGATTCATAACCCCGGGGTCGGTGGTTCAAGTCCACCTATCGCCACCATATAATCAAAGGGTTAGGTAGAAATGCCTAAGCCTTTTTTTGTGCCTGTAGTAAATTTGTCACATTCCCATCCGTAACATTCTTCGCGTACACCTGCAAATGATCACTCGAAAGATGCGCATACCTCAGCACCATTTCAATACTCGACCATCCACCCAACTCCATTAAAACTTGAAGCGGGGTTCCATTCTGAACATGCCAAGATGCCCAAGTATGCCTAAGATCGTGCCACCTAAAGTCTACAATCCCAGCTCTTTTTAAAGCGTTTCGCCATGCCCGAACACCAGCTTTTTTTACCGGTCGTCCTTCATAAACAAAAACATTAGCAATATGCTTGCCTATTTGTTTTCGTAGCACTGCTAAGGCTTCCTCATTGAGGGGTATGGCAATATCCTTATTCGCCTTGGCTTGATCGGCGTGTATCCATGCACACTTTCTCTGCATATCAATTTGGCCCCAAATAAGGCCAGTTACGTTCGATTCCCGCAAACCGGTAGCCAGCGTAAACCGTGCCATTGCTTCAAGGTGTTCTGGCAGTTCATAAAAAAGCTTTGCAGCCTCTGCATGAGTGATCCAGCGAATACGCTGCTTTTTTACCGGAAGCATCTTTATGGGTGGAATTGAATCAATCCACTCCCACTCGTTCTTTGCTCGGTTCAAAATTGATCTTAAGAACGCCAATACATGATTAACCGTTGAATTACTAACGCCGGTTTGCAATTTACTTTTCGTCAACTGCTTAATAACGTCCTTATTTATTTCATCCAAGTGTTTATTATGCAAATGTGGATGCAGCCAACGCAGATACTTTTTATCATCACCAGCGCTTTTTCTGTGCTCCTGCTCCCCCGTCCATTTAACAACCACTTCTTGCCAAGTGTGGCGGGGTTTACTTCCCAGGTTTTTAACCCGCCATGCTTCAGCTTTCAAATTGTCGTGCAATTCTTGTGCTTCTTGTCTAATTTTAGTCCCAGCAGACTGTTGTATTCTGCTTCCGTCCGGTGCGGTGAATTGAATCCACCAGTTGCCTTTTTCGTTCCGCCTGTAGATTGACATGGTTTAATGTCCTCCTTTGGTTGTTTACCGCCGTCAATCACTCGCAGTTCTCGCCCAGGCTCAGGATAACGACCGCTGACCCAATCGGCAAGATGCTGTTTTATAAACAACCAACTTTTTCCGACTTTGCGGCCAGGGACTTTACCCGCCTTGGCTTGACGGCGTAATACTTCCGGGTTCATTTTTAAAAATTCAGCGGCTTCCGTGAGGTTCAATGCGTCAATCGACATGGCTTATCTCTTCTTCATTGTATAAACCGGCCCATTGCTTAGGGTTTTGTAAATAAACGCTACAAATTTGAACGTCTTTGCTGCCACCAAGTTCATCAACTACACCCAACCGATTTTCAAAGGGAGGGACTTCGATTAACACTTTATCGCCGACCACAAAACGACGATTCCTATGGATATACTTTCTGATGCAATCCGCCGAGCAAAATATTAAGTCACCCCAAATCAAGGCTTTTACCCGTAACGATCTACCAGGGCAAACACAGCAAGGCACAATGGAATAAGCATTTGTCGTCATGAGGCTTTACCGATAAGACGCCTTCGATCAAGTCCGTTTTTAATTTGTTCGCGGATGTCATCGTCACCTTTTCCGCGGTTCCGGTAATAGGTCTGGATTTCCGGCCAAATATGCAAGTTATGAAGTTGACGCATGACATGCCGAACGGTGCAATCATTGCGGCGAGCCATGATCGAGACGAGGTTGCCGATAACGGAGGTGATGTTTCTTGATATCGGGTCAACCGCTTCTTTTTTTTTGCGTGAGATGGTAACGCCTTGAGCGGGAACGTAGAAAAAGACGTCTTGCATTAATAACTGCCAGAAGGGATGTAAATAGCCGCGATTATCGCCGCCAATCATTAACCGGTTACGTTCCAGGGCATAGCGCCAAATATCGGTTAAATGGTCGGCGACTTGGTTGAATCCTTCGAACTCTAAACCTAGGCCTAATCCTATTTCCCGGATAACGGTATGATGTAAACGGGCTTCTATTCGGCGTACGGTTTGGGTGTTGTCATAGGTACCCAGTGAATAGATGTTCCATTCGTTTTGGAAGTGGTCCACTTTGTCGGATTTAACTATTTCGTAACCTTTGTCATAGAGGCACATTTGAATGCCCAAGGTTTTACCGATTAAGTAATTTTTTGACTGACCTTCACCGCCGTAAGTCGCAACGGCATCGCTGAAATTCGATAAATCAAGCGAGGCGATACCGTCAAAGGTTCTAACGGTGCGGGATGCTGTTGTAAAGTTTTGTATAAAATCAGGCGGTAAGTTAAAGCCTTGGTAATCGCAAGCTAAATGGACGGCAACGCCTTTAGGTTCGGCATTGTCCAGGAATCGCTGGGAAAAGCCGGTTGTAGGATGGTGAAGGTAATCCCAGATTTGAGCGGTGGTACGACTGGAAATGAAATGCGGCGATAACTCGATTTTTAGATGCGAACCTTCTTGGTCCATTTTGCCGTACCAACTGCCAAACAAGACGACGATGCCGACATCGTTGTTTTGAAACTTGTAACGATAACCCCCGTTTTTACCCATGCTGGAGAAATGCCAACGACCGGAACCGGTAACGCAATCATCAGTAAAATAAACGAATTCGTCTTTTGCTTGTTTATAGCGCTCAATATCGGCAAGAAGAACCGCGTTGGGTACGCCAAAAAACAACTGACGAACGGTGTCCACAGAAGCACCCACAATATTAACGTCGGATAAATCGGTAACACCAAGATCATTGGCAAAAAGTAAACCTTTTGAATCTTCTTCTGTACCTTTTGCAAGGGATTCAAGGGAAAAGCGTTTGTTAGTTTTCATGTTTAATCAGCTTTAATGGGAATTGTGGTGTATTCATCTGTTACGTGATACAGGAACGTAACAGCCTTTTTTATTCTTCTAAATATCAGTTTAAATGTTACTCATCGACCGTATTGTTTACCTGGTCAGTAACGTGAATGCGTCTATCAAATGCACGTTTGAGGCATTTTGAAGGGTTAATCAGTCATGCTTCTTCAGATACGACGATAAAGAAGAAAGAACATGTAAATAAGTAAGATGGCATAGAAGCTAATAATAAAGAGCATAAAAGAACCTTTAAATGTCAGTTTTTGAAGGATTAAGCGGCAATACTTTACAATCCGGCCAAAGTTCGGAACCGCGCTTTAAGCCAAAATGCAAAACAAGCTTGGGCTGGTGGATTTGTAGAAATCGTTCTACGCAAAGTAAAAAATCTTCGGTTACGCCGGGTTCGCGACTTGGGCAGCGTACTGCAATAACTTCGCAGTTCTGGAGGCCGGAGAAGTAATCGTTAAGGTTTGGGTCTTTGGAGTGGGTCCATTGCAAAACCGGGATGGTGTAAACGCCATGATCGGACCACCACGCGGCAATGATGCGGGAGCGCCATATCTGGTAAAGGGAATAAATATGCGGGTAGTTGGCGTAAACGGAAAAATCCGGGGCCACGGCGGAACCGGTCAAGCAGGCTTTTTCCACGGCTTTGGTCGGACTGCGCCAGATCGATTCTAAACGCCAGTCATCAACGAAGCCGTGAAAAGGCACATTGTCGGTTCTTGAGCCATACCGAACGAATAGATTGTCGTGATAATCCGAAAGCCGGTTCGATAAATCCGGGAATGAGCCGGTATAAGAAACGTTTGGTATTGTGGTTTGTATGCGGTTTGTCATAAGTTAGTTCTCATTTTGAACAGCTCGAACGTGCTACAAGTGCTCACTGAACATACTGTTAGCCAGTAGGCACAATGTTAACCTGGTCAGTAACAGTGACACGTTACTCTCCGGAACCCGGTTGACCTCATTAAGTAACAGAACATATAAGCCGATATAAGAAACATTGGATTAAAAAAATTTAGGTAGTGGTTTGAATTTGTTTTGTCATAATTTAGTTCTCATTTTGAACAGCTCGAACGTGCTACAGGTGTTTCCTTCAAGTTAGGTGCTCCGCCAATTGCTCCACTCGGGTTCAACGCCGTATTTTGATTTGTAGTATTCCGAGAGTGCGAAGTTAAGGGTTGACGCCGATCCCTCCCGGCCACGAACGATAGCGGATTGCATATCACTCAATCCGGCGGCGCGGTGTTGCGCTGCTTCAATTGCGGAGTATTTGCCGTAATTGTTCAAGCGCTCTTCGCTGAGTTCGGCTATCCACTTCCAGCGGTCTGTCAATTGGTATCCTTCTTTGCTACGGCCGCCCATAGGGTTTATGGCTCACTGCTGGCAGCATAGCTGCTGCTCGGTTCTATAAAAGCGGGCAAGGACGCTTGCCGGGGGGCTTCGGGCGATTCGTGCGAATGTCCCAATTCGGGTTCTTTTTCGTAAGGGACATTACGCTGGATCTCCAGCGGCCAAGCGGTAACGGGGTAGCGTTTTTCTCCACGCCTAAGCAATAATCCGTAGGGTTTGCGTTCGACGATGTAGCCGAATGCGACTATCTGGGGAATGTTGAGGCGTTCGAATACGTGGTGCGAGTCATCGGTAAATTCGATCCAGGCCACCATTTTATTGAGCTTTTTGCTTTCAACGAGGCCAATCAGGCGAGGCCGGTATTGTGTTAGGTATTTTTCGATATAGTCGGTGTCATTGACCGGTAAATTGCTGTTTAAAGCAGCAGCATCCGAATGAGAAACCGAAGCAGAAACGCCAGCGTCAGGGCGACCAGCAGCAAGGTTAAGGCGTGGATCAGGAGCCGCTTGAGGAACGGTAACAGTAGGTTGAGTATCTTTTTTAGCATTGAAACGCTTGCCGTAAAAATAAACCATAGCAAGGAGACAAGCGACGATAAGCACAATGACACCCATAATTTTAGGGTCTGATAGTATTGAGCGACCGGCTTTTGATTGGACATGCTGACCTGTCGCCGTGCTCGCATAGCATGCAAAAACTCGTGGGTCGGCTTTGTATTGGACGGGGGTTCCGACGCGGTGGCTGGGGGATTTTCCGGAAGTTTCGGGGTCATGTTGGTGCTCTATCCAGGTGTTTTTTTTCCAGGGTAATAAGCCCGATAAGTCGCGATGGCGGTAGGCCCACTCTGAAACTTCCCGGATTTCTTTTTTGACTTTCGCGATGTTGGGAGTACTGCAAAATATATCCCAGTTGTAATGACGCTGTTTGTCGTAGGCGGTAAAGACATCTTCGGGACGACCTTCTTTAAGGCCAATATCTTCGATAATTTCACCGGGATAAGGTGTAAAGGTATCGAGGCTTTCCAGTTTGAAATCGCGTCTATCAGGGTAAACTTGTTGGACTTCGTCGATAATGACGAGTGCGCCGAACGGCACCCAATGGAACCATTTAGCCATGCGGGTGCGTCCGGCTTGGGTGGTGGTATCGACCCAAATAATACGGGCACTGGGTGAAAAGTCTTTGTCAGGGAATTGCTGAATGACGCGATCGACATCATCAAAGCCGCGAATGTTGGTGACGACTGTACGCCCTTCGATTAATGCGGGAATGGCAAAGCGCTGAACTAGGGTAAACGATTTATAGGAGCCGGGAGGGCCGTGGTGAATCGATGTTGCACCGGCATAGAAAATCGATAATTCAATAAGGGAGTTTAAAGCGGTAATATCCATTATAAGCCCATGAAGTTAAGCACAAAGCGGGTGACTTTGGCCGATAAGATGACGTTAATGGCATCCGGAATGCGGAAGAAAGTGATAGCGCTTAATATGCCACTGTCAATTTGACCCCAGGCCGCTGAAAGGAAGGCGGAAATACCGAGCTGGGAGAGCACTTCTTGAGCGACGTCCCAGGCAAAGGTTAAGGCGTAAAGTTTGGCTTTGATCATGGCCACGGTTGACCAGATAACGAAGGCGGCAAACCATTCTTTAAAAAAGTCGTAAAGTCCGCTTTTGATGTAATCTAAGATAGCGTCGAAAAAATGAGCGACATCGGCAAAGAAGGTCAGTACGTCGTTAAAAAATTGAATAACTGTGTCCATCATGATTTTTTACCGGGATAAGGTGATAGATAAAGCCGCGACCCAAGCCATTGCAATGATGATGGTGCCGACAACGTTTAGCTGGGGTGAGAATTTATTCAGGTCTTGAGAAACATTAACGCCTTTCATGTTGCCTAAATCAATAGTCGGAAGGCTGCCACCACCGCCGGAAACGGAATTGCTTAAAAGTGAGGAAACGCCGGTTTTAACTTCGGCCATTTTCGCTGTTAAGGCGTCTTTGTTTTCATCCAAAGCGGCTTGAGCGTCTGCAATGGAGTCGTCAAAATTGCCTTTTCCGGTCGTGTTAGACTCTGAAGAATAATTACCTATGCCGCCACTAGAGGATAGGTTTTTCGCAATGTCGCCCAATCCGTCAACAGCTTCGCGCAAGGTGGATTCTTTAGCGCAATCCGGGCAATCTGATAGGACTTTAGGAACGTTGGATACAACGGAGGTGGTCGTAGTGCCATCAGGGTTGTCAGTAACGACTGTTTTAGTCGTCGGAGTATCACTAGATGAAACAACAGTTTTGCTGCCGTCAGGGTTGGTTTTTGTGGTCTCAGATGTTATAACCATATCCGGCAATTTTTCCACAGGCAATTCAGGCGCTAGGTTAGTTCCTGCACACACAAAAGCAGTACCAGGTCCACAATTCTCGACAGGCAAGTTGATCTTAGGCAAAGTAGGATCACACGCATAGGCGTAATTAGTGGTACAGGGAACACCGGATGCGTATTCTTGATGAGTTGTTCCCGGCGGCGGTGCATGACCGGCATCAGGTGTACCGCCTTTTGAAGATTCGCCTGTAGCGGCAACCGTGGTGCCGTCTTTCATAATACAACCCGCAACACCATTGTAATAGCCAGTGGTCTGGACGTTGGCGGATCCACCTGGACAATCATTCGGGTCGGGCGGCAATAAAGAACAAACGCGAGGCGGCTGTATGATCAAACCATTGGAACAAACAATATCCTTCGAATGGTCAACCTCTTTAACGCATTTTAACGGTGACTGAACGACATAACCGCCACAATCTATAGCGCCGGGTTTAGGTAAGCAGTCGCCTGAAACGGCATCGGGTATCTCCAATGCGCTTTGACAAAATTTAAACCCGGTATTTTTACATTCATCGGTTGACGGGTCGCGCGTCCGGGTAGTGATAATGTTACCGTTAACGATGCTCGAACACGGATGCGGTGGACATTGCGAACCGGCTGAGTTATCAACTGTAGACCCATCCCAACAGGTGAGATAGCAGGCATACGCAGGCGCATTAGCAACTGACGGATAAGTGCAGTCCAAACTATGCGGAGCACAGGTATTAGGGGTGGTTGATGTGTCCAAGGTTTGCCAAGATAAGGTCTGGACGGAACCGGAGGTGCTAACTGTAGCACCGGTCAGACAATGAACCGTGCATTGTTCTTGAGTAGCAGCTGTTGAACCGTCTGGGCAGGTTACGCCACAAAGATGAGTAACTGTAGAATAGGTCTGTGCTGAGTTATCACACGAAACAGTATAAGACCAATAACGCGATCCATCATAAGAACCTGATGGTTGCTGTGGTCTAAAAGATGTCCCGGTATCTTGACACCCTAAACTAAAACTATTTTGATAAATCGGATGAGCTGATGAATAAAAAGCATTGCAAGAAGCATAGGCTGTTGGTTTATCAGTTGCTAATGAATAACTTGAAAAGCAAAGCAGACTTAAAAAAATGATAAGTCTACGCATTATCAAACCCTGATATCGCCGCATAGGCGCAGAAAATACCGCTAACGAAATATAAGGCTAGAAATATCATGGTTGTTCTCTTGGGGTGATTGGGAAAAGGGATGGTTTTCACCACCCCTTTTCTTGCGGTTTATTTTTTCTTAGTGGTTCTATCGAATCGTCTATGAAGCTATCTATTAATGAAAGCAGCCAACCTACAAGTTGAGTTGTATTTCACAGGGTGTTGTTTATCGACCGCTGACGTAACCGGTGGCAAACATCCAACAAAATGTGATTGAGACGATTATTGTGGTGATCACTTTCGTAACCATGAAACGGCAATGCCAACGCCAAGCATAATGGCAGCAATGCCGATAACACCGGGTGCAATAGCACCTACTAAGGTTTGACCATCAGAAATTGCGGTATCTACAGCAGCCGCTGACGCAGCATCAGCAAATGCAGACGATGCGGCAACAGAAGCAACGGCACCTGTTAATAGGATGATTATTTTTTTCGTAAACATAAAAAATCTCTTTTAATAAATAGGCCTTTCGGCGGAATGGTTTTTTGTTTTTTTAACTGAAACAATAAACAGGCTTTCAACCGGCTTTACGCAGGCTTGAAATTACTCGACCCAAGATGTGGCCGGATAAAAATGAGAGCAGCATTGAGGTCATGATGAATTCGGATAGGTTTAGGTCGAATTGAAAATAATCTGCAAATATCGCTGCTAAGGTCGGAAGCGATTGAAATTCTTCCGACGTCTGTAATATGTAAGCGGTACAGCTGGACACTGTTTCGGTTGTCGATGGCGCTATGGCCGAACCCGTCACGGGAACGGTTCCACCACCTACGCTGGATAGGTTGACGGTCAGTGTCTGTATCGATACGCAAAGGGCCATGAAGATTTCTCAAAATGAGCGTATAGGCCAGGAACGATAAAGAAGATTTTTTAGATTATTTGCCGAAGACAAATTAACGGCATTGGAAAGAACGGCATAAGTAGAGTCATACGCCGTGGAGGTCCAATAAGAAGACACGGGAATAAATTCAACACTCCCCGTTTTTCTGATGTTTTGAAACAATAAAGTCATCTCTTGAGCAGATGGCAAATACCAATCTATTGCTGTCGGCGTCGAGTAATTATCGGCTGTATGCGCAGGGCCCGTGGTACACGCTGACAACATGTTTGTTGTGTTTATTTGACCGTGTCCAACGGAACCTGAAAGACCCGCAAAACCTATGTTTATTGCGGTATTGGTGTCGCACCAAGGTTCTGGCGCTTGATCAACCGGAGCAGCCTCAAGGTAGGTAAATCCAGGGTATTCGTCATAACGGTCTACAAAGAAGATGATGCCGCCTCCAGGGCCGGTGTCGCCTATTTTGTAGTTGAAAATTGGGCCTTTTAGTACGACGTCGATGTAGGCGGAGCGGACTGAGCTTTCTTTGGTTGCAATGCCTAAGCCGGTATTGTAGGTGGGAGCTGGGGTAAGAATCAGGCCATTGTTGGTCAATGGATCATCAACCCAAGTTGAAAACAATGAGGTAATATCGGCGCTAACAAATGAGGCTGAATTGGCGATGACTGGCGTTAATAGTGGATCACCGCTAAAAAGTAGGCTGGTGTTATAGCTTAAAGAAGATTCGGTCCACGGGGTTGTAATCTGGCTAATTGCAAGTTTACCCGCTCTGGATAATTGGCTGACATAGAAAATAAGGGTGGCTTTTTCTATGTCCGAAGCCTGAACGCCGGAAGGCAAGGCGCTTAGGTCAAATTGCATTACCGATTTTACGGATGTTGATACGCTCATAAGCGATGAGGCCCCCGGCTTATAGGCTGGTGAGCTGGATAAGTAGCCATCGTATTTAACCGGCAATGTGACGGCTAAGGCTAACTGGCAAATGCTGTACAGGAGGAATGCGTAGGCGATTAGGTGCTTGTTTGTTTTCATTGGCTGGTTTCCTTTTTGCGGCTGGCTTGGCTTTTTACGGTTTCTCGAACTACGCTTCCGTTCAGGTATTGCGCTTGTAAGACGGGTTGGATGAGGACCCGCTCTTTGAACTCGACGGGTTTCTTTATCAAGCAGGTCATTGAGCGGATTTTCATTTGCTGGGTTCCGGGTTAGGGTTTACGGGGGGTGGGTTGGCCGCCGGTGGCGGTTTTGGCTTTGTCGGTGTCGGTCAGGATTTCACCGGTGGTTTTGTCTATGTTTTCGTCCGGGATTTTGCCGCTTTGACCGCTGCTTTCGGGTTCCGGCTCGGGTTTGATGACTTTTAGGCTTAGGGCCTTGAGAACGGCTTTGTTTTGGCCGCCCATGTTGACTTCGCACAGGATTTCCATGTCTATCGGGAAGGTGATTTCGCCCGCTTCGACTTTGGCTTTTTGTTGGTCGAACATTTCAAACGGCATTTTGATTTTGATCAGTTCGTTGCCCAGGTTGTTGGGGTTTTTTCCGCTGTTCGGTTTGGATACCCAAATTGAACCGCCTTTGTTGTCGCCATCGATTTCATAACGGGTTAGGGATTCTACGCGGCCTCTTACGATGATTTGCATGTCGCCTAGGAATTGGTTTTGTGTGCTCATTGGTTTTTACCTTTTAGGTTGGGTTGGATTTACAAGGGTACTTGACCTTTTTAGGCTGTCGGTCTTTCAGGGTTGGTTGTATCTAAACATCGACATTATTTTCAGAAAGCCAGTCATCAATATCGGCTTCGGCATTATCAAGCTCCCATTGAATTGGCTCATCCTCGTTTTTCTCTTTTAGATACCTAGCGATCAAATTTACAATTTCTGTTTTATCACCGTTACAAGCCGAAACTTCATCGTCAGGTATATCAAGAGATTCACTCGATCTAGCGTTTGGGGATACTGTTATTTCCATTGTGACCTCATAAAATTTTTCATGGTTTATGGTTTCTTTAGAACCTAGTTGGGCCCGGCTCTTATTGCTAATAATATGGGGATAATTATTATGGCAATCAGGTCTATAAGGGTTTCCAGCATGTGCCTGTCCAGGTCTTTTATGGTTGATTTCGTCTGTTTTCTTTATAAGCTGTTTATGGCTGTTTAAGGCTGGTTTTATCTAACACGTTAAGTACGCTCTTTGTTGTTTTTCGGTTTTCGGGCGAACCCTACGGGCCGGGCTTTCCGTTCCAATCAATAAGCACCCCCGATAACCGGCAGTAAGGCAAAAATGCTTTTGCGCTATGCTCCAAAGATTTTTGCCTAACTGCCGGTAATCGGCCGATCTCATTGATTTACTCTGCAATCCCTTTCGCGCGTCCATCTCGGTATTTCGTTATTTTTAAAGGCGATTATCATGGTTTAAGCAGGAAAATCGCCTGCTTAAACGCATGACAAGCCTATTTTTTGTCTGCGGTTGTACAACTAATTTTTTTCGTGAACGAAAATAATTAGTTGACAACTCGGATACGCTACGAACTGGCATATCCGCTTTTTTTATATTCATCACACTGCGTGTGGGGCCTGTGCCGGTTGGGGCTTCTTTGTATTACCCAGCAGCGCGGCCCGGTTTTTATCTTTGCTCGGCGGCCGATTTAAGCCGGTTGAAAGGGCCTAAAGTTCCGGCGCCGCGATACAGACTTAAAATGAAACGTGTGCATCGCGGCGCCATAACTGAAGGCCAAAAAGGCTTGGCTCAATTCGGCCGCCTGAGCAAGTGTTTAGCGGGCCGCGCTTTGCTTGGTTCTAAAATGGGTTAATATTTGTTGCTGGAGCGGTTCCGGGAGTTCGCTAACGACCACTAGCCTTTTATGTAAGTACATGGTCATGATGGTTTTTGTTAAAGAAAATGCTTTTAAGCCGCGTTCCATGGCTTCTGTTTCAAGGGCCAAGAATAGTTTTGTCGGCAAAGCGGTTCTGTATATACGATCTTCTGATTTTTCAGTTTTACCGCGTGAAGGCAAGGTTAAATCGTCTGCTTCAACCATGTTGAATTTCTCCTAAAGGGGTTTCTGTTTCGACAAGTTTTAATGTCGTCGTTTTAATGTGTTGGTGCTGCTTGGAAAAGGCTATAAAGTGCTGTAGACGCCAATCTTCAAGGCAGACGGTTTGGGCGGTTTTAAGGTCTTTTACTTCTTTGCTATGGTCGACAAACAGGTAGATGAGGCCCTGTAGTTGTTCTTTTGCTCTTTTCAATACGTCGGT
>Ga0265327_10002202_pt1 | contig 21365 bp, 20 predicted proteins | sample 41621metaG_FD_202089 | JGI IMG/M metagenome (GOLD analysis project Ga0265327, IMG submission 202089) | Rhizosphere microbial communities from Carex aquatilis grown in University of Washington, Seatle, WA, United States - 4-16-21 metaG | ecosystem: Host-associated > Plants > Roots > Rhizosphere...
GGCGCGGACCAGATGGTCGGACGACGCCTTGGAGGCCGAATAGGGCGACCGCGGATCATAGGCGGTCTCCTCGGTGAAGAAGCCGTCCGGGCCCAGGGAGCCGAACACCTCGTCGGTGGAGATGTGGTGGAAGCGGAAGGCGTCCCTGGCCGCGGACGGCAGGCCGTTCCAGTAGTCCAGGGTCTGGGCCAGCATGTTGAAGGCGCCCAGGATATTGGTCTCGATGAACGCGGCCGGCCCGTCGATGGAGCGATCCACGTGGGACTCCGCCGCCAGGTGGGTCACCACATCCGGCTGAAAGTCCGCCAGCACCGAGCGGACCGCCTCGGCGTCGCAGATGTCAGCCTGGACGAAGCGGTAGCGCGGATGGCTGGCCACCGGCCCCAGGGACGCCAGGTTCCCCGCATAGGTCAGCTTGTCCAGGTTCAGCACCTGGTGGTCGGTATTGGCGATCAGGTGGCGGACCATGGCTGACCCGATAAAGCCAGCGCCGCCAGTGACGAGTATCCGCAAACCGAAAACCTCAAATAGCCATGGCCCTGGCGCCGCCGCCGCAGGCTCTTGTACGCGCTAGGGCCTGAGGCGCCCGCAGGGAGCGGGCGCCGTCCGCAGGTTCAGGGCCGGGCCGCCGCGCGGGAACTGGTCTGGACCGGCTGGACCTCCTCGGCGACCTTGTGGCCGTCGTGGAAGCGCTTCTGGGCCGCCAGGATCCAGAGATAGGGCGGGACGCTTTCTTCAAGGAAGCGATAGCCCCGGCCGTATTCATCCTCGAACACTTCCAGCAGCATGCCCTTCTGGGCCAGATCCTCGATGACGTCCTTGCAGTTCGCGGCGTTGGCGGCGCTCGGATAGAGCACGTCGATATCGCCGGTGTCGAAGCGACCGCCATTGAACAGGGAGGCGCCGGCCAGCATGCCCAGGATCTGGCGCACGCCGTTCTTGGTCACCCGGTCGATCTGGGCCTGGGAATGCTTGGAGATCCGGCCCTGGAATTCCACCAGGGCCTGGTCGACGGCGATGGACACGTCGTCGGTAGTGACCTTGAGGCGGCCCTTGTCCACCGCGGCCAGGCCCGAATGGTGGCTCAGCAGGCTGGCGATATAGGGCGACCCATTGGCCACTGTGGTGATGAAGTCCGTCGCGGCGGGTTCGTAGCTCACGCCGCTTACCGCCTGGCCGTTCTCGATCAGGTGGTGCACTTCGAGGTTCGACATCTTCGGCACCTGGAGGGCGAAGATGTTCCGGCGGATCGACGGAATGTGCTCCACCAGCTCCGTAAGGTCGGCGGCCACGCCGGCGATCACCAGCTGCACCCGCACCGAGCGGTCGGACAGGTTCTTGATCAGCTCGGCGATGTTGCGCCGGAACTCGGTGGACTCGCAGATGTCGAACTCGTCGAGGATGATCAGGACGCGGGTCCCGATGATCTTGGCGAACACATCGGACACCTGTCGCGGCGACACCGGGCCCTGGGGCAGCAGGTCCGCCACCGAAGAGCCGCGTTCGGCCTCGGCGGTGGTGGGCGCGAAGCCCGAATGGAACAGCAGCGGGATTTCGGCCGACACCGCACGGAACAGTTCGTCAAAGTCCGATCCGGCGCCGCAGGAAGAGTAGATCACGATATAGCGCGCGTCGCGGGCGGCCTGGGCCAGCACGTGCACCAGGCTGGTCTTGCCGATCCCGCGCTCACCATAAAGGATCACGTGGACCCGCTGGTCCTCCAGCGATCGGATCAGGGTGGTGAGAACATCGACCCGGCCTGCGAACATCCGGCGGTCCACCACCGGTTGCGAGGGCGTGAAGGCCGCGCGCAGCTTCATCCGGGCCGCGCCGAAGCGATCGGAAAGCTTCGGACTCAGCTGGTCGCCGGCTGTGGACTGGAACCGCGGGAAGGACAGCGAGAGGCCGCCCTTCTTGGGGCTGGCCCCATCGGCGGGAACCGCGGCGCTCATGATCGCGCCCAGCGGCTTCGGGGCTTCGGCCGTCTTGGACTTCCGTCCCCCCGACCGCGGGATGATCTTGTCTACCCAGCTCACGGAGCCTCCTGGCACTCTTTAGCGAGATGCATCATCTACAATACCGCGCAAGTTGGGCTTCAGGAACCATCCCGAAGACAGCGCATCTTCCATGTTCTGAACCCAGCCGCATTGAACCGAGGTTAATTTTGGCAACCTCGGGGCGACCGGACACCGGAAAGGTCTAGATCACGGCTTCGTGGCGCAAAGATGAACAGCGCTTCGACCCGTGTCAGCCCGTCCGATAACCGCCCGGAACGTCCCGGCCGGTCTCAGAACTTCAGATCGAACGGCTTCAGGACGAAGGCGATATAGGCCAGCACCCCGAACACAATGGCGGCGGCCAGCTGCACCTGGCCCTGGTTTCCAAAATAATTGGCCACGGCGCAGCCGAGGGCCGGCGGCAGATACTGCAGAATATTGTCTCTCGGCGGTCCGTCGGTGGTCGAGCGATGCAGGAACAGCACGATCATCCCGCCGAATATGATGACCGTGACCCAGTCGAAAATCGTTTCCACGCTCTCGCCCCCAAATATCGTGTCGCCCGGCGGGCTTCTCCCGGCCGGACTTGTGATCCTCCCGGTATGCGAACCCTTATTCGCGCCAGCCCGGCCTGGGAAGGCCCGGCAGAGCGCCAAGTTAAGCAGATCGAACACCGCGGCTCTATATTCCACATACTCAGTTAACGCGGGATTGTTCACGGCGCGAGCCGGCAATGAGCGGATGCGGTCTCCGTCGGAACGGTCAGGCCCCCTCGCAAATGCAAACGGCGGCCCTCGCGGGCCGCCGTTGTCAGTCTCGATCTGCCGTCGGGGCGGATCAGCCCTCGGCGCTGTCGTCCTTGGGGGTGGCGGCGGTGGTCATGGAGCGTTCGGCGATCCGCGCCGACTTCCCGCGACGGTCGCGCAGATAATAGAGCTTGGCGCGCCGGACGACGCCGCGGCGCTTCACTTCGATGGATTCGATGTTGGGGGAGAAGATGGGGAACACCCGCTCCACGCCTTCGCCGAAGGAGATCTTGCGGACGGTGAAGCTCTCGTTGATCCCCGAACCCTGGCGGGCGATGCAGACGCCCTCATAGGCCTGGACGCGCTCGCGCTCGCCTTCCTTGATCTTCACGTTCACGCGCACGGTGTCGCCGGGCTGGAAGTCCGGGGTGCTGCGGGTCGCGGCGAGGCGGTCGGCCTCTTCCTTTTCCAGCGTCTGGATCAGGTTCATGGTCTTGGTCCTTACTGGGCTTAATCGCCCTTTGCCTGTTGATTGGCGAGATAGGCCTGCCAGAGATCCGGCCGCCGCTCCCGCGTCGCTTGTTCCCGCTGCGCCTGACGCCACTTCGCCACTTGGGCGTGGTGGCCGCTCAGCAGCACCTCGGGGATCTCCAGGTCTTCGAACGTCCGCGGCCTGGTATATTGCGGATGCTCGAGGAGCCCGTCCTCGAAACTCTCTTCACTCAAGCTCTGCGCCTGGCCGAGGACACCCGGCACGAGCCTTACGCACGCCTCGATCGCCACCATCGCCGCCGCCTCGCCACCGGCGAGCACCGCGTCTCCGACGGAGACCTCCTCGAACCCCCGGGCGTCGAGCACCCGCTGGTCCACCCCCTCGAACCGCCCGGCCAGAACGATCAGTCCCGGCCCCTTGGCCCACTCCGAAACCCGCGCCTGGGTCAGGGGTTTTCCCCGGGCGCTCATGTACAAAAGCGGCCGCCCCCGCCGGTCCACGCTGTCCAGCGCAGCCGCGATGACGTCCGCTCGCATTACCTGTCCCGGGCCGCCACCCGCGGGGGTGTCGTCGAGGAAGCCGCGCTTATCCTTGGAAAAGCTGCGAATGTCCAGCGTTTCCAAGGACCAGAGCCCCTGCTCGCGCCAGGCGGTCCCGATCAGCGAGACCCCCAGCGGGCCCGGAAAGGCCTCGGGGAACATGGTCAGCACGGTGGCGTCGAAGGGCATGGCGGGCTTTTGGACCATGGGGCGGGGAAGATCGAGTCCCTCAGGCGGGCCTGCGGCGTCCCGGCGCGCCGGTCCCCCGCGCCTTGCCCACGCGCAGACGAGGGCTTAAGCCGCAGGTTTTCGCACTTGCAGCATTGCCGAGCCCATCATGGAAACGCCTGAGAACCTCACCGAGACCCTGGCGCTGGAGCGTCTTGAGGTGAACCTGTTCCGCGGCGTGTCGCCTGACGACGGCCCGGGGCGCATCTTCGGCGGCCAGGTGATCGCCCAGTCCCTGCTGGCGGCCTATGAGACGGTGGAAGACCGGCTCTGCCATTCCCTGCATTGCTACTTCATCCGCCCCGGGGATCCCCGGGTGCCCATCGTCTTCGAAGTGGACCGCTCGCGCGACGGCGGCTCCTTCACCACGCGGCGGGTGGTGGCGATCCAGCACGGCAAGCAGATCTTCAATCTCGCCGCCTCGTTCCAGGTGGCGGAGGAGGGCTTCGAACACCAGGCGCCGATGCTGAAGGTCCCGGCGCCGGACGACTTGCCCACCGAGGCGGAGTCCATGGCCGCGGCCCTGGCCAAGATGCCGGAGGAGCAGCGCAAGTGGATGGCGCGCCCGCGGCCCATCGAGATGCGTCCCGTGGACGGCGGCTCGATCTTCGACCGGGCGAGGCCCGAAGCCCGGGAGCCGGAAAGCCAGGTCTGGTTCCGCGCCAAGGCGCCCATCGGCGACGACCAGCACATGCACCAGGTGGTCCTGGCCTACGCTTCAGACATGAACCTGTTGTCCACGGCCATGCGGCCGCACCGGGTGCACTGGCAGACCCCCGGCTTCCAGTCGGCCAGCCTCGACCACGCCATGTGGTTCCACAAGCCGGTGAACTTCAATGACTGGCATCTCTACGCCCAGGACAGCCCCTCGGCGTCGGGCGGGCGCGGCTTCATCCGCGGTTCGATCTATGCGGCGGACGGGACCCTGGTGGCCAGCGTCACCCAGGAAGGCCTGATCCGGATGCGCAAGGACAAATAACAAAGCCGCCGGGATGCGGCGGCTGCGGATCATCTCTCATGTCGGCCCGGCTGGGCCCGCCCGCGATCTCTGAAGTCAGAGGGCGGGCGGGGCGAGGCCGTGCGACATGTCTCAGGCGGCGGCGATCAGGGTGGCGACGCTGAGCAGCAGGCCCATGGCGACGAAGGCGATGGCGCTGGTGTTGTCGAAGAGGTGAGCGAAGCGGGCCATGGGGAGGTTCCTTGAATTGGGTGTCCCGCGGGGAGGTTGGCGGGGTGTCCGATCTGGACAGTGCTAAGATACACCCCATCTAAACGATGTACAGATACATTTTACAACGTACGCTATTAGAAAATGTATAGGCCCCCTCTCTCCCCTTCATAGGGAGGGTGGGCCCGAAGGGACCGGGTGGGCGATTCTCGTGCGGTGCAGTGATGTTCGAGGGTGGCGCCGCTGCCAGCCGCGGCGCACGGCCGCCGAACGTCCCCGCCCTGTCGGCCTTCGGTCGACATCCCTCCCCATGAAGGGGAGGGAGGGCGCTATTCCGGGTCGCGGCCTTCGTCGGGATCGGCCTCGATCACCGCCGGCGGGCTGGCGATCACCTTGCCCTCGGCGATCCGCACTTCGGGAACCGCCTCTCGGGTGAAGGGCAGCCACCAGCTGGCGCCCCGGGGCGGCTGGATCTCCAGCAGGTCGCCGGCGCCGAAATCATTCACCGCCTTGATCCTGCCCAGCACCTCGCCGGCGGCGGTCTCCACCGCCAGGCCGATGAGGTCGGCGAGGTAGAATTCATCCTCCTCCGGCGCGGGCAGGTCCTCGCGGCGGACGTGAAGGGTCAGCCCTCGCAGGGCCTCGGCTTGGTCGCGGGTGTCGACGCCCTTGGCGCGGGCGATCACCGCCCCCTTCACCGGCCGCGCCGAGGTGAGCTCGAGAGCGGGGGACCCGTCCTCGCGCAGCAGCCGCTTGTACTGGCGAAGGGCCAGGGGGTCGGCGGTGAAGGTGGTGATGCGGATCTCGCCCTTGACGCCAAAGGCGCCGGACACGCGGGCGACAAGCAGGAGGCGGTCAGGCATGTCCGGATCTCCTGGGGTTGGTCGCAGGCCTCGGATCCTCCCCCGCGAACGGGGGAGGACGAAGCGGGTCTCAGCCTTCGGTCGTTTCGCCAGCGGCGGCTTCCGGGGCGGCTTCAGCGGCGGCCTCGGCCGGGGCGGGTTCGGCGGCAGCTTCAACCGGAGCGGCTTCGGCGGCGGGCGCCTCTTCAGCGACCGGAGCGGCCTCGGCCACCGGCTCGGGGGTGGGCTCGGGTTCCGGCGCAGGCGGCGGCGGGGCGGCGGCGGCTTCCGCCGCGGCGGCGGCCAGGTCGGCGTCGCGCTTGGCGCGCTCCTCGACGCGTTCCTTGGCCTTCTTGCCAGGTTCGCCCTTGGTGGGGTTGTTGCCGTGCTCCCACTTCACCACGCCCTGTTGCGACAGGAAGCGCGCGACACGGTCGGTGGGCTGGGCGCCCTTGCCGATCCATTCCTGGATGCGCTCGATCTTCAGGGTGACGCGGGTCGGGTCGTCCTTCTTGAGCAGGGGGTTATAGGTGCCCACCTTCTCGATGAAACGGCCATCGCGGGGCGAGTGGCTGTCGGCGACGACGACGGAATAATAGGGGCGCTTCTTGGCGCCGCCACGGGCGAGACGGATCTTCAGCATCGGGTAGTCCTTTGTAGTCCTAGGATTTCTTGAAGGGATTGAAGCCCGGCGGAAGGCCGCCGAGGCCAGGAAGTTTCGGAGCGCCGAGGCCCGGCAGGCCGCCCGATTGGGTCGCCGCCTTGCCCAGTTCCTCCAGTTGTTTCGCGTCGGGCATGGCCATCTTGCCGCCGCCCAGGGCCTTCAGCCGGTCTCCGCCGCCGCCGCCCATCATGCCGGCCATCTTGGCGAAGCCCTTGCCACCATCGCGGCTCATCATCTTGAACGCGTCGGCCATCTGGCGATGCTGCTTCAGCAGCCTGTTGACCTCGGCCACCTCGACGCCGGCGCCCGCCGCGATCCGGCGCTTGCGCGACGCGGCCAGGATGTCCGGCTTCTTGCGCTCCAGCTTGGTCATGGAGGAGATGATCGCCGCCTGGCGGTCCAGCATCTTGTCCGAGACATTGGCCTCGGCCATCTGCTTCTTGACCTTCTGGACCCCCGGCAGGAAGCCCATCAGGCCTTCCATGCCCCCCATCTTCTTCATCTGGGAGAACTGCTCGGCCATCATGTCCAGGTCGAACTGGCCCTTGGCCAGCCGCTTGGCCATGGCCTCGGCCTTGACGGTGTCGATGTCCTGGCTGGCCCGTTCCACCAGGGCCACCACGTCGCCCTGGCCCAGGATGCGTCCGGCCACCCGGGCGGCGTCGAACACCTCCAGCCCGTCGATCTTCTCGGACACGCCCAGGAACTTGATCGGCAGGCCGGTGACCGCCCGCATGGACAGAGCCGCGCCGCCGCGGCCGTCGCCGTCGGCGCGGGTCAGCACCAGGCCCGTCAGGGGCAGGCGCTCGTGGAAGGCCTTGGCGGTCCTGACCGCGTCCTGGCCGGTGAGGCTGTCGGCCACCAGCAGGGTCTCGGACGGGTTGGAGATCCTGGCGATCTCCGCCGCCTCGCTCATCATCGCCTCGTCGAGCGTGGTGCGCCCGGCGGTGTCGAGGATCAGCACGTCATAGCCCTGCAGCCGGGCCGAACTCATGGCCCGCCGCGCGATGTCGGGTGCGCTCTGGCCAGCGACGATGGGCAGGCTCTCGGCGCCGGCCTGGGTCGCCAGCATGGCCAGCTGTTCCATGGCCGCGGGGCGGCGGGTGTCCAGCGAGGCCAGCAGGACCTTCTTGCGGTCCTTCACCAGCTTCAGGGCCAGCTTGCCGGCGGTGGTGGTCTTGCCGGAGCCCTGCAGGCCGGCCATCAGGATCACAGTGGGCGGGTTGAGCGAGAGGTTCAGCCCCTCGGTTTCCTGGCCCCCCAGCATCTCCACCAGGCCGTCATAGGTGATCTTCACCACCTGGTCGGCGGGGCGCACCGAGCGGATCACATCCTCGCCGGACGCCCGCTCCTTGGCCTTGGCGATGAACTCGCGCACCACCGGCAGGGCGACATCGGCCTCCAGCAGGGCGACCCGCACCTCGCGCAGGGCCTCGTCGATATCCTTCTCGGACAGCACCCCGCGACCGGAGAGCCGGTCGAATACGGAAGACAGCCGATCGGTCAGCGCGTCGAACAATTCGTACTCCTATGGCCCAAACGCAATCGACCCCCGTGGACGATCACGTCGACGGGGGGCCTCGCCGCCCTCGTCCCACATTCAGTCTGTGGGGGTCGTGGCGGTGGAGGGCGCGATTGCTCTGCGCCGGAAGGCGGGGTGTATGCGCCAGAGGGGGCGAAAGGTCAAGGAAGGCGGGTTAGATGCCGCCACCAGAGACCAGAAAGTAGGGGAAGAAGCCAAGCAACGTGATCGTCAGGAAGCCCTTGAGCAGAGATCGTGGAGCGCCCTCCCGGGTCAACCGGAGCACAAGAAGCAGGATGGGCATCAAGACCGAGGCGAGGAATATGGTGGCGGGGGCATATACATACCAAGCGTGTCCTCTACTCGACGTAAAACCCGCTCCGACGGACATGGCCAGGAAACCGCCCCAAAAAAACGCGTTGAGCCCGATCAGGACATGGGTTCCGCGCACCGCCATGGTCTTCCCGCCCCTAAACCTCATGGTCAGATGCGAGCCTGTCTCTGCAGGCCAGTCAAGGACTGGCCGGCGGCCGGTCGCGCCGCGGCGGCAGTCCTAAGGTCGGCCACCTCCCCTATCGTCATCCTCCGGTCAGCCGAAGGCTGATCCGGGGGACCCAGGCTGGTTTGCAGATATTGGCTCGCCTGCATGGGTCCCCCGGATCGTCTTTCAGACGACCGGAGGATGACGGTAGGCGGGTTTGCGGATGGGGCGGCTTCGCCCCCGCCCTCCACGTCCGAAAACCGCGAGCACCCTCGGCCGCGCGCGCCTACATTCCCCCCATGACCCAGGCCTTCCACATCTTCGAGACCGCCCTCGGCCATGCGGGCCTGGCCTGGGGCGACAAGGGCCTCATCGGCTGCCACCTGCCGGAGCGCCAGGCCGAAAGCGTGCGGTCGCGGATGCGCAAGCGCTTTCCCGAGGCGGCGGAGACCGACGCCCCGCCGCCAGAGATCGAATCCGCCATGGCCGAGATCCGCCGCCTGCTGGAAGGCGAGAAGCCCATGCTCACCGAGGTGGAGATCGACGCGGCCCGGGTCCCGGAATTCAACCGCCGGGTCTATGAGATCGCCCGGGCCATCCCGCCGGGCGAGACCCTCACCTATGGCGAGATCGCCGTGAAGCTGGGGGACAAACTCCTGGCCCGGGATGTGGGCCAGGCCCTGGGCGCCAATCCCTGGCCCATCGTCGTGCCCTGCCACCGGGTGACGGCGGCGGGCGGCAAGCTCGGCGGCTTCTCCGCCCCCGGCGGCGCCCAGACCAAGCTGCGCCTGCTGACCATCGAAGGGGCGAAGGCCGCGGCCCAGGGGGATCTGTTCGGGTAGGTCGTCCAATCGAGCGTCACTGCCAACCCTCGTCATCCTCCGGTCAGCCGCAGGCTGATCCGGGGGACCCAAACTGAGCTGCACAAAGTTGCGAGGCGGCTTGGGTCCCCCGGATCGTGTTTCAGACGCCCGGAGGATGACGGCGATGGAGCAATGGCGCGGGCCCTTACGCCGTGGTCGGGAACCCTTTGAACCTCAGATAGGCCTTCACATCCGGATCCCGCCCCCGGAACGCCCGGTACTGGTCGGCCGGGTCCACCGTGTTGCCGACGCTCATGATCTTGTCATGCAGCCGTTTGGCGACGGTCTTGTCATAGGGCCCGCCCGCCTCCTGGAAGGCCTCGAAGGCGTCGTGGTCCAGCACCTCGCTCCAGAGATAGCTGTAATAGCCGGCTGAATAGCCGTCCGAGGCGAAGATGTGCTGGAACTGGGCGGTGCGGTGGCGCATCGGCAGCTCCTTCGGCATGCCGAGTTTGTCGAGCTCGGTCTTCTCGAAGACCTTGGGGTCGATCTCCGCGTCCCCGGCCAGGTGGAGCTTCATGTCGATCAGGGCCGAGGCCATGTACTCGGTGACGTCGAAGCCCTGGCGGAAGGTCCGGGCCTTGGCGATCTTGGCGGCGAGGGCCTCGGGGATCGGCTTGCCGGTCTTGTGGTGGACGGCGAAGCGCGAGAGCACCTCCTTGGTGGGCAGCCAGTTCTCGTTGAGCTGGCTGGGGAACTCCACATAGTCCCGGGCCACCGCCGTCCCGGACAGGGAGGGATAGGTCACCGCCGAGTTCAGACCGTGCAGGGCGTGGCCGAATTCGTGGAACATGGTGATGGCGTCGTCCCAGGACACCAGCACCGGCTCCCCCGCCGCGCCCTTCACGAAATTGGCGTTGTTGGAGACGATGGTGGTGGTCTTGCCGTCGAAGGTCTGCTGGGGCCGATAGGCGTTCATCCAGGCGCCGGAGCGCTTGCCGGTCCGGGCATAGGGATCGAAGTACCAGAGGCCCACATGCTGGCCCTCGGCGCCTTTCACCTCCCAGACCGTCACGTCCGGATGCTGCACCGGCAGGCTGGTGACGGGGGTGAAGCTGAAACCATAGAGCTGGCCCGCCGCCCAGTGCATGCCGTCTCTGAGCTTGTCGAGCTGCAGGTAGGCCTTCACCACATTCATATCGAGGTCGTACTTCTGGGCCCGGACCTTCTCGGCATAGAACCGGTAGTCCCAGGGCTCGATCCGCAGCCCGGCCTTCTCGGCGTCGGCGATGGCCTGCATCTCCGCCACCTCCTCATGCACCCGGGCGACGCAGGCCGGCCAGACCCGCATCATCAGGGCCATGGCCGTCTCCGGCGTCTTGGCCATGGCGTTCTCCACCCGCCAGTGGGCGTGGGTGGGATAGCCCAGGAGCTTTGCGCGCTCCGCCCGCAGTTTCAGGATCTTGGGGATGACGGCGTTGTTGTCGTGGGCGTCGCCATTGTCGCCGCGGCTGTAGAAGGTGCGCCAGACCTTTTCCCGCAGGTCCCGGCGCGTCGAATAGGTGAGGAAGGGGTCGACGGAGGAGCGGGTGTTGAGCACCGCCCACTGGCCCGGCCTGCCCCGCTCCGCCGAAGCCCCGGCCGCGGCGGCGCGGACATCCTCCGGCAGGCCCTCCAGCTGGCTCTCCAGGGTGATGTAGAGGACATAGTCGGTCTCGTCGGCCAGCAGGTTCTGGTTGAAGACCGTGAAATTGCGGGCGAGCTCCTGGTTGATCTGCGCCACCCGGGCCTTGGCCGGGACGGAGAGCCGGGCGCCGGCGCGGACGAAGCGGTTCCAGTAGAGCCAGGTCAGGCGCTGCTGTTCCGGCGTCAGGCTGGCGCGGGCGTTGTAGACCGCCTCGATGCGGGCGAAGAGCGGGGCGTTCTGCAGCACCGCATCCCCGTGGGCGGCCAGCTTGGGCGCCATCTCCTTCTCCACCGCCCGCATCTCCGGGGAGGAGAGGGTGCCGCTCCAGATGCCATAGAGCACCTCCACCCGGTTGCTGGCCCGGCCGGTGCGCTCCAGGGCCGCGATGGTGTTGTCGAAGCTGGGCGGCGCCTTGTCATCGGCGATGACCTGCGTCTCCGCCAGCTCCAGGGCCATGGCCTCTGTGAGCGCCGGGACGAACTCGGCCACCTTCACCTGGTCGAAGGGCGGGACCCCGCCAAACGGTCCGGCCCAGGGCCGATTCATCTGTTGCATGGCGGTCGACGCCGCGCCGGCGTCCCTGGGCAATGTGGTCGAGGCGGCGAGGGCGGCCGAGGCGGCCAGGAAGGTGCGCCGTTGCATGGGCTCTCCGGGGGGGGGATCGGTTTCCCGGAGCTTAGGCGCGCCCGCCCCCGGCGTCACATGACCTGAGCGTAATGATCCTGGCCCCGGACGGTCTCGGCCGACCGGCGGCTTATCTCTTGGGCCTCGTCATGGGGCAGGCCGTAGGCGGCCAGCACAAGGGCCACCAGGTCGTTGATCTCGGAGGGATGCCCCCGACCGGCCAGCAGCTCGGCCTGGGACAGGCGCACGGCGCCGAACAGCAGGTTGCGCGCCGCGTCGGTGTTCACCGACCGGAAGCGCCCGTGCTCCACGGCGGCTTTGAACACCCGGTCGAACTGGCGGATGGACTCCGCCAGGCGCGGGACATTTCCACCCTCGATGCGCAGCGCGACCCAGGCCCGGGCCGGGTCGCTTATGGCGAGGCGGAAGCTTTCCTGGACGATCAGGGCCAGGGCGAGGGCCGGGTCGCGAACGCCCTGGGTCACCGCCGCGAAGCGCTTGCCCAGGTCCTCGCCCATCTGGTCGTTGAGCGCGGCGACCAGGTCCTCCACCGCCGGGAAGTAGTTGTAGAATGTCCCGCGGGAGACCCCGGCCGCCGCCACGAAATCCTCGATCGAGGCGGCGTCGGAGCCCTTTTCGGCAATCACCGCCAGGGCGGCTTCGATCAGGCGCTCGCGCGTCCGCTTGCGGCGGAGCTCGGCGTTATGGGCCCTGGCCTGGAGATTGACGCGCAAGCAGGAGTCCTAGGCGGCTGTGGAGACGTAGGGTCGCAGAGCCCGGGCGGCGGCGACCGACAGGGGATCGCCCAGTCGCTCGAGCTTGCCGACCTCGGCCGTCAGGGCCTCGGTGATCTCGCGGTGGGCCAGGGGGGAGAGGTTCAGCAGGGCCTGGGTGGAGGCCCGCGCCATGGCCATGGCGGTATGGAGTTCGACTTCCACGGCGACGTTCCAGTTGGTGTCACCATTGGGGTCCGCGAACTCGCGGAGAGCTTGGGTCATTGTGATCTTTCGGGGAGGGTCGGAGGGACACAAACACAAAAAGAAGAAGGCGGTGGGGGGACCGCCCTCCACGGCTTCCCGCCGCAAGGGTTACTCACTCGATGGCCGGCTTTTCTGTCAGACTGACGACAATGTCAATTCGAAATTGATCCTGGAACGAAGTTTTTCGAACAGGATCGATGAACGGCGATGTTTGCACGCCGCGCCCCCGCGCCCCTGGCGTCAGCCCCGCGGCTCGGCTAGTTCGGGGTCATGGCCATAGGTGTGTTCGATTCCGGGGTGGGGGGACTTTCCGTCCATCGCCGGCTGGTGGACCGGTTCCCGGACGCCGACTTCGTCTATCTCGCCGACCAGGCCAAAACCCCCTACGGCGGCCGCGCCGGGGAAGAGATCGTCGACCTCACCCGCGCCGGCTGCGAGCAGCTGTTCGGGACTGGCTGCGACCTGGTGGTCCTGGCCTGCAACACGGCCTCGGGCGTGGCGCTGCGCCGCCTGCAGCAGACCTGGCTGCCGGGCTATCGCCGGGCGCTGGGTCGGCCGGTCAATATCCTCGGGATCATCGTGCCCACCATCGAGGCGGCCACCGGCCTGCCCTGGGAGCAGGAGGTGGAGCGTCCGGGGGACAAGATCGAAAAGCTGGACATCCTGGCGGTGTTCGCGACCCCGGCTACGGCCCGTTCCCGGGTCTATGAGATCGAGATCGACAAGCGGCGGCAGGATGTCGCCGTCTTCGTGGAGCCCTGCCCCAACCTCGCGGGCCTGATCGAGACCGGCGCCGGGGCGGTTGAGCTGGCCTCCGTGATCGCGGGGCATGTGAAGGCGATCTCCGCCCGCATCGGCCGTGCGCCGGATCGCGCCGTCCTGGGCTGCACTCACTATGAGATCGTCGCGGACATGTTCCGCGCGGCGCTGAAGCCCGGCACGCCGCTGATCCACCAGCCCGGCGCCACCGCCGACGCCCTGGCCGCCTATCTCGAGAAGCATCCGGAATATTCCCCAGGGACCGGGGGCGCGCGGACATTCCTCACCACCGGGACGCCCGGCGCCCAGCACACAATGGTTGAGACCTTCTGGGGAGGGCCGCTAAGCTTCGAGCAGGCTTAGGGGAGATACCCATGAAGATCGCCATGTCGGCCGGGCTCGTCGCCCTGGCCATGTCGGGCCTGGCCCGGGCGGAGATCGTCGACCAGTCGCCCGCCGGATTTGAGGTGCGCCACGTGGTCGCAGTCGCCGCGCCGCCGGCCGCCGTTTACGCCGCCATCCTGCAGCCGGCGCGATGGTGGGACAGCGCCCACACCTATTCCGGCGACGCGAAGAACCTCACCATCGACCTGGCCACGGGCTGCTACTGCGAGAAGCTGCCCACCGGCTTCGTGCGCCATCTCACGGTCGTCTATGCCGACGGCAAGACCCTTCGCCTGGAAGGCGCTCTGGGCCCGTTGGAGACCACCGGCGCGACGGGTCATCTCATCTTCGCCACCAAACCCAAGGACGGCGGCACAGAGCTGACCGTCACCTACGATGTCGGCGGCTACGCCAAGGGTGGGCTGGCCGAAGGGTGGGCCCCGCCGATCAACCGGGTGCTGGGGGAACAGGTGGCGCGGCTGAAGGCCCAACTGGAAACCGTCAAGGCGCCCTGACGCCGGACGACAGCCGCCATCAGGTAGTCACCTCATTAACCATGTTCCCGCGAGACTTGGGCCGCGCCGCGTTCTGCGCGCTCACATCTCCGGGAATCCTGAATGGCCGCCTCTTCCAACGCCCTGAGCGTCTCCGTCGGCGTCTTCGCCGCCGACGCGGATCCCAGCGCCGATCTCCGCGCCCGCGTCGTCGCCCTGACCCGTTATGGGCTGGAGCGCCAGGTCGCGGGCGACCTTCAGGCGGCCGCTGACGCCTTCCGGGGCGTGACCGAGATGATGCCGGGCCTGCCCCTGGCCTGGAACAATCTGGCCCTCGCCCTCACCACCCTCGGCGAGCCGGACGCCGCCGTGACCGCCCTGCGCTGTTCCCTGTCGCTCGACCCGGATCAGCCCCGCGCCTGGACCAGCCTGGCCAGCGCTCAGCTGGAGCTGGGGCGAATCGAGGACGCCGACCAGGCCTGCGCCGAAGCCCTGCATCGCGATCCCTGCGACGCCGGCGCCTGGCAGATCCGCGCCGCGGTGCGAACCGGGCGTGAGGACTTCGCCGCCGCCGCCGAGGCCTTCGCCCGGGCTCTGGACATTTCCGGCGAGAGCGCGCCCCTGCGGGCCAGCCTTGGCGCCATGCTGTTCCGATGCGGGCGGTTCGAGGAGGCTGCGACCCATCTGGAGGCCGCCCTCGCCCTCGATCCCACCGCCACGGCCACGGCCGAGATGGTGCAGCTCAGCCGCTTCATTCTCGACCTGCTGCGGGGCGCCATGGACGGCGCCGACCTGTCGCCCTCCCGCTCGGGCATGGATCGTGTGCTCGAGGCCGCGCGTCTCTATCTCGACGAGCGTGGACAGGCCGAGGCCGCCCGGCGGCTCGCCGAGGGCTGGGCCGCCCTGAGATCGGACGATGCGCGCTTCGAAATTCGGCCCCCAGAGGCGCTCGGCGAGGCGGCTCTGGCCGGGGACCCTGGCGCCCTGGCCGAGGCCCTGGCGCAGGCCGGCGCCTGGGCCAGCACGGGCGAGACCGCGCGGGCCGCGGCCCTTTTGCTCGCCATTGTCGAACAGGATCCGGGAAACGCCACCGCCCATCACCGGCTGGGGCTCATGGCCCTGGCCCAGGGCGACGCGCAGTCCGCCCAGACCCACCTTCGCCGGGCGGCGGCCGCCAATCCCTGGGAGCCGGAATTCCACAACAATCTCGGCGTCGCCCTGAACGCCCTGGGGGATCCCGCGGCGGCCCGCCTGGCCTTCGAAGCGGCGATCACCCTGAACGCGGACTTCGCCCAGGCGGTCAACAATCTCGGGGCCGCCCTGGAGGCGCTGGGGGAGGGCGTGGCGGCGATCGAGGCCTACCGGCGGGCTCTGGCGATCGATCCGGCCTATGTGGAGGCCCGGGACAATCTCGACATGGCCTGCGGCAGGGCGGCGCCCGCCTGGCACTTTCCGATGATGGCCGACGCCGAGCGCAACGACGCCTATGACCAGGCCCTGAGGCGGGCCGCCCCCGGCCGGCGGGTGCTGGATATCGGCAGCGGGTCCGGCCTCCTGGCCATGATGGCGGCCCGGGCCGGCGCCGAGATCGTCACCACCTGCGAGGCCGTGGCGCCTATCGCCGGCGCTGCGCGACAAATCATCGCGGCCAACGGATTGGCCGATCGTATCACCCTCCATTCCGGCCATTCCAGCGACCTGCGGGTCGGCGACCATCTGCCGTCCCGGGCCGACCTCCTGGTCACCGAGACCTTCGCCAGCGGCGTGCTGTCCGAGTGGGTTCTGCCCACCCTGGAACATGCCCGGGCCCACCTCCTGACCCCCGACGCCCAGGTGATCCCCGCCCGCGCCGCCGCCCGCGGCTACCTGGTGGGCGGCGATGCGCTGGAAGGCCATTTCCGCGCCCCTGGCTCCACCGGCTTTGACCTGTCCGGCTTCGATCTGTTCGCGCCCTGCAAGGTCGGACTGCATCTGGACCGGGTCGGACATGAGGTGCTTTCGGAGGATTTCGAGATCTTCGACTTCGACCTGACCCGGTCGGCGTTTCCGCCGGAACGCCGGGAACTGTCGGTCGCGGCGGTCCGGTCCGGCCGTTGCCTGGGCGTCGCCCAGTGGCTGCGTCTCGATCTCGACGCCCTGACGACCTACGAGAATCGACCCCGCGGCGACGCGGGGGCCAATGGCTGGATGCACGTCATCTACCGGTTCCCGACGCCCCTCGACCTGAAGGCCGGCGACCTGGTCCAGTTGGTCGCAAGCCACAATCGGACCTCGATGACGGTGGCGCTGGCGACCTGACCCGGGCCCTGTGTCGCCCGTCCCGCCGGGCTCGCCCGGGGATTTGTAATCGCCGTGTTAACCATATTGCGGCGAGGAGTGAGAGGCGCCCGTCCGGCGTGATTCCAGCTTCAGGGGCCCGCATGCCCGCGTCCAACAACACCGCCGTCATCTCCGCGCTCGCCGCCCGCGGCGAGGCCGATCCCGCCGCCGCCTTCCGCGCCCGCGTGGTGGCCCTGACCCGTTATGGTCTTGAGCGCCAGGCGGCCGGCGACACCCCGGCGGCCGTGGAGGCCTTCCGCGGCGTGACCGATCTCGCGCCCGGCCTGCCCATGGCCTGGAACAATCTGGCCCTGGCTCTGACGGCGGTGGGCGACCACGACGGCGCGCTGACGGCTCTGCGTTGCTCGGTGTCCCTGGATTCGGAGGCCCCCGGCGTCTGGACCCGTCTGGCGGCGGCTTTCCTGCAGCTGGACCGCCATGACGAGGCCGACTCCGCCTGTGGCGAGGCCCTGTCGCGCGATCGCCTCGACGCCGCGGCCTGGCAGATCCGCGCCACCGCCTGCGCCGCCCGTGATGACTTCGCCGCCGCCGCCGAGGCCTTCGGTCGGGTGCTGGACATCGCCGGCGACAGCGCGCCTTTGCGGGCCAGCCGTGGGGCCATGCTGTTCCGGTGCGGCTGGTTCCCCGAGGCCGAGCTCGAGCTCGCCGCCGCCCTCGACCTGGACCCCAGCTCAGCGTCTACAGGGGAGATGCTGCAGCTCTGCCGCTTCATCCTGGGCGCCCTGGCCGGCGACATGAAGGCCGCGCGGGGCGTCTATGGCGCGGACACCGGACCCGACCAGGACCGGGTGTTCAAGACCGCCCTGCTTTATCTCGACGCCCAGGGCCATGCCGAGGCGGCGCGCCTGGTGGCCGAAGACTGGGCCGCCTGCCGCCCTGAGGACCTGGAGGCCCGCCATTTCCGCGACGCCACGGCCTCCCGGGCGGTTGACCGCCAGCCGGCTGAGTTGGTGGCGAAACATTTCGACGAGATCGCCGGCGCCTTCGAGGCCCGGGCGACGCGCCTGGCCTATGACGGGCCGGATCGGATCGCGGCCCTGCTGGCGAGGCATCTCACGGCGGACGGCGCGTTGAGCGTGCTCGACGCCGGGTGCGGCACCGGGCTCTGCGCCACCGCGCTGCGGCCCTATGCGCGATGGCTGGCCGGGGTCGACCTGTCCGTGGGCATGCTGGACCAGGCTCGCGCCAGCGGCCTCTATGACGCCCTGGAGACCGCCGACCTGCTGGACCTGCTGGCCCGCACCCCCGGCGCCTGGGACCTGGTCCTGGCCGCCGACGCCTTCCCCTATCTGGGCCGGCTGGAGCCGGTGTTCGACGCGGTGGCCCAGGGCCTGACCCCCGGCGGCTGGTTCGCCTTCTCCACCGAGACCCACGACGGCGATGACTATGTGCTGCGCGGCAACGGCCGCTACGCCCACGGCCGGGCCTATGTGGAGGCCTTGGCCGCCAAGCGGTTCGACCTCGTCGAGCATGAGGCGACGGTGCTTCGTCGCGAGGCCGGCCGGCCGGTGGCGGGGGACTACTTCCTGCTGCGCAGGATCGGCTGAGGCCGGGCGACCCGCCTCTGTACGGTCAGGCGCAGGGGGTGTCCGAGGGGCCCGCTGGGGGGTGGGGACGCGAAGCCCCCCGGACTGAGCCGGCGTAAGGGGGGCTTACGCGGCCTGGGCGACGCCTGGGACTGGGCGCAGGCGCCGAAACCTGATCTGGCGCGCCCCGCATGTCTGGCGGATTTCCGCCGAGGTTCAGGATTGTCACATAGGCGGCCCTGAAGTGGGGAAACCGATAGACCTGGCGAAAGCGATAGGCTGTCTCTATCTGAACAGCGCGCGCTCCTGGATCCGCTCCCCATGCTGCCCACCATCCGCCAGCTGCAATATCTGAAGCTGCTTGCCGAGCACCGGGCCTTTGGCCGGGCCGCCGAGGCCGCCCATGTCACCCAGCCCACCCTGTCGGCCGGCATCCAGGAACTGGAGCGCACCCTGGGCGCCCCGGTGGTGGACCGGGCCCGCTCTGGCGTGATCCTCACCGCGGTCGGCGAGGCGGCGCTCACCCGGGCCCATGTGATCCTCAATGAGGCGGAGGCCCTGGTGGAGGCCGCGCGCAACGCCAGCCAGCCGCTCACCGGCCGCTTCCGGCTGGGGGTGATCCCCACCGTGGCCCCCTATCTTCTGCCCAAGGCCCTGCCGGTGCTTAGGGCCCGATTCCCCAAGCTGCGGCTGTTCCTGCGGGAGGACCTGACCCAGCGGCTGATCGCCCTCCTGAAGGCGGGCCAGCTGGATGCCGCCCTCATCGCCCTGCCCTTCGACATGGCGGGCCTGGCCCACGCCCATGTCTCTGACGACGAACTTCTGGCGGCGCTGCCGGCCAGCCATCCCCTGGCGGCGGAGCGCGAGACGCCCCTGGCCGCCCTTGAGGGGGAGGACCTGATCCTGCTGGAGGACGGCCACTGCCTGCGGGACCACACCCTGTCGGCCTGCGGCCTGCGGCCCCCCAAGGCCACGGGCGACGAGGAGGCCTTCGCCGCCACCTCCCTGCCCACCCTGGTGCAGATGGTGGGCTCCGGTCTGGGGGTCACCTTCCTGCCGGCCATGGCGGTGGAGGCTGGCCTGACGGACAGCGTCCCGGTGGTGGTGCGCCACGTGAAGGCCGAGCATCCCAGCCGGGAGATCGTGGTGGCCTGGCGGGCAGGTTCCAGCCGCGGCGCCGAGGGCCGCCTGCTGGCCGAAGCCCTGCGCGCCGCCTGACTCCGCCTGCCCACGCCCTGGGCGCTTCACGCTAAGGTGAGGCCCGTTCAGCGAACACGGATCGTCTGTAGCGGGTGTTTGATTGAAAACCGGCGACGGGAGGCGGAAGCTGAAGCTCCGACGGTCCTGGGGCTGTGTCCGGCATGATGGCGTCACGCGAAGGCGAAATGCTCGACCTCGTCTATGGGGCGGCGTTCGAACCGGACCAGTGGGTGAAGGTCATGGAGCGCCTCGCCGACCATATCGGCGGCGAGGGCGGGGCCATGAGCCGGCTCAACATGCAGGACGGCGACGGCGCCGTCGTGCTGTCGCGGCTCGATCCGGCGGTGCTGCCGAAATATTTCGACCACTTCGCCACCCGAAATCCGCTGTCCAATGTGGAGGACGCCCACGCCTATATGCGCGACTGGACGCCCAAGATCATCACCGACGAGGACTGGATGCCCAAGGCGGACCTGGTCCGCAGCGAATATTACAACGACTTCCTGGTCCCGCAGGACATCCACTCCACGGTGATGATCCGGCTGGGGTCCGAGGGGATGAACATCTCGGTGATCAGCCTGACCCGCTCGAGGCGCAAGGACCAGTTCAGCGGCGAGGACCTGGCCTTCGCCCGCTGGATCCACCCGCATATGGTGCGGTCGTTCGCCCTCGGCCGGAAGTTCGTGGAGCAGAAGCGGTTCGGCTCGGACCTGATCGGCGCCATTGACCGCTCCGATCACGGCGTCTTCGTGCTGGAGGCCGACGGCCTGGTGCGGTTCGCCAACCGCGCCGCCGACGCCCTGGTGCGGGAGGGCGGGCCCCTGCGCCTGGTGGGCGGCCAGCTGACCGCGTCTCATCCGGACGCCGCCCGCGGCCTGGGCGCCCTGGTGCGCGCCGCCGCCACGCCGGGGTCCAGCCCGCGCCGGGGCGGCTCGATGCCGATCCCCTGCCCCAATCGCCGGCGGCCCCTGTCGCTCACCGTGGCGCCCTTGGCGCCGGAACGGATCTCGGTGTTCGAGACCCGGGCCTCGGCCATTGTCTGGGTCACCGACCTGGAGGCGGGCCTGGCTCCGCCCGAGCAGAAGCTGCGGGCCCTGTTTGGCCTGACCCAGGCCGAGACCCGGGTGGCGCTCGCCCTGTTTGAAGGCGCGACGCCGAAAGAGGCGGCCGAGCAGATGCAGGTCAGCTTCCACACGGTGCGCGCCCAGCTGGCCCGGGTGTTCGACAAGACCGGGGTCAATCGCCAGGCCGAGCTGATCCGCCTGATGATGCGCACGGCGGGCGCCGGTCCCGACTGAGTGCGCTCTCAGATATCTTTTAGATATATCTGTTGCGTTCCGATCCGATCGGCCTATATGTGGCATATCGATATGTCTAAATAGGATCTAAGATACATGCACAGACACTTTTGGGGACGCCATGAGCACCACAGCCGCCATGGCTGGGGCGGCCATATGCGCGAACACATGCGCCGCCGGATGGGCGGTCGCGACGGCCGTATCGGCCGGCTGCTGGAACACGGCGACCTGCGATTCCTGATCCTGGCCCTGATCGCCGAGAAGCCGCGCCACGGCTATGAGGTGATGCGGGAGCTGGAGGAGAGGACGGGCGGCGCCTACCGGCCCTCGCCGGGGGTGATCTATCCCACCTTCTCCCTGCTGGAGGACGAGGGCTTCGTGCGTCAGACCGGCGACGAGGGTGGCCGCAAGGCCTATGAGATCACGCCGGCCGGCCAGGAGGCGTTGGACAAGAACCGGCCCGCCGTGGACGCCATCTTCGCCCGCCTCGACGAGGCCGCGGCCCAGTCCTCCGGCGCCCGGCCCAAGCTGCAACGGGCCATGCAGAACCTCGGCGTGGCGCTCACCTTGCGCATGCAGCGGGGCGAGGT
>Ga0265327_10002203_pt1 | contig 21322 bp, 16 predicted proteins | sample 41621metaG_FD_202089 | JGI IMG/M metagenome (GOLD analysis project Ga0265327, IMG submission 202089) | Rhizosphere microbial communities from Carex aquatilis grown in University of Washington, Seatle, WA, United States - 4-16-21 metaG | ecosystem: Host-associated > Plants > Roots > Rhizosphere...
AGCAATTAGTTTATGAAAAGTTAAGCTGGATTCGAAAAAATCTGCCTAAGATGCAAAACATTGAGCAAAAAAAAATCTACTTTGACGATAATTCTTCTTTTACAACAAAATTTCACACCTTAAAAATTTCGAAACACAACAATGAAAATGTATTGGTTAGAATTGGCGACGGTTTGATTAATATTTTCCGTCCCGAAAAGTTGCCGGTGCAACATCCACACGTCCAAAAAAGTATTCAGGGCGCTATCGAAACCACCTGGCGTTTGGAAGCAGCACAATTTTTGCCTGTTCGACTGGATGAGTTGGCAAAACAACACAATTTTAAATTTGTAAAAGTCGGAATAAGGAAATCGAAATCGCGGTGGGGAAGTTGCAGTAGCATTAATCACATAAACCTTTCACTTTATTTGATGCGATTGCCAAATCATCTGATAGATTATGTACTTTTGCACGAGTTATGTCATACGGTTGTGAAAAATCATGGACCAAAGTTTTACGAATTATTGGAAAAAGTTAGTGGGGATGCTATTCTTTTGCGAAAAGAACTTCACACCTACAAACCAATTATCTGGTAAAGAAAAAATTAATTTAAGAATGAGAGAAATGGAAGAAAATTCGGAATTTAGAGACCCGAAATTTCGGGAATATACAAACGGCGAAATAACTGTTTTCTGGAAACCAAGCCTGTGTGTACATGCTACAACTTGCTTTGTAGATTTACCAAAAGTTTTTAATCCGCGTAAACGTCCTTGGGTGGACATGAGCGGCGCTACGTCCGAGCAGATAATCGAAATTGTTAAACAATGTCCGACGGCGGCATTATCATTTAGAAAAAACAGTGAACTTGCAATTCCCAAAAAAGAACCTGAACCGGTTGTTACAACAACTGCCAAAACAGAAATTAAAGTTGCCAGAAATGGACCCTATCTTGTCAAAGGTTCTTTTACAGTTACCAGACCAGATGGAACAAAAATTGAAAACCAAAATATTGTAGCGCTTTGCCGTTGCGGAAAAACACATACTTCGCCTCTTTGCGACGGTACGCATAAAAAAGCATTTTTCGATATTGACGGATTTTAATTACGAATTAAGAATTAACGCAGAGCGACACATAATTCTTAATTCTTAATTCTTAATTCTTAATTCTTAATTAATTAAGTTTTTAGTTTTTTCTTTTTCGCAGCAGGGAATAAAATATTGTTCAGTATTAATCTGTAACCGGGTGAATTTTTAAACAAATTGAGATCGGTAGGTGGATTGCCGACGAGATGCTGATAATCTTCCGGATCATGACCGCCGTAAAATGTCCATGTACCTTTGCCATATTCGCCGTGAATATATTTTGCTTCGTTTGCCGATTTGTTTTCGCCCATCACAATTACGTTTCCTTTGATATAGTCTTTATTAAACGCTGTGGTCTGTCCCATAAATCCTTTTACAATGCTTGTATGGTTCTGGCACAACATGGTTGGCACAGGGTCCCACTTTGCCGAAAATTCAAAGAGTGTAAAATAATCGTCGTTCTTTAATATTTTGCGGTGGTGCGTTACGTCGATATTTGAAAATTCGTATTCAAACGGATTTGTGTTGAGCGTAAAATTTTTAAATGCCAGACATTTCGAAAAATCAAGTTTGCTTTGCGCTTGTGGATCGGCAGCATCGCCGTCGAACATGTTGGCGCAAATGTCAACGCCGTCGGCAGCAAGCGCAATGTCATAAGTGTCGGTTGCAGAGCACATGGCAAAAAGGAATCCACCGGCACCAACAAAATCTTTCATTGTTTTGACAACAAATAATTTCATTTGCGACACTTTTGCAAAACCCAGTTTTGCAGCCCGCGCTTCATTATCCTGCACGTCTTGCCTGTACCATTGCGCATATTGGTAAGCTGCCCAAAATTTTCCGTATTGTCCTGTAAAATCTTCGTGATGTAAGTGCAGCCAGTCGTAACCCGAAAGTTTTCCCTGAACAATTTCTTCGTCATAAAGTAAATCGTAAGGAATCTCGGCATAAGCCAAAACCAATGTAACGGCGTCGTCCCAAGGTAATTTACTTTTTGGCGAATAAACGGCAATTCTCGGCGCTTTTTCGAGTTTAACAGCATCCATATTTGCTTCGGGTTGTGCAATTTCATTGAGTATATTATTTGCTTGGACGTCGGCAATAACTTCGTAGCTTACGCCACGAACAACACATTCCGATTCGAGCTCTTTTTTATACTGAATTAAAAAACTGCCTCCGCGATAATTGAGCAACCATTTTACTTCGACGCTGTTTTGCAATGTCCAGAAAGCAATTCCGTAAGCCTTTAAATGATTTCGCTGCGAGTCGTCCATCTGAATAAGTATGTAAGCCGCATGAACAGATAACAATTGAAAAAAAAGTATGATGGTTAAAACTAATTTCATTGTAAGTTATTTAATTTTTAATTATTTCAAAACGAATGACGGTCGATAAAAGTATATTGTTTTTTTATAAATTCAACGAACAAAAATGATAATGGTTCAATTTTTGGTCGATATATAAGTTGTATCAAGTTTAAATTGTAAATTTGCCTGCTGGAAATTTTTGCAAAATTATAAATTCAATTGGAATAACAGAAGTAAATAAAATTCATGTCAAAATTAAATATTTTAGTTGTTGATGATTATTTAGATAACAGGCTTTTGTTATCGCAAATTATAACAATAATGAAACATGACTGCCAGAGTGCCGAAAACGGAAAAATGGCTTGCGATATGGTGTGCGAACACTATTTCGACATTATTTTCATGGACATCGAGATGCCGGTTATGAATGGTATCGAAGCAACACGCGAAATACGAAAGATGCCGCCGTCGAGAAGAGAAATTCCAATCATTGCTATTACTGCACATCATCCCAACGATTTTTCAACTTCATTTAAAGACATTGGTTTCACCGATTATATTAGTAAACCATATACACTTAATAAATTATCGACATTAATAACTAAATATTGTTCGACAAAATAATAACTTGATACTGCATGTTTTAAAATATAGTAGAAATATCAAAAAATCAAATTAAATAACTTGTTTGAAAATTGACAGCCAAAAATGTCAATTTTATGTTTATTAACTTAAAAAAATTTGCTATAATTGTAATTTAAATTTAATATCAAACTTTTTTTTAACAATTATAAATACTTTTTTAATTGATAAACGTTGAATTTAGTGGCTATTTCTGGCGCAATATTTTAAAGCAGAATTAATAGAACATTATAATAAATAATGAGCCATAGGTTGACAAATATCATTCGACATTCAGAAAAATTTGGAAAGATTATTTCATTGCTTTTAATTATCCTGTTTTTCGAAAGCGCTTATCGTTTACAAGAAGTTGAACAACTAAAATTTTTTAACGACTTAGAGAAAATACTAACTTTCACCGAGTGGAGCATACCGGCTAATGGCACATTGATTTTAGGCGTATTTGATAGCGAAAAAAAATTTAATAATATAAAGCAAATTTATGAATCGAAAAAAACCGCAGGCACACAAATCGAAGTTAAACATATTGTAAAATTAGATGAAGTTAATAGTTGTAACATACTTTATATTGGTCAGTTAAAAAGCGATGAACTTGAAAAAATATTTACTAAATTAAATAACAGACCTATCATTACAATCAGCAATACACAAGGTTTTGCAGAGCGAGGCGTAATGATAAATTTTTCGGAAAATAACAACCATTATAATTTTGAAATTAATGATACTGCAGCACAAAAAGCCACCATTCGTTTCGACGGGCGGCTATTAATGCTGGCAATGAAAGTTTATTAAATTTGTTAATTATGAGTTTAAGCAGTTTATCCATAAAAAATAAAATTATTGCGATAGTTTTATTAATCAACATTCTTGCAATCGGAATCAGCTATACAGTTTTTACTTTGAACAATATACACGATTTTAAAGACAAGATGACAGCCAATACATCGGCAACAGCAAAATTGGTTGCAGAGTATTGTTCAGTTCCATTGACATTCAATCGTCCAGAAATGGGCGTTGAAGTTTTGCGACATTTGCAAACCGAACAACAGATTTCGAATGCAATTATTTTTACTAAAAATGGCGAAATGTTTGCGACTTATAACCGCACAAACGAAATATTTGCATTGAACAAATCGCCACAACCAAAATCATTCACGCAATACACGGGCAATTTTCTACAAGCAACAGAACCAATCATTTATAAAAACGAAATTTTAGGAACAATTTACTTACGCATAACGACCACCGAATTACAAAAAAACATCAACAACCACATTCTTACCATGCTTTTATTGATGCTTTTATCGTGGTTGATTGCATCCATATTAGCATACTATTTTCAGAAAATTATAAGCAAACCAATTTTAATGTTGGCGTCGGTAACCAAAGGTATTTCGACAAAAAACGATTACAGCATAAGAGTTACGAAAAAGCATAACGACGAAATTGGTTATTTGTACGACGGCTTTAACAACATGCTCGACGTAATTCTAAAACGTGAACATGAACGCGACAAAGCAACTATCGAACTCAAAGAAAGCGAAGAACGTTTCCGAACCATTGCGTTTGCCGCCAACGATGCAATTATCGTATTAGACGAAGCAGGCTTGATTACATTTTGGAACAGCGCAGCCGAACGGATTTTTGGCTACTCAGATAACGAAATGAAAGGCGCAAACCTCCACAGCATTATTGTTCCTGTGCAGTACCAAAAACTATATTATGCCGGAATGAAAACTTTCCGCGAAACTGGAACAGGTCCATTAATTGGAAATTCTATCGAACTAAAAGCCATCAGAAAAAGCGGAACCGAATTCGACGTCGAAATTTCAATTTCCGCCACGCGAATCAATGACAATTGGTATTCCATCGGAATTGTTAAAGACATAACTTTGCGAAAAGAAGTCGAAGAAAACCTGCGTATCGCAAAACAAAGAGCCGAAGATTCCGACCGTTTAAAATCGGCTTTTCTTGCAAACATGTCACACGAAATACGCACACCGATGAACGCAATTATAGGCTTCACCGATTTGTTGCGTCGCCCCGACATTTCCGACGACAAACGAAAGCAGTTTATCAACATCATTCACAAAAATAACAACATTCTACTTAAACTTATTGACGACTTACTTGACATTTCGAAAATCGAATCGGGACAATTAAATATCTCGGAAGAAATATTTAATCCAGACGAAATTATGATAGAACTTACCGATTTATATTTGAAGGAAAGAGTGTCAAAAGAAAAATTATTGGTCGATATAAAATTAGATATTGACGAATCTTACAAAGGAAAATTCAAACTGACAACAGACAAATTCAGATTGCGACAAGTGTTATCAAATTTATTAAGCAATGCACTTAAATTTACTGACACAGGCGTAATAGAATTTGGTTATAAACCCACTGATGACGACAAATTGATTTTCTTCGTAACCGACACAGGCATTGGCATACCAAAAGAAAAATTAGATGTAATTTTCGACAGATTCCATCAGGCTGACAACTCGCTAACACGCAAATATGGCGGTACCGGTTTAGGTTTGGCAATTTCAAAAGGATTGATGGAAGTGTTGGGCGGAAAAATTTCTGTAACATCAACACCCGGTCAAGGCTCTACATTTTTTGTCGAAATTCCCAATGTTATTATCGAAGGCGAAAAAATTGATCTTCCAATAAAACAAATTACGAATAAAGAATATAATTGGAGTGACAAACTGATGTTGATTGTAGAAGACGAAGATTCGAACATTGTCTTGCTAAAAGAAGCTTTGGTTCAAACGAGCGTAAAAATTCTTTGGGCACGCGACGGCAAACCAGCCGTTGACATTTGTCGTTCAAATGGCAATATCGACCTTGTGCTGATGGACATTCAAATGCCCGAAATGAACGGTTACGAAGCTACACAAAAAATAAAAGAGTTCCGAAAAGACCTGCCAATAATTGCACAAACCGCTTATGCAATGGAAAACGAACGCGAAAAAAGTATCGATGCCGGTTGTAAAGATTATATCACCAAACCACTAAACATAAAAGAATTATTAACAATCATCAACAAATACATCAATTTACGAAACGGCTAAAAAATAGACAAAGCCGGTTTATAATAATTAGCTTTACAGGAAATATTATTTTTTCTGCGATTTTGGGAATCTTGTTTTTTCTTGCCGGATGTACAAAACCGGAAGTCAAACCCAATGTTCCGGTCGATAATTTTGTAAAAGGCGGTGATGTTTCGTGGCTTCCTCAAATGGAAAAAGCCGGATATACTTTTTTCGATAACGACGGCTATATAAAAGACTTACTACAAATTTTAAAAAATCATGGAATGAATACCATTCGTTTGCGGACGTTCGTAAATCCGTCGAACGATCCTATAAACGGACATTGCAGTTCTGCCGAAACGGTTGCGATGGCTGTGCGTGCAAAAAAAATGGGAATGCGAATTATGATAGATTTTCATTACAGCGACAGTTGGGCTGATCCCGGAAAACAAATAAAACCAACAGCGTGGACATCAGATAATTTTTCGCAACTTTTGGACGACCTTTACAATTACACTTTACAGGTGATGAATGATTTGAAATCTGCCGGAGTTTCGCCGGATTGGGTTCAGATTGGAAATGAAATAAATCCCGGTATGTTATTGCCCGACGGAAGTTCGGACAACATGGTCGCTCTGTCGCAATTAATAAACAAAGGTTATGACGCGATAAAAACCGTCAGTCCGCAAAGCGCAGTCATCATTCATCTTTCAAATGGTTGGGATAATGCTTTGTTCCGTTGGTTTTTTGACGGATTAACAACCAATAACACCCGATACGATATAATCGGAATGTCGTATTACCCCAATCAGCCTTACACAGCCAGCATTGATGCACTGTCAAACAACATGAATGATATGATTAGCCGATATGGTAAAAATGTAATGGTCGTAGAAACCGGTGGACAGGAAAATCAACCCGATGATACATACAATATGGTTTCTGCTGTAATTGCGAAAGCGCGTGCCGTTGCCGGTGGAAAAGCATTGGGCGTTCTATATTGGGAACCCGAAGGCGCCGAGAGTTGGAGCAGCTACAAACTTAGTTGCTGGGGTGGCGATGGACGTCCAACAAAAGTGTTGGATGCGTTTTTTAAGTAGCTGAAATTTTTTAAAGATTAATCATGTTATTTCCTCTGCTTCGCAAACGAATAGCTCAACGAAAAAACATTCGAATACATGGTGCCTGATAAGCCAGACAAATCAGTCAAAGCATAATCGAGCGTATAATTATATAAACACAATCCTAAGCCGACATTGGGTTGAACGTCCCAACTTTTCTGATTTCCAAAATCTGTTATTTGTTGAATGTTGCCAACGCCCATGCGGAAAAAAATCATTTTGCGGAAATCAATTTCTATTCCGGCATGTGGATCGACACTGAGTAGTTTTGTGCTTACCAAAGTGTTTCGTTTGCCGTCCAAAGTCAAATTAAAATTGAATTCGGCAAGCAAATGATAATTGTCTTTATAAGTAAACGATCGAGCAACGCCGCCAATAAACGACGGCAACGTTATTTCGGTGGAGTTTTTTGGAATGACATTACCGGTTGCATCAAACACAGCGGTTAACTGACTTGTGTTAAACATCCACGAATTAAAAGTTGTTGTAACGTCTTTTGCTACCAAAGCAAATTTCCAATTGTTTTTACTGTAAATCAATCCTGCGTCGAAACCAAAACCAAAAGCGGTTGCAAAACTTCCTTCCTGCCGGTAAATAATTTTTGCTGTTGCGCCATAATTAAGACCTTTTATTTTCGATTTTCTTGCGTACGATAAAAGCAACGCATAATCAGCCACCGAAAAAGTAGTAATATTGTCGGTGTTCAGATTTCCATTGGCGTCAAAGGCATTTAATGTATTCGGGATGTCGTCCCAAGCCATACGAATGAATGACACTGCAAAAACGCTCGAATCATTTTGTTTGTACGAACCGGCTGCGAAGTCGTATTTCGACATTCCGGCAAAATATTCGGCGTGCATCATTGCAACAGAATATTCGAATGGCTGATTTATCAATCCTGCCGGATTCCAATATCCAGCGTTTGCATCATTTGTTGAAGTTACGACAGAATTTGCCAATCCCAATGCACGCGCACTGACGCCGATGGTCAGAAAGTCGTTGCTGTATTTTGGCGCCAACTGTGCAAAACCGGTTTTAACTATCGATATATAAATGAGAATGAGAATTATTTTATTTTTCATGAATTATTTTTTTCCGACTGCAAAATTATAATTATTTGGACACACTTGCAATGATATGCTTTAAATTTCATCAATTTACAAAACGCAATGTTTTAAAGTCTATTATTTGCGCAACAAATTAATTGAAATTAATTATATTTGCTTCATAAATTTTAATCAAATTTAAAAAGATAAATATGAATAAAATGTTGAAAAAAATCCTTATCGGATTGGCAATTTTGATTGGAGTGCCTCTAATTATAGCCGTAGTTTTTGGACTTAGATTTTATAATGCAAGTAAAAGCATGACGCCCGCCGAAACCGCAAAAGTAAACGATTCAGTCTTTGCATTAAAAGACAAATTTGTCGATGCGTATTTTTTCAAAACAAAAACCGGTTACTTTATGGTTGACGCCGGCATGGATGCCAAGAATGTCGAAGCGGAAATGAAAAAACTGAATGTCGATCCGGAAAAAGTAAAAGCCATTTTTCTGACGCACACCGACGGCGATCACATTGGTGGTGTTGGTCTTTTTAAGAATGCCGCTGTTTATATGCACAAAGACGAAGAACAAATGGTAAACGGACAAAACGGTAAATTCTTTTTTATGCGTATCAAATGGGCTTATCAAAAATACACATTACTCAACGACAACGACACATTGAGCATCGACGGCATCAGAATAAAAATTATTCACACGCCCGGACACACGCCCGGTTCGTGTTGTTTTTTAATCGGCAGTCAATATTTGGCAACCGGCGACAATGTTGCGTATAAAGATAAAAAGTTTGAACATTTTATTGACTTTTTCAATATGGACACAAAACTTCAGGAAGAGTCTTTAAAAAGTTTAAAAGAATTGAACACCACAAAATATATACTTACCGGGCATCATGGAATTATAATTCAATAATATAATGGAAAACGTCATAGAACAATTATCCGACATTACAAACAACAAAATGGTTGAACATTTGCACAAGAATGACTTGGCAATGCCATCAATACAAATATTGCGCGAAATTGTTGAAACAATGCGCGAAGTTTTTTTCCCGGGATATTACGGTAACTCAGCTATTACGCCCGAATCTATTAAATATCATACCGGTGTTAATATTGATAAAATTAGAAATTTGCTGAAAGAACAAATTCATCGTGGAATGTGCTATACTTGCAAATGGAATACCATCAAGCAATGCGACATGCACAAAGAATTTACCGAAGATATTGTAAATGAATTTCTGGAAGCATTACCATCTATCCGCGATTCTCTTTATTCCGACGTAGAAGCAATGTTTCTCGGCGATCCGGCTGCGAATAATTATGGCGAAGTAATTTATTGTTATCCGGGCATCAGAGCAATAACCAATTACCGCATTGCACATCAGTTAGTCAAACAAAATGTTCCGTTGATACCACGTATCATTGGCGAAATGGCACATTCCGAAACCGGTATTGATATACATCCCGAAGCGTCCATTGGAAAACAATTTACAATTGACCATGGAACCGGCGTTGTTATTGGCGCTACATGCATTATTGGCAACAATGTCAAATTATATCAAGGTGTAACATTGGGCGCAAAAAGTTTTCCAGTTGACGATAAAGGCAATCCGATTAAAGGCGTACCACGACATCCGATTGTTGAAGACAACGTTGTTATCTATTCAGGCGCCACAGTTCTGGGACGAATTACAGTCGGAAAAAATGCAGTTATCGGCGGCAATGTTTGGGTAACCAATAATGTTCCGGAAAATGCTAAAATATTGCAGCAAAAAGCAATTGAGAGTAGTTTTATTTGGGGAGCCGGAATTTAGACGTTTAAAGATTCTATGACAACAAATATTGAACAAGCACATAACGAAAAGAACAGAGTTGCTGCAGTATCGGTACTTGCAGCGATATTTCTTACCTGCTCGAAATTAATTATTGGCGTACTAACCGGTAGTTTAGGGATTTTGTCAGAAGCCTTACATTCAGCATTAGACATGGTTGCTGCGATGATTACTTTTTTTGCAGTCAGAATATCAGACAAGCCACCCGATGCCGAGCATAATTTTGGTCATGGAAAAGTCGAAAATTTATCTGCATTTTTCGAAACAATTTTATTATTGATAACTTGCATCTGGATTATATATGAAGCTTTGCACCGATTAATAACAGGAAATATACATATCGAAATATCGGTTTGGAGTTTTGTTGTTGTTATCGCTTCGATAGTTGTCGATTTTACGCGCTCGCGTGCGTTGGCGCGTGTAGCAAAGAAATTCAACAGTCAGGCACTCGAAGCCGATGCTTTGCATTTTTCAACCGACATCTGGAGTTCGGCAGTAGTTCTGCTTGGTTTGGTTTGTGCAAAATTCGGTTATTATTTTGCAGACTCCATCGCTGCGCTTGCAGTCGCAGCAATTGTTATTAGCGTTTCGTACCGCTTGGGCAGACGTTCAATTGATGTATTGCTCGACCACATTCCGCAAAATGTTTATGGAAAAGTGCAAAGTGTGCTTCATAATATTCCCGAAGTTTCAAAATTTCATGACGTCAAAATAAGAACTGCAGGAGCCGATACTTTTATTGAAATTAACATTCATGTTCGCCCAACTTTAACAATTGAAGAAGCACACGAAATTGCGCATCGCGTTGAAGATATTATCCGCTCTGTAGTTGACCGTTGTACGGTATTTGTTCACACAGAGCCGGATATTGATGAGTAGTCAGACAACCCTACAATTTTAGTTCGGGTGAAATATCGTCGCATGGTACATCGCCTCTAATTGTTACATAAGCTTTCAGAATACTATGACCGTTAGTGATTTTGAATTTAGCAGATTCTTCAACGGTGAAGATGATTGAATTGCCTACAATTTTTACATCGATTGGGAAATTATTGATAATTTCAAAATCCTTGTTTTTCTCTTTTTCAACAAGCACTTCGGTATTTTCATCGAGCGAACCAAGCAAGGTGGCTTGGTTATTTTTCCAATGCGCTAATGAAAACGCATAATCATAAATTCCATCGCCATCTAAATCAACTAAAATGCCCCATTGATATTCTAAATCATCATTTTTTAATGATGCCTGATTAAAAGTTAGCGTTTTAGGAATATCGACAATTTTTAATTCCATAATTGATTTAGTTCCATTCTGACTGAATGTTAATCTTTTAATTTTGCAATAACCAACGCAGGCATCGGTTTTTGTTCCGAGTACAGTTTTTTTGTCGCTGCTTTGAACCCCATCTGTACCATTAATTGCAGTTTGTGCTGTAGTATCTTTTTTGTTTTGCGACGGCTTATTATCTCCCGAACCTGCCCACCAAACCAATAAAATTATTAAAAAAATAAATACTGCAACGCCAATTACTACATTTTTCGCAAATGATCTTTTGACTGCAATTTTTCCAACGGGTGAAGAGGATGGAGCAAGTTCAATATCTGGTGCAATCAAATTCAATCGTTCCAACATTGCTTTAATATCTTCGTGCATGTGCTTGCGGGTAATTTCAATAGCGTTTTTTCGCCACAGGTCTTTTAAATCATCCGGCAGTTCGTCGGTTGGTGGCATTTGCGTAGAATAAAGCACTGGTACCACCACCTTATTTTGTTTTTGTAATGACTTTGCAACTTCGCGTCTCACAAAATCGTTCGGGTCTTGCAGGCGTTTTTTATTTTTTTCGTCGAACCAATGTTCGCCAATTATAATCAATGCTATATCAGCCGACTCCAATGCCTGATCGATTGCTTCGTCAAAATTGACTCCCAAACTTATTGATTCTATATCTTTGAAAATATTTTCTTTCGGGATGCCATATTTGAGCATTTCTTCGTGCAAAATATCAACTTGATATTGGGTGTCATCGCGGCGGTAACTGATAAAAATTTTTTTATTCATAGTTTTATTATTTTTTAAGTTAAAAAAAGAAAAAATTAATTTGTCTGCGCATACATCCTGTTAAACGAATTTGCAATTTCGTCGGCAAGCGTGTTGATGAAATTTTCGAGTGGTTTTTGAGCAAACATTTTCATCATCATATTCAGGTCGGCTTTGATGGTTAGTTTCATGCGCGTGTCATTGTAACTCATCTGTTTTAATTGCATCCAAAACGTAAACGTAAATGGCGCTTTGCCTTCGCTTTCTATTTTTATGGTTTTGTATGGATCGCGCTCGACGATGCGCAAACCGAATTCTCCAAGTTTATCGACTTTAAAGCGACAGGTATCTTCGGTTGACTCCCAGCCTTTGATTTTTTCTGCTGCAATGGTGTCAAAATTTTTAAAACTCGATAGTGATGTGAACACCAGTTGATCCGGTGCATATATTGTTTTTATCTGGCTTTCGAATGTTGTCATGATTGAAAGAATTTTTTTCTCAAAATTACAAATTGTTTTTATAAAACGAAATTTATGGAATTAATTTATAAACCTAAAATTTAAAACTTTGCAAATATTCTTCATGCCATTTTAGGATTTCAAAAATAATTCAGCTTAATTTGTGTTTATTATTAGAAATCTTTCAAATTGAATATATGATAAAGCGAAAGTACCTCCAATATGTCGAATTTGCTGCAAAGCGACCAATTATTTTAGTTATAATCAGCATTTTGTTTCTGGCATTTAGTTATCCGGTTTTCGAAATTCACATGGACAACAACGGCGAAGGCTGGTATCCAAAAAGTTCAGTCAGATTGCAGGCAAAAAATCAGTTTATCGCAGATTTTGGCAGCGACGAAATGATGATGTATTTGCTAACGTTCCCCGACACGACAACAAAAGAACGTCGCAGCGAAATACTTAAAACTTTGACGGACACGATCAGCAAGTCAATATATAATTTCGAAAATGTTTTTTCGAAAAGCATGGTTAAAAATATTGCCGAAATAATGGGCGAAAAATATGCGTCCAAATTCGAAAAAATATATTTTCAATCGAACGATTCGTTATGCGAAATGTTATTCCTAAAAGTCCGTCTGAACAAAAATATTCTATTTGCGCGTCCAAAAATTATCGATTCGTTAACCAGACTTTCGAATGCCGTCCTGCCAAAATATGTCCGCAGAGATTTAAGCGGACAAAGCATTATTTACAGCGAAATAAACCGGCTTAGTTCCGACGATTCGGTTAAACTTTTTGCAATTTGTTTTCTTTTTGTAATTGGACTTTTATTCTGGCAAGTTCGAAAACCAAGATATATATTGATTTGTTTGTTTCTGATTGTTTTGGCGTCAATTCCAGCTTTGTCATTATTTGGCTGGTTTAATGTTTCTGTAAACATGATAACCATTACGGTTCCGCTTTTATTTATTGTTAATTTTTCGTCGTTCGCAATTCACATTATTACGAAACAGAGTTTAGATTTACGAAATTACCTTAACAGAAAACTTCCACCAATTGTTTTATCGGCGGTTGCAACAATTATTGGCTTTGGTTCGCTTGCTACCAACAATATTCATATCATTTCGGAATACGGTATTTTAACATCCGGTGGTATTTTCGTCGGTTTGCTTGTTTTTCTATTGGTTGGCGTTCCGTTGACAATCAGATATATTAAAATCAATCATTTGGTAACCGAATCGAATTGGTTAAACCGTTTTTTGGACAGTTATTATTTGAAAATTAACAGAACGTTTTCGTATTGGGTAGTGGCGATACTTTCTGTCGTAATGGTTGTGAGCGTTTTTGTAAGTTTTACGATTAAAACGGACACGAACATGATAAACTTTATGAAAGAATCGAATGTGCAGCGACAGACCGAAAAATATATCGAAAATCATTTTGGTTCGGCAAACGTTATCGACTTTCTGGTCGTCAAAAAAAATAACGAAACCTTAGATAACGACGATTTTAAACTGATGGCAAACGTAAACAAAGAAATTGCAAAACTTCCGTTTATCAAAAGCGTTGCCGGCTACGATTTATGGCGACCTTTCATTAGTCAGATTGGTGGTTATGACGCAAATTTATCGAAACAATTAAAATCTGGGTTTATAACTGCCGACAAAAACCGTTCGCGTTTTATGGCAGTCATCCCATTAGGTTCTGTCAACGAAATGGATAAAATGTTGCAAGCCATTCAAGCCACAGTCGAAAACGAAATTAAAGGTTCGAAAATTGAAATTAAACCTGTCGGATTTCTGCCGCTTTTTGTAGAACAATTGAATACGGTTGTTGGTGGAATGTTGTATGGTTTGTTGCTTGCGGTCATTTTAATTCAAATTGTAATTTCGCTGATGGTACGCGATTTCAAACTCGGATTTTTAACTTTGATTGTAACCGTTTGTCCATTAAGCGCCATTGCGTTGACCATGAAAATTCTCAACATTCCGTTTGACGTCGGAACTTCAATCATTTCGTCGGTCGTAATTGGTATGATTGCCGACGACGCCATTCATATTGTTTGGAATTTTAAAAGACGCATTAAAAAATTAAACCTTTTGAACCAAACCGAGTCAAATATTTTTGCAAACTCAATACGGAAAATAATTTTTCCTTGCACTGTAACATCAATTATGTTTGCGTGGGGATTTTCTGTTTTGGTTTTCAGCAATATGGTAACAATTATTTATTTTGGAATTTTATGTGCAGTAACAATTGTCGTTGCGTGGATTAGCGATTTTTTGATTTTTCCTGTGCTTATCAATCTCTTTTATAAACCAAAACTCACTAAACAAAAATGAGAATTATTCATGCGGTAGATTGTTCAATTCAAGATTATCATGGCGTTTCGACTTATATGCACGAATTAATCGTCAGTTCCGAAAATCGAGGCGACGAAGTGCTCGTATTGTGTAACACGCCGGTTTATAAAAGTAATTTGCGTCCCATCAATTACAAGGGCGTTGTTAAAGAATATAAAAGCGTTAAAGTTCCGGGCAAACCAAAATTTCAAGCATCCATTCGTTTTGGATTGACAAAAACAATTCACGAATTTAATCCAGATTTGATTTGGATGCACTCCATCGGAACGCTTTGCACAAAGATTGCTAAAATTGCCAAAGGGAAATACAACTTGGTTTATACAAAGCACAGTTTCGACGCCGAACTTTGGGCGCTTTATCTCAACGTTCCGAAACCTTTCCAATGGATTTTAAACCGTTCGGCGGACGCTTTTGAAAAAACAATTGCCGACGCCAGTTCGTTTTTTGTTTATCACATTCGCGACATTAAAAAAGTGGAAAACAAATCGTATTTCAATAAATTTCTGCAGTTCAATCCGCCCATTCAGTCGCGCTATTTCGAAAACAGAAGCGAAAAACCATTGGAAAAAAATAAACTGACATTTGGATTCTGCGGACGTTGTGAATTAGACAAAGGCATTGAAGACACTTACGTTGGATTGACAATGTTCAAAGAAAAACATCCGGAAATTGAAATAGAATTTTACATGATTGGCGACGGACCTGTTGCAAAAACATTACCTGCAAAATATCCTTCAATTTCGACGACCGTTACCGGTTATATAAGCGACGTCATTCCTTATTTGGATAAACTTGACGGTTTTATTCTTTCGTCGAAACACGAAACAACATCGCTCTCGTCGCTCGAAGCATTTTCGAGAGGCATTCCGGTTTTTTCTTTGCCAATTGGTTATTTGAGCGAATTGAAAGACATCGAAAATTTTTATTTATTTAAGAACAACAACGAACTTGTTGCAATGTTAGAAAAAGTTTTTCTCGAAGAAAAAAAGAGTCGCAAAATTCCACCGGCAAATATGTTGAGCAAACTAACAATCAGCTACCCTGATTTGCTGGAAACTGTTATAAGAAAAGTAAAAGAAAAAAATAATTCTTTGAGCGCTACGGTAGGACATTAAGAGTCCTACCAAGCTACTCAATTTACGGTTTAGTTCGTTTGTTTTCAAGCGTTGAACTATGTGCCGTGTGCTATTATTAATTAGTTGAATTTATTTCGTCATTAAACAACGGCAATGTAAATTTAAAATTACTACCTTTGCCCACTTTACTTTCTACCCATATTTTGCCATCGTGTTTTTCAATAAATTCTTTGCACAGCAACAAACCAAGCCCGCTTCCTTTTTCGTCAGCAGTTCCTTTGGTTGTAAAAAATTGTGCGATATTAAACAGTCTGTTCAACGACTCTGGTTTTATTCCAATGCCATTGTCGGCGACTGTGATGGTTGCAGTTTCTTGATTTTGTTCGGCATAAATATTTATTCTGCCACCTGTGTTTGTAAATTTTATGGCATTTGAAACAAGGTTTCGCAAAACGGTTTTAAACATGTCAACATCAGCATAAAGATTAATATTGTTAGCGGCAAAATGATTGATGGTTGTATTTTTTACTTGGGCATTTGGTTTCAAAGTTTCAACAATGCACTCACAGATTTCTGCAAAATTTATTTTTTGCGGATCGAAAGGTAATTTTCCGGCTTGCACATTTATCCATAACAAAATATCTTCGAGTAGATTGTATGTATGTTTAGTAGTTTCGTAAACTGTTTTTATTTTTTCTCTTATATCGTCCATAGAATAAATATGCAAGTTTTCAGTCAATAATTCAAGGAAACCTAAAATTGTGTTAAACGGACATCGCAAGTCGTGGGCGAGAATAGTTATAAAACGGTCTTTGTCTATGTTAATTGCATTTAATTCTTTGACAAATTTCTGTAATTGTTGTTTTGCCATTTCATTTTGTTTTTGCAAGGAAATGTCAGCAACATTTGTTAACCAAAATGTTCTATTATTGTCTTGAATGAATGGCATAATTTTGACTTTCACCGGAATTAAGTTTCCCGATTTATGACAATATTCCAAATAGAAACCTTCATCGGGCGCCTGGCAGATAATTGCAGTGCGAAACGCATTGTTTATTTTATCAATTTCGTTGGGCGGATAATATTTAAATGGTGGATATTTGTGCAACAATTCGTATTCGTTCCAACCCAACATATTACAAAATGATTGATTGACATAAACCTGTTTGCCTGCATCGTCGATAACAGAAATACCACACTGCGATGAGTTTTCAATTGCCAGCCTGAATAAAATTTCGTTTTGTCGGGCTTCAGCAATTTTGCTCGATTTTAGAATACTCAATTCGAGGTCTAAATCTTTTATCTTATTTTCGAGGTCAACGCTGCTCATTTCTAAACTTAAATTCGTTGTTTTCGTTAGTGATTTTTTTTTCGTTTCGATTTTATTAAACCTTCCAGACAAAGTTACGTTTTAAATTCAAGCGTGTCAACATAGAAAACCGTATTTTTTTTGCAGAAAGTACGGAGGCGCAAACTTGACATAATGCTATTTTATGTTTTATAAAAATGTGCATTAATATAAGGTGGAATATAGTAAGCCTCCGTTAAACGATTTCGTTTTTTATAATAATATTTAATAATTCGATATTATTTTTGACCTTCAATTTCAGTCGAACATTCGCAATATGTGCATCAAGAGATCGTAAAGACATTTCTAATTCATCAGCAATATTTTTTCGAGGGTTTCCTTTGACTAATTGTCTTAAAATTTTTACTTCCTTTTCGGTTAAATCATTGAGTCTTGGCGCTTCATTGAGGCTATCAAGTGTTCTATTGATTTCTTCACTGAAAAAATCGTCCCCATCCATTATGGATCTGACGGCATCTTTTATTTCTTTTGTGCTGTTCATTTTTAGTATAATTCCGTTGCATTTCGATTCCATGATTTCTTCAATAATATCGCCGCTGTTCCACATAGTAACAACGAGCGTTTTACAAGCCGGATTTTTTTCTTTAGCCCTTGCACAAATTTGAGCGCCGTTTATGCTTTCATTTTCAAAACTGTAGTCGGTAATTACAAAATCGATATTGTGCGTATTTATTATATCAATTGCTTGTTGCGCTGTTGTAACAAAAAAAGACGATTGCACATTTCGCGGAAATATTTGTTTATAACCCGCCAATGTTAAATCATGATCGTCTGCAAATAAGATTTCCATCTATAATTGTTGTTAAAAAAATAATTTTAAAAAAGTCTTTAATCTAATTCTTTGTTAACTTTTATTTAACTATTTAATATACAAATATACGTTAAAATTAGGAATAAGTTTTGCAGAAAGTACGGAGGCGGGAACTTCACAAAATGTCTTTTTGTGATTTGCTGCTAAAACACCGCAATCATGCTAATTTAAAAAGATTGGTCGCTATTGATTGTTTCAGGAATGTTTAAAATCATTAAAAAAAATGTCAATAATAAAAGCGGCACCTTTTCCTAAAGTTGTATCGATTTCAATATTGCCGTTAATCGATTTTAATCGTTCTTTAATATTTCTTAAACCTATTCCTTGCGCAACGGTATCTTTATCAAAACCAACTCCATTGTCATCGCAGATTAAACTTAATTTATCAGGATACAAAGAAAGTGTGACTTCAAGTTTGGTTGCTTTCGAATGTTTAACTGTGTTGGTAACGAGTTCCTGCAATATTCTGTAAACATTCGACTGCACGTCTTCATTCACGCTGCCAAAACCATTGGGTGCGAAATATTCGAAATCTATTTTGAGCTTCGACAAGTGTTGAATATTATCGAGATATTCTTTGACAACGCGATCGAAACGTTTATTCAAAAATGTTGGTGTACGCAGATTGTGCGAAATGGTTCGGACTTCAATGGCAGTGCTCAAAATTTCGTTCGATATAATATCTAAATTGCTGTTTGCATTTAACAAGTCCACCCGCGTTTTGATATTGTTTAACCGCGACGCTATTCCGTCGTGTAGTTCTTTGGCAATGCGGTTTTTTTCAACTTCTTGTCCTTCTAAACGGGCATTTGAAAGTTCGAGTTTTAAAGTTAATGCTTTTTGTTTTTTTCGCAAAATAAAAAATATTACAATGCCGCCTATTGCAAAAATAAATATTCCGATAAAAGCGTAAAACACTTTTGTCTGATACCATGCCGGTACAATGGTAACTTTAACTTCGAGCGGTTTTTTTGTCCAGATGCCATCGGCGTTGGAAGCGCTGAGTAAAAATTTATATGTACCCGGCGGCAAGTAAGTGTAATTTGCAAATCGACGATGTGCATCGGTAGTTGTCCAGTCTTTATCAACACCATCAAGTTTATAACGATACATGTTTTTTTGTGGATCGCTGTAATGCAAAGCTGCAAATTCGAACGAGAAAGAATTGTTGTCGTTCGTTAAACTGATTTCTTTGGTTGCAAAAATTTGTTGTGCTAATATATTTTTTTCGCCGATTTTTAACGATTCGTTAAATAATGAGAAATTAGTAATTTCGACTTGCGGCGGAATCTGATTTATTTTGATACTATCGGGATTGAAAACATTGAATCCATTTACACCACCGAAAAATATAAATCCATCTTTGCTTTGAAAGTCTGCTGGACAATTAAATTCGTTACCTTGCAAACCATCGTTCACGTCGTAATTTTTGATTTTCTTTGAGACAGGATCGATTACAGATATTCCAAGATTTGTGCTTACCCAAATATGTCCATGTTTATCTTCTTGAATACCTAATACATTGTCGTTTGCTAAACCGTCTTTTTTTGTGTACAATTTGAAAGTATATTCTTTTAAGTTGTTCAGATTATATGTTAGTACATTTAATCCGCCTTCTGTTCCAATCCACAAGTTTTCTTTGCCATCTTTACGCAAGCAGTTAACCGAGTTATTAATAATTGAGTTTTCATTTTCGCTTGCTTCAAAACAAACGAGTTCTTCGGTATTTTTATCAAAATGGACAAGACCTCTCGAATCCATTCCTAACCATAATGCATTTGGAGTATCTTCGGTTATAGCCATTATAATATTGTTTTTTATTGTCTGCTCCGCCCCTGTTTTAATTGCAATATTTCTGAATTTGCCACTGGCTTTATCATATTTTAAAAGTCCTCTGCCAAAAGAGCCAATCCAGACGCATGCTTTATCATCGAGCATCGTACTCATTTTGTTGATAATAAAATTTGGATCGGAAGAATCATACTGGTATCGTATAAATTTTCCTTTGCTTATATTTTCATTTTTTAAAACAGAAATGCCACCTCCATAAGTAGCAAACCAGATTTGTTTTTCGCCGTTGATAGATACCTGCGCTGCATAAATTACTGCATTTTCGCCAATTGAATTTTTATTTGTCTTATCGGTTTTAAAATTTGTAAATTTTAATTCGTTATTAAAAGACCATTTTGCCATACAAACTCCGGCTCCGGAATTTCCTACCCAAATATTTTGGTTGTCATCAATTAACAGTGCTGTAATTAATTCGGAAACTAATGAGTTTGGATTTTTAGGTTGTCGGCGATAAAGTGCAAAGTTATTTCGTTTTATCAAATCAAATTTATCCACACCTTTGGTGTCGTTACCTATCCAGATAGTTCCGGAGTTATCTTGATAAACACAATGTAAAGCTCTTGCGCCCAACGCAAATTCATTTAAATCGTCGGGTAAAAAATGTTTGAATTTCATTGTCGCCTTATTTTCCGCAGATAATAAAAACAGACCGTCGAGATAAGTTGTAAGCCAAATGTTTTGTTGTGTATCTACAAAAATCGAATTAATTAAACAATCTGTCACCATTTTTTCGCCATTATCTTTTATGGTGTAACAACTGAAAATGTTTGTTTTGGTGTCGAAAATAATAAGTCCCGAGTTTTTTGTACCTATCCAAATCTTGCCGGTCTTGTCAGCCATCAAAGAAGAAACTTCGTAGTTTGGTTTTATTTGCGGATTGTTTGTTTCGATATAATTTGTACATTTATTTTGCCTGTCAATTTTGCAAAGTCCGGTTAAAGTTCCAATCCAGATATTTTTATTTGAGTCTTCGGTAATGCATCTTATATGAAAATCTATAATACCTGTCGAATTGGATTTTTTGTTTGCATTTTGATTAACAGAAAGAATTTCAGTAAATTTTTTTGTTTTTCGGTTTAATTGAAAAAGACCATCGAACGTACCAACCCAAAAACGTCCTTTACTGTCTTCGAAGATGGAGTTTATCACTTCATTTTTTGCATTTGTGTTGTCGGTTTTCTTTGAGTGATAAAGCGCAAAACTATCTTTTGCAATATCATAGCGCATTAGGCTGCCCATTTGAGTACCAATCCACAAATAGCCATCTTTATCGACCAAAAGAG
>Ga0265327_10002204_pt1 | contig 21317 bp, 32 predicted proteins | sample 41621metaG_FD_202089 | JGI IMG/M metagenome (GOLD analysis project Ga0265327, IMG submission 202089) | Rhizosphere microbial communities from Carex aquatilis grown in University of Washington, Seatle, WA, United States - 4-16-21 metaG | ecosystem: Host-associated > Plants > Roots > Rhizosphere...
ATCCAGGTGGCCGCCACGGCCGCCGGCTCGGCCCTCAATAACCTCGACGGCGGGGTCAGCGGGCAGTAATGCCGGGGATCACCGTCGCGCGGCTCACCGCGCTTGCCGCCGGGCTGACCGCCACCGCGAACGCCGCGAAGGCCACGGACGAGGCCGTCCAGGGCCTCGGCGCCACCGTCCGCACCGTGGGCGCGGCAATGGGCGCCACGCTCACCCAGACCGCGGCCACGGCCACGAAGGTCGGGCAGGCCGTCGCGGACGCGGCCGGGGACTGGAAGCAAAGCCAGCTCGATATGCTGGACAAGCTCCGCCAGATGGTTATCCCCTTCGAGGGCACGGACGCGGGCTCCCAGTTCTCGTTCGACAAAATCATCGAGGACCAGATCGCAAAGGTGAAGGCCGGCTCCGAAACCATCTCGGACGCGATCCAGGAACTCCAGCGGCAGTTCGGGTCGGTGTACGGCACCCTGCAGCAGCGGTTCTTCGGCAGCCAGGACCCGAGCGAGCGCGAGTTCCTCCAGGACATGGAGCAGTTCATTAACTCGGGCCGCCTCAACGGGCAGGGCTGATAAGGGGACAAAATGGCGGACATTCAGCAGCAGCCGGGAATCCGGCACCGGGTGTGGATGGGGAACAAGGTCCTCATCCGGGACCCGCTCCCGATCCAGATCACGCCGCGGCGCTTCGAGACGAAAACCCGGACGTCGAACCTCGGGCTGCGCGTCGACCGGGCGTACACGATGGAGGGCTTCCCGAACATTCGGAACCGCCGCGAGTTCTCCCTGCCGTGGCGGGACCTCCGCGAGGCGGACCTCCTCGAGCATCTGGACGTTCTCGCGGCCGTGGGCCAGCCGTTCCCCCTCGGGCTGTTCAAGCTGGAGACGGACGTTTTCGACGGGGACGGCGAGAACACCACGTTCTACCTCCAGCGCCGCCAGCTGATCTACGCGCCGGGCGGCATGATCCCGAACCCGCGCCCGCTGGACTGGGAGACGCGCATCCGCGTGTTCGACAAGTCCTACCTCGACTCCACGGCCGTCGAGCTCCCGGTGTGCGTCGTCCAGGTGCCGCAAGCGGACATCGACACGGGCGGTCCCACGGGCGCCGACGTCTGGGTGTCCGTGGAGGGCGAGCAGTTCGGGAACGTCTGGGCCTCGAAGGTCCGGTTCGGCACCGCGCCGCCGGACGCGACGGACAACATCATCGCCCACTACCTCCCGCTCTACGAGGTCGTGATCGACCAGGAGAACGCCCGGTCCTACGGCGAAAACCTGATGGAGCCGCGCGCGCTCAAGATGGTCGAGTTCGGCTGATGAAGTCCGTCGCGGGCTCGTTCGGCGTCACGGTTGACTTCCAGGCGGAGACGACCCCGTGCGTGTTCACGGGCGCGATCACCGTCGAGCAGCTGCGCGCGGACGAGGACCCGCCGGTTTCCGCGGACGTCGCCGTCACCTTCGACCGGACGGTCTACGACGCGATCACCGCGCGGGCCAGGTGGACGGCCTCCCGGCTCATCTTCGACGGCGAGGAGATTGTCCTCGGGCGCACCCTCGGCGCCACCTTCGAGGAGTCCCTGACGCCGGCCGAGGGCGCGACCTGTAAGTTCATCCCGGTCGGGGACCGCTGGGCGATCCCCTCGACGGACTTCGTGAAGCCGGACCCCTCGACCTGCCCGCAGGAGGTTGGCGAAAGCTCGAGCCACTCCCCGCGCTCGTGGGGCAACAAGCCGATGGAGTTCTACCTGTCCCTGGGGGCCAGCCCGAAGGGCATGAAGGAGCGCAAGCTGTTCCAGGGGATGAGCTTCCAGAAGGCGAACAAGGCCTCGACGCAAGTCCTCGGGGAAATCACGGGCGTGGACGATTCCTCGAACTACGCGAACGTCCCGCTGTGCTATTCCCTCCCGCCGTTCGCCGGGCTGCGCCGCGACGAAATCATCCGGCAAATGGCGGCCAACGCCGGCCTCGATCCCCGGCCGCCGGGCTCGCCCGCGCTCACCACGACGGACGGGGTGTCGGGCACGACCGGCCAGGTGATCTGCCCGATCCTCAAGCTCTACACGAAGCCCCTGCTCATCACGAACCAGAGCCTCCTCCCGCTCGTGAACGCCTTCCTCGCGGGCGACAACGGGTTCGCGTTTTTCAACGCCGACGGGAACCTCGAGGTCGTCATCGTGGACGTAAAGGACTCGCCGGACCTCCCGGACTGGACCCTCGACGCGAACCTCGGGGACTTCGACTCGGACACCCTCGAGGAGGTCCCGCCCACGGCGGCGCCCACGAAGATTATCGCCGTCGTCTCGCAGCCCGTTTCCGGCACCGGCCCGGACGGCTCGAACCAGACCGTGACGACGCGGACCATCGAGGAGGAGGCGGACCTCTACGCGCCGCAATGCGTAAAGACGCGCCCCTCGGGTCAGCCGTCCTTCCTCTACGGCGACGATTCCTACCGGACCCTCGCGGCCGAGCAGCTGATGCTCGTGAGCCGTAAGATCACGGACGTCACCACGGTCAACGGCCAGGAGACGCGCCGGGCCGTGACGACTTTCGGGTTCTACAACCCCGCCGCGAAGGACCCGAACTTCGACACTTACCCGAACGGCACGAGCTACAACGGGGCCTACGGCGACCACACCTTCCACCGGGACGAGGCCGAGAGCTTCATGGAGATTTCCTACGACGAACTCCAGACCCTCCGGGACGTTTACGGCACCCAGATCGGGACCGTCGAGACGCGGAAAGAGTGGTACGCGCCGCACCGCGGCATGACCTTCATCCCCGCGAGCCGGACCACGATCCTCGGCAAGCCCTCGGACGATCCGCCCTCCTGCATCTACGCGGGCGGCACCGCGCGCACCCTCGCGGCGGAGGAGTACGGGATCGTCTCGAAGGTGGAGAAGTCCTACACCTATGGCGCCGACGGGACGCTCGCCTCCACCACGGAGGACACCGCCGGGTGGTTCTCGCCGGACTCGCGGTGCGATATCACCGTCAACGACGACGACCCCACGGACCAGCAGCCGCAGGACCCGCCGAACGATAACCAGCCGCCCGAGCCGCCGCCGAGCGGCAACCCGGCGTGGTACCCGCAGATTTCCGGGCCCATCGGCCAGGACGGCGGGACCTTCATCTTCCTCGTCTCCATCGCGGGCGGTCCCGCGGGCGGCCCGCTCACGACCGAGGTCACGATCAACGGCTACCTCACGGGCGGCTCGATCCCGGCGCACGGCGGGTTCGGTTCGGCCATCGCTCATTCGGGCAACTCCCAGAAGGTCCTGCTCATCCCGGGCAGCCAGGAAACGGGGTACGCGAAAATCACCTTCAGCGGCCCGAAGCCCGGCGGCACCTGCTACGTCCAGTTCTCCATCAACCGGACGGGCACCACGCACGGGGACTCGAACAACCTGATTTTCGATCCGTGGGCCGGCCTTCCGCCGGGCGGGAGCCTCTGATGCCGACGACGCGCACCCTCAAGGCCTACGACTACAAGTACGAAGCCCGCGTCTGGCGCAAGGACGTCGCGGAGTCCTTCCAGAAAACGAAAACCGTAAAGACGGATTACGTCGTAAACGACGGCCAGATTGCAGAAACCATCGAGACGACGTGGGAGTTCGCCAGCGCGAAGGCCGCGCGGACGAACCAGCTGCCGGACCCTCCGGGCGGCACCACCTTCCTTTACATCGACGGCAGCTACCGCAAGGAAGCCGCCTACATCTTCCAGATCACCCACATCAAAACCACCACGTACCAGGCCTACGGCACCGACGCCTACCTGCTCACCATCGAGGACCGGGACGTTCTCAACAACACGGTCACGACCACGACCTCGATCATCGACGGCAAGGCGCCCCTCGCGCCCACGGTCAACTCGGCGCTCTCGAACCTGATCCAGCAGCCGATCCTCAACGTCCTCGACGATAATTGCGATTTCATCCCCGGCACGGACACCATCGACGGCACCTACCTGGACGACGGGTCGGACGCCGCGAAGGCGGCCAAGCGCGCGATGCAGCGGAACACCGCCATCGTTCGCCGGGTGAAACACGCCGCGAACCCGCTGATGAAAATCGGCCACACGATCCGCCTCGTGGACCCCGCGCGCGGGCTGGACGCGCGGCACATCCTCACGCGCCGGACCATCGAAATGACGGACGCCGGGGCCGCCGACGAGGTCCTGGAGATGGAGTTCTGGACGCGATGAGCGGCGTGAAACAGCTGACCACGAAGGTCGCGGAGATTGCGCGGCGGACGGCGAAACAGCTTTCCCCGATCACCGAGGGCGTCGTCCTCTCCCGCAACCCCGACGGCACCCTCAACGTGGACGACGGGCAGGGCGGCTGCATCCGGCAAGCGCCGAAGGCGAACGTCCGGGTCGGCCAGAAGGTCAAGCTCGGCCTCGAGCCCTCCCTCGGCCAGCAGACGGACCTTTCACAGGAAACGATCACCATCGACCCGTCCACGAAGGATTGCCCGGGCGACGGCCGCTACGGCGAGGACGTCAGCTTCCCGCGCACCGGGAACGTTTTCTCGATGGGCTGGGTGGACCCGGCGCCGGGCCAGAGCTACCCGGGCCGCGACGGTATCTGGGCCAACCGCCTCCACACCGGAGGCGCTTCGCTCCTCGGGCCGCCCGCGGCGGGCCTCCTCTACACGGACACAAACCGCGAGGCCCTCCTCTCGGCCACGCGGCGGTCGGGCAGCTACTCGAGCACGACCATCGACCCCTACGCGAACCAGCTGACGCTCGGGGCCTCGCGGCTCCACCTGACCTTTGACACCCGGGACATCAGCCTCGCCACGCCGATCAACACGGCCCGGATGCGCGTGGCCGTCCGCGGGAACACCATTGCGCGCATCCGAAACGACCGCTTCGCGCGGCTCGTGGTGGCGCCGGCCTTCCACGCGGACAGCCCCACGACCGCGGACTGGGGGAAGATTACGCCGAACCGGGCGCTGGCGACGGTGGCAATCTCGACCGTCTACCACGCCCAGCAGCCGGAAGCCGACGTCCAGTATTACTTCGACTTCGTCCTCAAGGCGCCGAAGAAGCACACCCTCGCGGAGTTCATCACGCGCGAGGGCCTCACCAAGCTGGTCCTGATGCTCGAGAGCGACTACAACGTCGGGAGCAGCACCCCCACGCGGCCGGACGCCTTCACGAGCCCCGGCACCCCGAACGAGATCCGCGACGTGGACGATTTCGTCCTGACGAACAACGACGCGGGGTTCGTCCTCCTCGTCAACCTGACCCCCGCCGAGAACGAAGGCCACGGCGTCACCACGGGCGGCCACCGTGGCCACGCGCTCTCCTGACCCCCTTGACCGGCCCTTTATTGTGAGGACACCATGCAGCTGACCCACCAGGACGACACGCCGCTTTCCGGGCTGACGCTCACCGCCGAGCGGGCCATCGACTCGGACCACGTCGACCTCAAGATTTACAACGACGGGACCGAGGACTTCCTCGGCGGCTTCCTGACCCTCTACGCGGAGACGGACCCGGGCTCCGGGTTCTACTTCACGTCGGGGCACCCGGCCACGGACGAGCGGATGGGCCGCTTCCAGATCACCGGGCAGGACTCCACGGCCACGCCCGGGCAGGAAATCGTCCTCGGCGTGGTGCAGCCGATGGGACACCTCGCGGTCGCCCAGCTGCCCACCATCAAGGCCGGCGACTGGATTCTGGCTGATTTCTGGCTGTCCCAGTCCGGCTCGAGCGCTGGCGGCGGCGCCGTGAACATCAAAATCGAACTGGCGAACGGTGTCGCGGCCCAGCCGCTCCCCTTCGGTGTCTCGCAGGTGGGGACCGGGATCGACTCGGGCCGGAAGCAGCCGCGCTCGTTCTTCATCGGCGGCCGAGCCGTCACGGCCACCGGCACCCCCGACGACTACGTTCACGCGGCGGCCGGCTCGTGGCTGATCCAGGGCGAGGAGTCCGCCGACGCCACGATCCAGGACGTCCAGTTCGACCAGAACGACGGGGACTCCGTGGCGCTCACCACGGGCGAGGTCTACATCGCGGTCCTGACTCAGGGCACCGCGGACGCGCCGAACGTCACGAAGGGCTCGAAGGCCGTCTCCGGCTCGGCCGTGAAGCCCACGCCGCCGCCGGGCGACCTCATCCTCGCGTGGGTGACGGTCCCCTACAACGCCGGCACCACGGTCGTGGACAACACGAACATCGAGGACGCGCGCACCTTCGGCCGCTATAAGGTGGCGGCGCCGCCGACGGGCCTGTCCGTGACGGTCCACCCGGGCGAAGCCGTCATCGACTCCTTCCGGCAAATCCGAAGCCTCCCGGCCGACGTCAGCCTCACGGCCTCGGTCACGAACCGCCTCTGGCTCGAATGGAACGGCGACATCACCGTGAACACCTCGGACGTTCCGCCGAGCGCGGGCGCTGTCAAGCTGGCCGAGGTGACGACGGACGGCTCGAACGTCACCGCGAACGTGGATACCCGCACCTACATCCGCCCGCTGGACGCCGGGGCGCTCGAGGTGAAGGAAGTCTCCGGCGGGGTGGACGTTCTCACCGTCTCCACCATGATGTTCCCGGACGGCACCCTGACCGACCACGGCTCGGGCGTGGTGGAGTTCATCCCGGGCGCGGGCGGCGCCGTCTCGTTCTCGGCCTCGAACCGGGTCCTCGGGCGCATTTCCTCCGGCGGCGGCGTCTCCGAGGAGCTCGACGCGGCGGACCTCAACTCCATCGTCGGGTTGGCCGCGCTGACCATTTCCGGCGGCGCCCTCACCGTCTCCGGCGGAGACTTCACGGCCGGCCGCGCCGAACACGGGATCGTTCAGCACGATTTTTTCAACTCGGACGGAACGGACAGCACCTGCACCTCCGTCATGCGAATCAGGACGAACGCGGCGGCCGACGCTATGCTCTCGTTCTACTGGAGCGAGGCCACGGGCGAGGTCGACTGGTCCCTCGGCGCGGACTCCGCGGCCTCCACGCCCGGGAACTTCGTCCTCTCGTGCGGCACCGCGCTCTCGACGCGCCGGGTCCTCGAGATCGACCCGAACGCGAACATCCGCGGCGGCCAGACGAACGGCGGCTCGTGGCAGATCAAAACCCTGACCAGCACCGTCACCTGGTCCGGGACCGGCGCCTGTGACACCGCCGCGCAGGTCCTCCCGGCCGGCGCGCTCATCCTCGGGGTGACGCTCCGAAACACCACCACGATCACGAACGTCACCGACTACGAGGTGGGCGACGACTCCGGCTCGGCCGCGGCCCGGTTCGCCTCCTCCGCGGCCGTCTCGGGCGCGAACAGCACGACCTTCGCCTGTCCGAACATCTGGAACGGCGCGCTGGCGACGACGCTGGCCCTGTCCCCGTGGCAGACCTCGGCCGCGAAGGTGCGGCTGACCCGGACCACGGGCTCGGGCACCCAGAGCGGGACGACCCGCGTCGTGGTGACGGCCCTCGTGTTCACGCCCCCGACCTCGTAAAGCGGTCACGTGACCGCCTTCGGGAGGGGGGCTTGCGCGCGGGGTTATGGTCGAAGCAGGGAGGACTCATGCAAGCCGAAGCACCGCCCCCGCCGCCCGCGGCCGAGCCCGTCATTCCGCCCGAGGTCATCAAGGCCTTGTACGTGGAGACGCTCGAGAACCGCCTCGACCAGTCCGAGATCGACAAGGCGCAGGACGCCCTGAACCAGCGCGCCGAGGCCCTCAAGGGCAAGTACCTGGCCCTGTTCCGCGAGCGCGGGCTGGACCCGGCGGAATACACCATCAACATGAAAACGGGCGTCGTGACCCGCAAGCCCGCGCCGGGCCCGCGCGCCGTGGAAGCCCCCGCGGAGACTTCCGCGCCCGCCGCGACTTAATCGCGCGCGGCGCTTGACAAGGTCGGCACAATGACCTTGTGCCGACTTATTTCTCCCAGTCCTTCACCCTGGTCGAGGACGCCCACGGACTCCCGGCGGGTGTCCTCGACGCGGTGATCCAGCACGAGAGCGGCGGGGACCCGAACGCCTTCCGGTTCGAGCCGGACTTCTACGCCCGGTATATCCGCGGGGTCGGCCAGTCCCTCCTCGGCGGCTCGTGGCCGCTGGCGGCCTCGGACGAGACGGAGCGGATGGGGCGCGGGACCTCGTGGGGCCTCATGCAGGTAATGGGGCAGGTGGCCCGCGAGCAGGGCTTCGACCTCCCCTTCTTCCCGGCGCTCTGCTCGGTCCCGGGCCTCGGCGTGGAGTTCGGCGCGCGCCAGCTGGCCGCCAAGCTCCGGGCCTACGGGAACCTGCCGGACGCCCTCTCGGCCTACAACGCCGGCCAGCCGACCCTGTTCAACCGCTCAAGCTACGTCGAGCCGATCCTCGCCCGCATGAAGGGGGCCGCCTCGTGATCAAGCCTTTCGCGGCTGTGGAGAACTGGGGCAAAACGGTCGCCCTCTCCATCCGTTCGAAAACCGTCGTGACGGCCGCCGCCGGGTTCGGCGTCCACTATTGCGTCCGCAAGGGCTACATCCCGGACACCTTTTTCTCGCAAGCGCTCGAGGGCGTGGCCTACGTCCTTTGCGCCATTTTTCGAGTGGCCGCGAACACCGATCTGAAAACCGGAGGACAGCTGCAATGAGCCCCCAGAGCGACAATCCCGGCCCCGGCGTCTTTTCCCGTATCTTCGAGAACGTCGGCACGAAGGCCGTCGAACTGGTCGCCCTCGCGGCTCTCATCGGGTGCGCTTTCCTCGTGTTCCAGGTGGAGCGCGGGAAGGCCGAGACGAAGGCGAAGGCCGCCGAGCTCGCGGCCACGCTGGACAAGGTCGCGGTGATCACCCGCGAACTCGAGGGCGTCCAGGGGACGCTCATCAAGGAACGGGACGCGGCCCACAACCTCACGACGCCCGAGTCCGTGTTCGTGAACCAGATCAAGGCCGCGGACCCGAAGGCCACCATCTCCTCCACCTCTCACACCGGGGTCGCGATCAAGGACACAGACACGGCCATTGCCACAACGGCTGCCGGTTCCCCCTGCCCGTCCTCGATCATCGACTCCCATAACCGTTTCCGCTTCGAGCTTCCGAACGGCCCCCTCTACCGCGAGCAGAAGTTCACCCTCGACGTCGTCACGGTTCGCGGCGTGGACGGCGGCTACTCGGTCCAGAAATCGGACTTCCGGGAGTTCGACCCCACGACCGGGCAGGAAATCCCGTCCGCCGGCATTTCGCTCGAGGGCAACTTTCAATTCGTGGAGGAGCGCGCGGCCGGCCCCGGCCCGTGGCACCTCCGGGGCGTGGCCGCCGCGGCCTACCCGCTGGGGTTCGGCGGCGGCGTCCAGGTCAACCCGTGGCGCGGGCTGACGCTCGGCCCGGTGTTCCTGTATCAGCCGGCCACCTCGAAACAGAGCGCGGCCTTCGTGGCGGCCTTCGGCGCCGGGTGGCGCGTCCTCGGCTCCACGATTGCGGTCGGCCCATACGCGGGCGTGAGCTCGAGGGGCGGCGCGTTCGTGGGCGGGGCGCTGGCGACCATCGAGGTGACGCGATGAACCTGTCCGGCTTCGGAATCACCGAGATTTGCGCCCTCGTGGCGGCAATCGGCGTCTGCATCCGGCTCTATGACGGGTTCGCCTCGAAGAAGGACACAAAGACGGCGGAGGCCACGCTCGCCCGGCGGATTGACGAGAAGGCCGGCGATATCAGCCGGAACGTCGACCAGCACCGCATCGAGGCGCGCAAGCTCATCGAGGACCAGACCGCCGCGCTCCGGTCCACGATGAAGGACAACGCGGACATCGCGGCAAAGGCCATCGCGGCCGTCCTCGAGCAGACCCAGAAAACGAACGGGCGGGTGACGGACCTCGAGCGGTGGAAGATTGCGAAGGACGCCGCGGAGGCCGCCCTCGCGGCCCAGCGCCGGGAGGTCAGGGCCGAGCGCGCTGACGCCCGGAGCATCCCCATCGCCGCCGGCCGGCGGAATAGGAAGGCGAAATAATGTCGACCCCGCGGGTCTGCCCTTGCGGTCAGTATTTCGACCCGAACGGCCACAACGGGCCCGCCTACGCCTATTGTAAGAAGTGCCGCCCGGCCGCCCGGCTCAAGCTGGCCGGCGAGCCCGTCGAGCTTCCGCCGCCGGCCGCCCCCGCGCCGGCCCCGGACGCCGCCCAGGTGGCGGACCTCAAGGCGGCCCTCGCCCGCGCTCTCCGGCAGCTGGACGAGAGCAAGGACCGGACGGCGGACCTCGTGGCCGCGGCCTACCAGGGCGCGCGGGACGCCGCGGCGGCCTCCATCATCCCGGCCGTTCCGGCTCCGATCCGCCGGCAGCACCCCCAGACCTCGAACACGCCCGAGACGGCCATCTGCGTTCTCGCGGACTGGCAGCTGGGGAAGAAAACTCCGTCCTATTCGACCGCGGTATGCGAGGAGCGAATCCAGGAGTACGCCCAGAAGGTCCTGCGCCTGACCGAGATCCAGCGGTCCCACCATCCCGTCAACGAGGCCCGCGTCTACCTGCTCGGGGACCTCGTGGAGGGCGAGCTCATCTTCCCGGGACAGTCTCACCGGATCGACGGCTCCCTGTTCCGTCAGGTAATCACGGACGGCCCGCGCATCCTCGCCGGCCTCCTCCGCACCCTCGCCACCAGCTTCGAGAAGGTCCACGTCGTCGGCGTGATCGGAAACCACGGCCGCCTCGGTGGCCGCGAGTCCGGGGACTATCACCCGGAGACGAACGCCGACGCCATGATGTACGAGGTCACGCGCGGCCGGCTCGAGCTCGAGACGCGCATCACATGGGCGCCGAACGTCACGCCCGGCGAGCGGAACTGGTACGCGGTGGACAAGGTGGGCGACAAGGCCTTCATGCTGTTCCACGGGGACCAGGTGAAGGGCGGCGCGATGGGCTACCCGTGGTACGGCTTCGGCAAAAAGCTCAACGGGTGGCGCAACGGCGGGATCCCGGAGCCGTTCGACTACGCCCTGTCCGGCCATTTCCACACCCCGGTGCGCGGCCTCTACGGAAAGATCCGGCATTGGGGCAGCGGGTCCACCGAGTCCGACAACACCTACGCGCAGGAGTTCTTCGCGGCGTCCGGCACCCCCTCGCAATGGCTGCTGTTCGCCCATCCGAAACACGGCGTCACCGCCGAATTCGAGGTGCACCTCTCGTGAAAACCACAGCCGACCTCCTCGCCCTCCACGAGCGGATCACGAACGAAGCCCGCGGCCTGATGAAGGCGAAGAACGAGGACTACGCCCACGGCGCCGACCCGTTCCGCAACTTCCGCCGGCACGGCCCCTTCGGCGTCCTGGTCCGGCTCTCGGACAAGATCGCGCGGTTGGACTCGTTCGAGGAGCGCGGCGAGTTCTCGGTCCAGAGCGAGGGGCTCGAGGATACCGTGAAGGACATCATCAACTACGCCACGATCTACCTCGCCCTCAAGCGCGAGGCGGCGGATGGGTCCACGGAGAACCGCGCGAAGGCCTACGGCAACGGGCCGGCCGCGCTCTCCCGCCCCGGCCTGGCCGAGCGTCTCCGCCGCGCCGCCTCCGATCCAATGAACGACGCCAACGACCGCTTCTAGTCCGCCGCCGATGCTCGTCCCCCACGCCCTCGAACTCTACGGTCACGTTTACCGTGTCCGCTGGGGCTCAAGCTCGGACCCGACGTGGGACCCGGAATCGGACGAGGCGCAGGTCGTCCACGGGCCCGAGGACGCGGAGCCCGGGCAGGACACCTACACGATCACGCTCCACCCCGGAATCCGTGGCAGCCGCGCGCGGTCCCGCGCCGCCCTGGTCCACGAGATTCTGCACATCATCGACTACCACGAGCCGCGGGCGCGCTCGAAGATGAGCCCCGAGGAGCGGGCCCGCGTCACCCGCTGGACCTGGCCGCGGTGGAAGCCCCTCGACCATAAGCTCGTCCACCAACTCGACACCCCGCTCTCGCGGTTCCTCGAAACGGTGGAGTTCCGCTGCGTATGCGAGCCGTGCCGGAAGAAGCTGGGCGCGGCGTGAGGCGCCTATTCGGCGCGCTCGTCCTCGTGGCGCTCGCGTTCCTGCTCTATGACTTTGCGATTTTGAAAGGGCCGGCGGCGGAAACAGGCCGTCCGAGTGGTGTATCTACCGGACCCCGGTTCGATTCCGGGCGCCGCCGGCCCCGTTTTACTTCTTCTTCTGGAACTTCCGCACCACGGAACGGGTCGCGGGCGGACGCCCACCCTTCCGGCCGTTGATCCGCGCCGCCTCGGCTTGAGCCTCGGTGTTGGCCGCCCGGCCACGGGCGCCGACGCAACCCGGGCAGACCAGTTCGACCTGATGCTTCGGGCATTTCATCCGCGTCCTCATGGCTGCACGAACACGCCGATAACGTAGCAGAATCCGAGCATGAAAAGAACCGAGCCGAGCAGGACCGCGCACCCGAGGAGAACGTCCCGCCCCGTGACCCGGTTGATCGGGCCTTCCGCGTCGTAGCTCACGGGCACACCCCGGCGTTCTGGAAGCCGGCCATCCCCACGTTCCCGGTCGGGTCCCCGTCACAGTCCCGCGGATTGTGGACGAGCGCGAAGAACACCACGCCCGAGCGGACCCAGCGGCCCTTGCCGAGGGCGTGGTTCGCGCGCCCGAAGTAGACGGTCGCGGTGCGCGTGAAGCCGGGGCCCACGAGGACCACGGAGACGGGCGGCAGGGCGTTCGAAGGGGTGAAGGCCACCTTCGGCGCGGGCGGGCAGTTCGAGCCGTCCGCCACGCTCCCCGTCTCGGCGTAGGCCGTGAACTCCGGGTCGCTGTCACAGGTGGACCCGACGTCCCCTGTGAGCAGCTGCACGGAGGCGACCCGGTAGCGTAGGTTCTGGGGCGGGATGATATCGCCCGTGAGGACCACGGGCCCGACCACGAGGTAGGCCGGGCGCGTGAACGAGCAGGGCGCCCCCGTGGAGCCCGGCGGCGTGGCGCATAGCGTGAACACGGCGTCCGCCTCCATCCGGTGCGGCTCGGCGGTCGCCGCCGCGGCCACGAGACACAGGGCGGCGGCCACGAGCAGGACGACGATGGCGGCCCCGGAGAGGTCGCGCGGCTTCGGCCTCGGGCGGGTCAGGACCTCGATGCGCTTCTCCACGGCGCGCCCGAGTTCCTCTAGGTCACAGCAGCAGGGATGCCCGGCGGCATAGCACGGCGCGCAAATCACCTCGCCGTCGAGCGGGATGGGGTTCGTAGCTTCCGGGTCGAACCGTGGGGCGTGTTTCATTGAGGGCCTTCCTTTCGAGGTTTTGAAAAAGCTCACAGCAGCCCCGAGGTCAGGACCATCGCGGCCACGAGAGCGAGAACCACGAGGATGCCGAGGAGCGCGAGGCCTCCGCCCGTGTTCGGGTTGCCGTCATGGAGGAGCGGGCGGCGGCGGCTCATCGGGAGCCCCGGAAAGCGCGGACGGCCCGGATCACGAGGGCGACGGCGTTCGGCGCGAAATATCCGGCGACGACCGCCGAGGAGAGAAACAGGAAGCTCCGAACCTCGGGGCTCATCGTCCGTCCTCGTGGTCCGCGGCAGCGATGCAAGCCGAACAGCCCTGCGCGAGTCCGCCGCACCGGCCCGTCTCGTGGTCGCGCGCGTCGTCCCGGCTGTTCTCCTCGGCAACGTCCGGCGCGAGGTTCTCGCGGGCGGCGGCGTGTTCTCCGAGTTCCGCCGGGCTCGGGTGGAAGCCGCAGGTCGGGCAGGGCCGGCAGAGACAACCCGGGATCTGGACGCATTCGAGTTCGCCCTTCGTGTTGCGGATTTCGTGGAGGCCGTTGCAGGTGGGGTCGACGTGGGCGTCCGGCTCCTCGTTGTAGACCTCGATGGCCTCGCGGAGTTCGCGCTCGAAATTGTCCCCGCGCCACCGCTGGGCCGGGTTGATTTCGTGGGCCGGGCCCTCGTTGTAGGAGAGGACCGCGAGGGCCCCCTTCTGCTCGAACACCGTCGCCACGAGTTCCACCGAGCCCTCGCCGTCCCAGCCCTTGCCGGTGAACGTCACGACGTAGAAGGGGGCGCCCCCGACGCCGTTCCGGTGGAACTCGATGCGGTGGATTTTCTGGACCAGGGCAGACCCTCTCGACTTGCTCATGTTTCCCGCCTTTCCTGCCCTCGATAATCCCGTGCCGCTCGGGTTATGTCAAGGACTTTTGCGCGTGAGAATGTCCAGAACGGTCGGGGCGGGTGTTCCAGGTCACAAAGTCCGGCCAGGGCGGCCAGCGCCAGCGCGGGGAGGGGGCGCCCGGGCGCTCGAGGCGCCCCGGTCAGGGATTCAAGCCGGGCGGGCGGTCGGCCTTCCTACGGCCTCCCAGAGGGCAAAAACGGCCGGGACGGGGTTCGCAAATTGTCCCGGAAGGGCCACCATCTGCCCGTTTTCGTCAGCGGCGCCCCGTAAACCGTTGAAAACAGGGGAGAATTGCGGGTTCGTGAACCCCTCGCCCGGCACCCAGGCCGGCGGGGCCTCGAAAACGAGCGCCGCGAACCCCCGCCGGGCCTCCGGGGCGAAGGTCAGCCACGCCCGGCCCGGGCTGGCGAGGGCTCCCGCCGCGAAGGCCAGGGCCCCGGCGACCTCGTCCTCGTCCACCGCCGCCGAGAGGGCCGCCGCGGTGGCCGCCGCGATCGCGTCCTCGAACTCGGCCAGCTTCTCCCGGTAGGTGTCCGGGGAAATGTCCTGCGCGAGGTATCCGTCCACGAGCCTTGACTTCTTCCGGCGGAGCTCGGCCAGCTGGCGGTCGCGCCGCTCCCGGGACTCCACGACCCGCCCGTTGTAGTCCGCCCACTCGGCCAGCACCGCGCCCCGGAGGGCCTCGAGGACCTCGGGCGGGACGGCGGCCCGGTCCAGAAGCTCCACGAAGGCGGCCTCGAGGACCTCCCGGCGGACGCTCACCCGGTTGCAGGAACAGCGGTAGTACGGGAACCGGCCGCCGGACTTGCCGCGCGCAAAGTAGGCGGTGAGCGCCCGGCCACAGGGCCCGCACCGGACGAAGCCGCGGAGGGGGAACTCGGCGTTGACCCGCTGGCGCTTCTTCGGCGCCTTCCCGCTCATCCCCGCTTGCGCCCGGTAGAACGTCTCCTCGTCCACGAGCGCCGTGAAGTTCCCGCGGGCCTCGAGCCCCGGCGCGCGGAGAATCCCGGCGTAGACCGGCGACCGGAGCATCCGCCAGAAGGTCTGGCCCGGAACCGGCCGCCCGCTCCTGGTCGTCAGCCCGAGGCGCCCGACCTCGCGGCGGAGGTCCGCCGTCGTGCCGGTCCAGTCCGCGGCAAGGATGAAGGCTTGAGCAATGAGCGGCGCCCGATCCGGGTCCGGCCTCATCCCCGGCAGATACCCGAGCGGCGCCCGGTAGACCCAGCGCCCGGCCTCGATTGCCGCGCGCATCCCGGCCCTGGTCCTGTCCGCGCGGACGTCATTGTCGAACTGGGCGAAGCCGGCGAGCATCGTCTCCATCAGCTTGCCGGTCGCGGTGTCATCAATCGGCTCGGTGACGCTCCGCAAGCTGACGCCCGAGGCCTTGAGCCGGGCCGCGACGTTCGCGTGGTCCCGCGAGGAGCGCGCGAACCGGGACAGGGCGTAGACGACAAAGAGCCCGATTTTATTGCCTGATCTGCAATATTCGAGGGCCTCGTTGAAAGCTGGCCGGTCGGCCGTCTTTGCGCTCTCTCCGGCGTCCACGAACACGCGGACAACCTCGGCGCCCTCGCGCGCGCACCATTCCCGGCACGCCTTTTCCTGTGTCGGCAGCGAAAGGTTCGCCACCTGATCCTTCGTGGAGACGCGGCAGTAAACGACCGCCCGCTTCACCGCGGCCTATCCCTCCCGGATTTCCCGCATCGTCCCGTCCGGCTCCACAATCCGAAGCGCGCGCGAGGCCGGCCCGCCGAGCGCGGGGACCTCTTTGCGGAAGTTCAAGGGCGCGCCGGCTGTATACGCCCGAATGCCCATGAGCAGGAGAAGCCGCTCGACCTCGGCCTTCGATCTGCCCTCGGCTGCCGAAATCCGCGCGACCTCACGCTCGAGCAACTCGATGAGATTTTGCCGCCTCTGCACCCACGACCCACGCCGTCCCGAATTCTCGGAGCCACGCATCGCCCTTGTCCCCCTTCATCTTAAAAGTTCTCCACGCGGCGGTGAGGAGTAGACGGCCGAACGCCGAGACGGGGCGGCCACCATCCGCGAGGGCGGCGGCTTCGATTTCGTCCGCGAGTTCGGGCTCTACGTTTATAGAAACGTGGCGGAACCGACCCTCGGCCTTTTTCGGCCTCCCCATTTTCTTCACGGCGGCACCCCTTTTTGAAAGCGGCCCACGCCAGGGCCCCCACCCAACAACCGACGCCCGATTCTCTCCCCCGCGATGGGCAGCTGTCAAGCCCTCAAGGGTCCACAGGGTCCGAAATATCCTGCAGGATTTTCTTGACATATTCGCGTGAAAAAGTAGAATCCCCTGCAATGACCGCGAAAGCCCAGAAAAACAAAGGGGTCGTCGGCGCCTACCTCCCGGCGGACCTCCGCCGTAGAGCCGAACGGCTCGGGGCTCGAAAGGTCTGGTCGCTCTCCCGCATCCTCCGCCTCGCCCTCGAGGACTACCTCGACCGCGAGGACCGGAAGGAGCGGCGGCGCCGGACGGCCACGCGGAGGAACGCCGCGTGAGCCGTCCGGCCGCTGTGATCCCGGTCACAACCAGCCCGGCTATCCGGGCTCTGGCCCGCCTCCTCGTCCACGAGTACGCCCGCCAGAACGCCGCCTCGGCCCCGGCTGCCGTCCCACGGCGGTCGGGGCCTCCCGCCTCCTCAAGGGTGGCGCGTTGAATGTCGGCTCCCTCTTTTCCGGGATCGGGGGCCTCGATTGCGGGCTCGCCCGCGCCGGATTCCGCCACGCCTTCCTCTGTGAGTGGGACGAGTGGCGCCGCTCCATCCTCTCCGCCCGCTTCCCCGGCGTCCCCGTGTTTCACGACGTCCGGGCAATCGCACCTCCCGGCGCGCTCGAGGGTGGCGGACCCGGACCTGATAGCGCCGACGCTGGACTGTGGGGAGGGGCGGGGCCCGCTCGTGTTCGTGAAGGCCACGAAGGCCCACGAGCAGGCGGACCACGAGCGGTGGGAGGAGACGGAGACGGCGCCGACGCTGGACGCGGGCGGCCAACAGGCGCGGACAGCGACGGCAATCTTGACCTCCTCGCCGGAGGATTCCCCTGTCAGGACGTTTCCACGGCCGGAAAGCGCCGCGGCCTCGCGGGCGAGCGATCCGGCCTGTTCTTCGAGTTCGCCAGAATCGCAGGGCAGCTTGTTCGCCCCGGCGGCTACGTTCTGGTCGAAAACGTCCCGGGTCTCTTTACTTCCAACGGAGGACGGGATTTTGGTGCCGTCCTCGGGGCGCTGGCCGACCTCGGGTTTCTCGACCTCGCGTGGCGAGTTCTCGACTCCCAGTTCTTCGGAGTGGCCCAGCGGCGGCGGCGCGTGTTCATCCTTGCGCGACGTTCTACAGGACGACGCGCCGCCGAAATTCTACTTGAGCCCGAGGGCCGCGGCGGGAATCCTCCGCCGCGCCCAGCGCCGCGGGAAGAAGCTCCCGGAGCCGCTCCGGCTGGCGCTGGAAGCGGCGGTCGCTACTGGGATGGCGGACAAGTGAGCGACACCCTCGACAAATCCGGCCTGTCAAAGGGCCAGATGATGCCCGAGAAGCGCCGCTTCCCCGCGGTCCTTGAGCCGCGCGCCTATTCGATCTATCCCGAGAGCGGCCAGGGCGCCAACCTCCGCGCGACCGAGGTGGAGGTTTCGCCCGTGATCGCGGCGGTGGACGGCTCGAAGCAGAGCGAGCGCGGCCTTCGCCTCGCGTCCGCCGCGGGCGTCCGCCGGCTGACGCCGCTTGAGTGCGAGCGCCTTCAGGGCCTCCCTGACGGCTGGACGCTCCCGGGCTCCGACTCGAAACGGTACGCCGCCCTCGGTGACGCCGTGACGGCCAACGTGGCCGAGTGGATCGGCCGCCGAATTCTCCACCACGAACAGAAGGAGGTCGCGTGAAAACCCTCGCCCGCATCCTGTCCTCGAAGCCCGGCGACCCGGCCGTGACGCGCGCAATCGAGATGGCCGGCCGTGCCGGCGTCCTGTTCCGGGCGTCCGGGACCGAGAAGCCCTCGGCCCATTTCTCGACGGCCGCGAACATCCGTCACGTCGAGGAGAAGCGCCGCGAGCAGCGCCGCGAGCAGGGCGGGGTGGCGGCTTGAGCCGCTCCTCCCGCTACAGCGGCCGGACGCTCCGGTGCTATGGGTGTGACGTCGTGGCCGGCGAGCTTCAGGAAGGGCTCTGCGCCGATTGCCACGAGAGCCGCTGCGCGAAATGCGGCGCCCAGGACCGGCCGCTGCGCGATCACCGCCTCATCGGTGGCGCCGCGCTCGGGCTCGAGGGCGTCACGAAGCTCTGCTCGCCTTGCGCCGTGGAGAACGCGGGCGCCTACGAGGCGGCATGAAGGCCGGGTCTTTCACGATCCGCCGAAGCTGGGGGCCGGGCTCGAGCATGAGCGATGGATACGACGTCACCGTCCAGGGCTGGACCTCCGCGCATTTCGGCGTAGACCGCCGGCCCAGCGGGCCCGAGGCGGCCGGCTGGAAGGTGACGCACCTCCGCACCGGGTACGCCACGGGCCGGTTCAAAACCAAGCGGGACGCCTTCGTCTACGTCGAGATGCTCGAGGCCCTCCCGATTGACTGGACGAAGATCCGCCGCTCGAAGAAAACCATCGTCTCGAAGGCCTCCCACGCCCTCTACGCGAAGCACCTCCCCGCGATCCGCGCTTGCCGCGAGGGGCTCGGAGGCCGGCTGTGAACTTCACCGCCTCCGCGACGATGCTCTGCCGGTGCGGCCACCGCCGCGGCCTTCATTGGCAGGGCGGCGGGACTTGCGGCTGGTTCGAGGGCTTCGGCCTCGCGTGGAAGAACGGACAGAAGGAAAAGGTCGGGCAATGCCCGTGTCTCGAGTTCCAGCTGGCGCCACCCCGGCGCGCGGCATAACCAACGGAGGACCCATGAGGATTTCCCACAAACCCGCGGACTTCACCCCGGCGCCGGAAGGACGCCACAACGCGGTCTGCTGCGACGTGGTCGACCTCGGCCTCGTCACCGGCCAGTACGGCGAGAAGCACCAATGCCGGATCTACTGGCAGATTGACGAGATCAACGAGGACGCGAAGCCGCCGAAGCGGTTTGTCGTCTCGAAGCAATACAACGTCAGCCTGGACCCGAAGTCCACCCTCCGCAAGAACCTCGAGGCGTGGCGCGGCCGTGGGTTCACGAAGGAAGAACTCGCGGACTTCGACACGGAGAACCTCGTCGGCGCGCCTTGCGAGGTCGTGGTCCAGCACAACATCAAGGACGAGGGGACCTACGCGAACGTCGTCTCCCTCGTTTGCCTCCGCAAGGGCGACACCCCGCTCAAGCTGGACGGCAGCTATACGCGGAAGAAGGACCGGGACGACTACCAGGCGCCGCGCTCCGCGGCTCCGGCTGCCGAGGAGCCCGCGCCGGCCTCGAGCGGCTACGACGACGACGTGCCGTTCTAATGGCGAGGGCGAAAAAGGCGGCGGTTCCGAAGCCGCCGCCTCCACCGGACTTCGTGGACCTGTCCGCGTTCGGCTCCTTCATCCGAAGGAAGGACGCGGACCACGGCCACCTCTACCAGACCCCGGACGGGGACTTCTGGGGCGCCACCACGTTCATCGGCGCCATCGACAAGCCGGCCCTCAAATACTGGTACGCGAACCAACAGGCCGCCTTCGTGATCGAGGCCGCCGCCCAGCTGTGGGAGACGGCGCCGCGGAAGATGGACGCCCTCGGGTTCAAGCTCGCGGTCAAGGAACGGATCAAGGGCGTCAAGGCCGCCCAGAAGGAACTCGAGAAGGCGCAGGAAATCGGGACGCAAGCCCACGCCCTCGTGGAGTGGGAACTGCGCCGCGAACTCGGGCAGGACCAGGGCCCGCGCCCCGAGACGCGGCCCGAGGCCCTCTGGGCCTTCGAGTCATGGGAAACGTGGCGCCGCTCGGTGGAGCTCGAGCCGCTCTGGGTTGAGCAGGTCGTCTACTCGAAGCGCTACGGCTACGCCGGGACCGTGGACCTCATCGCCCGCCTCCACCTCAAGGACGCGCGCCACGACTACGGCCGGGTCCTGACGATGATCGACTGGAAAACGGGCAAGCGGCACTACGCGGAAAGCTCCCTCCAGGCCGCCGCCTACTCCGAGGCCCTTCACGAGATGGGCCACTCGGACGGATACGCGCCGCCGGGGCTCGTGATCCGGCTGCCGAAGGTAAAGAGCGACCCGGGCTTCGACCCGAAGGTCGTACACCTCGCGGACCACGAGAAGGACCTCGCGGCCTTCCTCCACGCGAAGGCGATCTGGGAGTGGGTCAACCAGGAGGAGGCCGAACTTGCGGCGCGCCCCGTCCCCGAGAGCCTCGAGGACCAGCTGGCCCGCTCCATCGCGGCCAACGCGAACGAGCCCATCGAGGCGCCGTTCTGATGGGCGCCGTTCTGATGGACCTCCAGAAGCAACAGGACGACGCGGCCATCGAGGCCCTCCGCATCGGGTGGAAGCACATCGACGCCCAGATCACCGCCGACCGCGAGGCGGCCGGCCTCGAGCTCGTGGGCCAGCTGCGCGCGTTCACCGAGGCCACGCTCGCGCTCAAGGCCGGGTTCGTGGCCTTCCGGCTCCGGCAAGCGGCAAAGCGCGGGACGACCGCGACGTTCGCGGAGGTGAAGCCGTGGGCAAGATGAGCGCGCTCACGGCGGAGAGGTGCGACCCGGCCTCCGCGTGGAGGTCGCCCCTTTCGGACCGGCTGGAGCGTTTCCGCCGAAAGTCCATCAACGACCAGTCCATCATCCGCATCAACACCCCCACGTCGCTGTACCTCATACGCGCTGACCTGGACGGGCGCCCCTTGTTCGGGAAGATCGGGATTTCGTGGACGCCGGACCTTCGGCTCAAAACCCTCCAGACCTCGTGCCCCCTTTCGCTCTCTTTGGCTGGAACTCTCGCGTTTCCAACGCGCCACCCGGCCGCGGTGAGGGAGCGCGATGCCCACCGCTCGCTCAAGTCCTGTCGAATTTCCGGCGAATGGTATCCGTGGGAGGACGCACTCCGAGAGTTCAACCGCGGCGCCCAGCCGTGGGTGGACTCTTTCCGGGACCTGATGGGGAGGGAACTCGGGCAATGAACTACCCGAAGCACCTCTGCCGCGGCAACGATTGCCGGAGCGCAAGGCACCCCGGCAACGCGCCCGAGCCGCCCGCCGCGAAGGCCATCCGCCTCGCCACCGCGAAGGCGAACGCCGAGAAGCTCAAGCTCGCCTTCCTCGGCACCCTCCGGGTCCGCAACATCCCGCAAC
>Ga0265327_10002205_pt1 | contig 21311 bp, 21 predicted proteins | sample 41621metaG_FD_202089 | JGI IMG/M metagenome (GOLD analysis project Ga0265327, IMG submission 202089) | Rhizosphere microbial communities from Carex aquatilis grown in University of Washington, Seatle, WA, United States - 4-16-21 metaG | ecosystem: Host-associated > Plants > Roots > Rhizosphere...
CTCGCCGTTATCCCCAACACCACCAGCTCAAGCTGCAAGAGCCTGTCACTTGAGTTCCCCAGCCCGTATGCTCACCCACGAAGCTGCGAACCGACCGGTGCTTTTACACCCACTTTCGGACGCGACCACTAGAGCACAGGAACTGCCTCGCCGGGCTGTGCAGAAGATCACCTAGCCGCCGCCACGCGACTCGCGAGAGCACCAAGCCTGCAGCGGCAGCGGCCATAGAGTTGGGCAGTCCAGCCGCGCGTATCGCAGCGCGTTGTCGCGCGTCGCGGCCACGAAGCTCTACGACGAACTCGTCGTAGGCCACCTCTACGCGGAGGTCCATGAACAGCTCTGCTGTGCGTCGATACAGCAGTGCCGATGGCACATCAGCGGTATACCCGATCTGCCGCCGCAGCACCGCCAACCGCTCTCCTTGACGAAGGACCCGAAAGAGGGACGTCATGTCCAACCGTGAGTAGCCGCCAGTCGGGGGACGCGCCGTCGTCAAGTCCGCCCCGCTATCGAACGCCCACACGCCCACATGTTCCGGCACCGCTGCGAGCGCCCGGTCCACCTTTTCTGCGGAGACCACGACACACACGTTCTCGAAACATCTTGAATAGCTGAATAATTGGAGTTCCAAGCGCGAGAAACTGTCCAGGTCAGTCTTGATTTCGAATGCCGTCGCAGTCTGGCCGGCGACCACGACATCGGCGATTGATGTGAATACGGGCATACCGACAAGCGCATTTGCGGTCGGCTCGGCGCGCAGGGATTGATGAATCAACTCGGTCTTAAAGACGTACTCGCACCGATAAGCAGCGACGAGTTGGCTGTAGGCGGTATCGAACGCGGCGCCCAACGGCATGTCAGGGTCAGCGAGAGCGGCTACGGCTGAGACTCGTTGACGTGCCCACAACGCCGGCTGGGGGCGCGACAATTCGCGCACAACCCGCGTCGAGAATGCATTCGCTAGCTCGCGGACCATTGTTGAAGCCAATCTCCTTGTACTGGTTGCGGGTTGTCTTCAGTGGGTGAGGGTGGCGGGCGATGTCCAGGACGTGGTGGACATCGCGTCGGTGAGGGCGTCTTTGACGCCGATGGAGACCGCCCCGGTCATCCAGGCTGCGCCTATGGCGCATGCCGCTAGTCCGATCTTGACCAAGTGCAGCGATTGCAGCGATTGGGTGATCTGCGTGGTCGGGGTCATGTCGGCAGCTGATACCGGTTCGGCTACGTCGAATACCGGTGGGGCCGTGAGGTCGTCGGGGCCGAACGGTAGATCGAGGTCGACGGGCGGCGGCGGGGGTGTGATTGGCCACCAGCTTGCGGAGCCGTCGATGGCCAGCCACCCATTCAAGATGCCGTAGATTCCGGCGACCGCGAACGTCGCCGGTATCTGTGCCAGCAGGTACGGCGCGAGCAGCGTCCGGTACAGGGAGTCGTCCGGGCTGTAGAGCAGCACGGTGAGGACTCCGATTCCAGTGGCGGTAGCGAACAGCGCCGGGATCGGGTAGGCGCGCAGCCGCGCCGGGATGTATTGGACGGTCAGTTCGTACAGGAGCTTGCCCGCGGGCCAACCGAGGGGCGCGATGAGCGCGCTTGCCAGCACGATGATGCCTTCCAACCCGATCTCCACGGTGGACCCTCTGCGCGCCCAGTGTGGATGAGTCAGGTTGTCGTCGTAGGGATTTGGCCGTGCGCCCGCTGTCATACGGGTGCGCTTGCGGATCTGCCGGTTCAGCTTCTCGCCGCGCCGTTTCTGGATGTTCCAGATGCCGGCGTGCTCGGTGATCCATTCATGCCGTAGTTCGTCGTAGCGGTCGGGCGTGATTTGTCGCATGTGTGTTTACCTATTGTCGTCATTGCTTCGATCTGTCAGAATCGACAGGCATAGAGGTGAGGGTAGTCGCTGGAGCGACTGTTGTCGCCAGGCAATCGAGGGGAGCTTTCGTGGGAGTGCCAACAGTCGGCGCACTACTACTGTTTGCGCTGGTATTCGTAGTTTTTCTGATGCTGGCATGCAGTGGTGGTGGGCGTCCGAAACCGCCGGTCACACCGGCTATGGTCGACTCGAATCCAGCGTGGCTGGGCTACGAAAAAATGCAGTCACGGAACACTCAACTGTCCGCCAGTGGTGTTCACCAGGTGCCCAGCGCCGTGGCGGCGTGGCCGTCGATGTGGGTGGGTCCGGCACCAGTGGTTGTGCAGGCCACCCCGGCGGTCGTTGCGCCCGTCCTGGTCCAGCGCCGGCAACCCAGCGCATCGGCCATGCGTGCGATCAGCCATCGGATCGCATCATGACCACCTCGGAAGCACTCTCGGACGAGGACTGGGGACGCGGGCTGCAGCAATACGGGCAAGGCAGTCCCGAGAGCGGCGACTTCGCCGAAGACCTCGGCGATGTCGATGTCGCAGCACTGATGGCTGACGACGTTGACGATGACGATGACGATCCGCCGACGGAGCCGGTCGGCCTGGACGCCGGGCAGGACGGACCGCCCAAAGAGCGGTTTGATCACAAGCTGCTCTGGGGGTTCGGTGGGCTGGTCGCCGCGGGCATCGTGGCCGCCCTTGCGGGCTCGGTGATCATGTACTCCCATGACGGCAAGCCCGCGCCGAGCAGCGGCGGGTCGCTCGGTGAGCCGCAGGCGGTAGCGGTCGCCAAACCGGCGCCCACTCCTGCGGCCAATCCCGACAGTCCCGGGAGGGATCGCTCGCTGCCGTACACCGCAGATGCGAATGGTTCCTGCGCGGAAGGGTCCACACCGGCGCAAACCATGAGCGGGACGGACCCGCACAACGCGTTCGTCTGTGTGCGCGGCGGCGGCGATGGCCAGACGATCGACCTCAACTTGGGCCGCACCTACATGGTGACGGCCATCTCCTGCACATGCGGCTGGGTCGGGGAGGACGCCAGCGGCGTCACTCAGTGGTCGCAGCATCGGGTCGTGCGACTGGTGCAGTACAGCTTTCCGGAGAACCCGTCGATCACGCCGGTCACGCAGGACACCAAGGACGTGCACGGTGAGGCAATTCAGCCGCTCAAGCCGGTGCTGGTTTCGCGAATCAGGATGCTGATCCGCTGGACCGAGCGGCCGCCGGCCGACCCGGCCGCCGCGCCGACGACCGCACCCCGATCCGGTGGCGGCCTGGCAAGCGTGTTCGGCGAATCAGGACCGCCCGGTGCACCGATCCCACCGCCGAACGTGGCCCCGCTGGGTGGCCAGGGCAACGACGGCAGCGACCCCGTCGATGCCACGTTCGCCATCAGCACGCTGAAAATCCTTGGACACGAGGCGATTTGATGACCGACCAACGTGGCATCGACGACGAATTGCCGCACATCATTCGGCTGGACCGCAACATCCCCGGATGGATGCGCGACCAAAGCGAGCTGCAAACCACCGGCCGCACCCTGACCCTGTGCGCGGGCATCTTCGGAGCCCTCGTTGTCGCAGGTGCCGGACCGGACTTGATGTTTCCCCCGAACATGACGGCCGCGACCTTGGGCACGCTGCCTTGGGTGGCACTGTGGACGGTGGCCGCATTGCTTGGCATGTGGCATATCAACGCGGCCGCGATGCGGCACCGGATGCGCGTGGCGAGCCGTGAACTGCGCTTCGAATCGCTCACCCGCGCCGCCGATTACGCCGAAGACATCCTCACGCTCAGCGGACACGGACCCGTTGACGCATTCTGGCGCGCGACGGCAGTGGCGCCGCTCACCGCGCTCGTGTACGCGGCGTCCACGCGCGGCAACGGTGAGGGCATGCCGTGGGTGCGCGCGATGGTCGACCAGTTGAGCGCCGACGGTTCGGCCGGGTGGCACGCGGCCGCCCAAGCAGTCGGCGATATCGACGAAAAACTCCAACCGGGGATCGACCGATGGGCCGACACGAACGCCGGTCAGCGCGACAGCGTTGCGCTGGTCATGCGCGAGGCGGTCGGCGGCATGGCGGGAGCGTGGGCATGAAGCTCAACAAGACCTGGCAAGGCCGGGTGGGCGCGGGGTCATCGGCGCTGCGCCACTACGGCACTATCGTCATCATCGTTCTGGCCGCGATCAGCGGTCTCAACACGGTGTGGGACTTCGCATTTGGCCGTCCCGCCGATGTCGTGACGCCGGCGCGCTCGATCGTGAACAAGTCGGCGGTGGTCAGTTCGTTCGCCGAGGATTACGTGACGACGTGGCTGACCGCCACCAGCTCTACTGGTAAGGCGCTCACCCAGTTCGTGTCGGTCAATCCCGTTGATCTGCACCTGCCGACCACCCCGCCGTTGGTGATCGGTTCGCCGACGGTGGTTGCGGTGACCGCTGAGGGGACCGCCGGCAAAGACGATGCTGCCGAGGTCTATTCGGTTGTCGTCGGGATCAATCAGCGCCCCTATGATGCCGCCGCGCCGATTCGCGCGATGTACCGGGTCGCGGTGCTGTGGTCGAAGTTCGGCCCCCGCGCCGCAGGGCTGCCTTACCGAGTGGAGGGACCGGGCCCGGGCGCGGACCTGGCACAGACTTACCCGACCACGCTGACCCCGTCAGACCCTGCCTACCAGGTCACCTCGGGATTCATCACCGCGTATCTGACCTCTGCCGGCGGGGTTGAACGGTTCGTGACGGCGGACTCCATGCTCACCGGCCTGGGTGGGCAGTACCTGGCTCTCAAGGATTCCAAAGGCAATGACCTACCGCTGGTTACGGGCGTCACAGCTGCGTCGGCGGTGCCGCCGCAGCCTGCCGACGGCCAAACGGTGCAGGTCCTGGCAGCGGTCACTGCGGTGTCTTCGCAGTACGCGAACGTGTCGATGAGCTACCCGCTGACGTTGCGTGGCGTGGGCGGCCATTGGTCTGTGGCGGCGATCAACCGTGCCCCACTGATGTCCATCGACGACGACATCGTGCCCATTCCGGCCACGAGTCCCCAACAGTCCACGAACTGAACACCGGCAGTTCGTTTTTCACCAACGAAGGAGCACAAGGAACATGAGCGTTACCAACACGCTGGCCGCGGGCGACATTTTCCAGGGCGTCGTCTCTCTGTGGGACGGCTTCCGCGTCCCCGGGTCCATCGGGCTGACGATGGCAGGCATCATCGGCGCGATCGTCGGCTACAACAAGGGATTTGGGCACGCGGCGGGGAAATTGATTGGTGGCATCGCACTGGCTGCATGCGCATTGGGTGCGGTCGGCCTGGTCAACTCCGTTGAGCAGACGGTGGACAAGCACGGCGGCCACATCATGAGCGGCCAGTACGGCGGGTAGTAGCACCCGATTGTCTTGAGGGGGATTTTCACGTGACTGGCGACTACGACGACGACGGCACCGCGCGTTCTTTTGGCGGTGTGACGGACTTCCCGATCCGTTTGGGCTATCTGGATGAGCACACGCGACTTCTGTTGGGGCCGTGGGGAAGATATGACGGTGCCGCCGTCGTCCTCGTCGGTGGCGGAACATTCTGGGCGACCTATCATTGGTTTGATTCCGGGCACGCCCGCTCAATCTTCATCGTCGGTCTCGTCCTGACGGCGTTCCTGGTGTTCCTGGCGCGGCAAATCCCGATCAGCCGGCCCACCCCGGAGTACCGGATGTTGTGGCTGCTCAACAGTTTCATCGGTACCCGCAGCCGCGCCGCCGTCACCGGCACGCGCGACCCGTGGAAGTCGCCGCCGAAAGCCGTGATCGACAATCTCGTATTCACCAAAGGTGGTGTGTACGCGGACTTTATCGTCTCTGGGCAGGCCAGCGGGATGGAGCCATTCGAGCAGCGCCGCAAATTGGCCAATGATCATCGTCCACTGGTGCGCCAGCTGCCCTCAGGCATGGTGTTCTGGGGGATGTCGCCTCAGTTGGACCCGTCCCTAGTCCTACAGCGGATGCTCAAAGGCCGGGAGCACCAGCCGCGTTGGGTGCGCGAGGTCCGCGAGTGGGAACCTTACGTGCGAGAAAACCCTTTCTACGAAGATGTTTTCGGCGTCCGGATACCGGTCGATGCCGGTATGGCAGGACGTAGTGGCGCCGGCATGGTCGCAAAGTTCGCCAGCACAGTCGCCGGGCGTGACCACGATGCTCCTGACACGTTGGAGGGTTTTCGCGAGGTGGTCGACGAGCTGCTGAGCAAGATTCCTGCGCAGTTCGAGGCGCGTCCCGCGACCCCGCAACAAATCCAGTGGCTATACAAGCGCCATTGGACCCGAGGTGTGGTGTCTCATCCGTTCCCGCACGGCACCGGTGGTCCCCGGCGCCTTTCTGCCGCCGACTTCTCGTGGATGCTGCCGATCGAATTCGACGAGGGCGACCAGCAGGCCCGCAAAGCTCATCGGTCGTGGTGGCGACGGTTGTGGCCATCGCGCAAACCCGTTGTCGTGCTGCGCGGCCCGGCCGGCGCCAGCTATCAAACGCTGCTTCCGGTCTCCGAATTGCCCCGGGGCGGCCTGCGCTTTCCGGGCGCGGAGATTCTGCAGTCCGCCTACGACGTGCATTTCGGCGCTGACGTCGATTGCGACTGGTACCAGCATGTGAGCACCACGGCACGAGAGAAGGAACTCAATCGGGTCGAGCGGGCGCAGCGCAACCTCACCGACCAGTCGTTCCAAACCTCAGGCTCACGTGACGCCGACCTTGCCGACCGCTACGCCGCAGGAGAAGACTACGAGCGGGAGTTGAACTCGAGCTCGCTGGAACGGGCTACGCATTCGACCACGGTGCTGGCGATCGGCGCGGCAACCGAGGAAGCGCGGGCCGATGCCGTGCAGCAGCTCACGACGCACTTTGCCGAAGAACTCGACACGGTGCTGGCGGCGCGCGGCGGCGCGCAGGCCTCGCTGTGGGAGGTCGGTCACCCCGGCAGTGAAGGGCGCGCACCGCACTCGCAGTTCTCCCAGCCGACCACCACGCGTCAGTGGGCGCGCTACGCGCCTCTGGTGTCCACGGTGCTCGGCCACGAGACGGGAATTCTGTTCGCCAAGAACCTCGCCACCCGCCGAACCAAGCCGGTGCTGCTGGACTTTGAGGGCATGAAGGAACGGCGTGGAGCGCCGGGAATGTTGTGGTTTGGCGCGCCCGGTGGCGGCAAGTCGGGGTCCTGCAAGCGGGTGGTGGACGGACTACTCAAGCGGGGCCACCAGGCCTCGATCATGGAGCCCGGCACCATGCGCGAATGGGTGTCCGCGCTGCGCCACCACGGCGACCGGGTAGCGGTGATCGATCCGGTGGCGGGCAGGTGGTCGATGGATGGCCTGAGGATTTTCCCGGGCACTCACGCGGTCGAGCACACTCTCGATCACCTGCTGCCGATGATGGGGATGGACGCGGTGTCGGCGCCGGCGCGGCAGTTCGCGCGGCTGTTGCGTCCCGATGACCGGGTGGCGACATCCCTTGGCGGACTGGTCCGTTGGTTCAAGGGCCTGGATCGCAAGGAATACGCCGAGTTTGAGGAATTGGCCGACAGCCTGATCTATTTCTCCGAGAAGGACTATCTGCGCGCCATGTTCGACGAGTCGTTGCCAGCGCCGCCGTTGGCCGAAAAGGACGCGGTGATCTGGACGGTCGGTGGTCTGGAGCTGCCGTCGACCTCGGAGACCGAGGACGTGCATCTCTACCGGCGGCAGTCGCCGCGTGCCCGTGCGGGTTTGGCGATCTACGGCATGATCGCTTCGCTGACCCGGCTGACCTACACCGATCCGCGCACCCGCCGTCCGGACGCGTTCGGGTTCCTGGTGGCCGAGGAAGCACGCGAGTACTTCGCCTCGCCTGTCGGCCGCAAAGACGCTGAGCGCATGGGCTTGCAGGGCCGCAAAGAGAAGTACGGGTTGCTGGCGATCTCCCAGTATGTCGAGCATTTCGAGGGCATCGGTATTCAGAACCTGCCCATGCGGGTGATCACGCCGTTCAAGCCGACCGATCGCGAGTATGCGCGGGATTCGTTCCGGCGCTTGGGTATTAATCCCGACGAGTACCCGGAGGTCCTCGATACCCGGGTACAGGAGGGGCGCGGTCTGGCGTACCTCTTCGACGACCTCGGCCGTGTGGGCCTGGTCGACATGTTGCAGCCGGTGCAGCAGGAGCTGGTGGAGGCGTTCGACACCCGCGATATGCACGACGAGGGGTGGGCGGCATGAGCGACGTCATCGCAGCATGGATGTACACACGGCCACGCGCACGACGCGTGTGGTTCATGTTCCAAGCGATTTGGGCCTTCTCGATCACCGCCGTCTACTTCGCACCGCGCGCGACCGCCGACACCCTCTCCGCGGCATGGGGTTTCACCGGTCTGCACGACAGCTACGGCGTACCGATTGGTGCCCACTTCGTGGCGGTCGTGCCGCTGACGGAAATGATCGGCAACAACGGGCCGCAATTCGGGGTCTCACCGGATACCTGGGGGCCGGCGATCATGTCGTCACTGGCGACCGCCGGGACCTACGCCCAACTCAACGAAGCGCTCGCGGCCGAGACCGCGTTTCTGATTTTCATCTGCTCGGTAGGCATCTGGATCATCAAATTCGCACTCGGCGTGGTCTGGCTGGGTTGGCTGGCCGCAGTCGCCGCACCGATCGTCGACACCCTCAAGATGATCGTCGCCAAGACCCACCTACTGGAGGGCGGCATCATCGTATGCATCATTGTTGGCGGATTCGTCTGCCTGACAACGGGATACGCGACGGGTATCGGCATCATCGTCAGTGGGTTTGCGGCCCTCATCCTGTTCTGGGTTCTGCTGCGCGATCCTGTCGGCGAATTGGTCAGCGACAACGGCATTTTGGGCATGGGCCGTTCCCTTGGCTATTCGATCGCCCAGGGAGTGGTCAACAACGGGCCGATCACCGCCGGCGGCACCAGCGCTCAGCTCGACACCCTCTGCTCCTGGCTGGTCGATGTCCTGGTGCGCGACATCATCCAACTGCTGACCTTCGGCCAGGTGATCGACGGCATCCCTGGCTGCGCAGCCAAATACAACGCGGGCCTGCTCAGCGGCATCGGCGACGCGCCAGCGACCTACATCAAAACGTGCGCGCCCCAAGCCTACGATCACGCGCTGCACCTGGACTTCCTGACCGTGGGTCTGTTCTTCTGCTGCAACCTGGGAATCTGCGTCATCCTGCTCGCCGTCGACTACATGGGCATGGAGGCCTTCCGGGTCGGGTTCAAAGCATTCTGGAACGTCCTGATCTTGGTACCGGCCGCCGCGATGGCCACCTTCCCCGGACCGCCGCGCCAAGCCGCCAAGAAGGCAGCCGCCCGCATGCTGCTTCACGGCGCCGAAATGATCGCCGGTACAGCGGGTCTGGGAATTCTGGTGCTCATCATGGCTGGCGTGACGCGCGGCACCCTGCCGGGCACGATCGGCATGACCGACCCACTGGCCAAGGTGCTGGTGATGACACTCATCGCCGTCGCGGGCGCGTTTGCCTTCCGATTCGCGTTGCTCAAGATGTTCGGTGACCGCGGCATCCCCGGCCCCATCCGCGCGGTCAAAGGAACCTTCCGGACAGTCACCGGGGCCGCACGCACAGTCAACGAAGTCGACTACGCCGGGCGTGTGCTCAAAAGCACCGGGGGCCGGCTGCAGGAACTGCGTCAACAGCGCGCCCAAGCACGCAAGGGCAAGGGCGAGGACGACGCTGACGGCACCGGACCGAAAGCGCCCGGGCGCAAAGCCCATCCCCCCACCACCGGGCCCGGGCGGGGTACCTCGGCCAGCGGTGCCAGTGGCGCCGGTCCGAACCGGCCCGGCGGCAACAGCCCGACCGCGCCGCCCTCGGCGCCCCGATCGCCGAGGCCTCCGACCGGAGACGGGGTCGCGCCAGCGCCGGCGAGCGGTTCCCGAGCCCGCTCGGCCGTTGCCCAGACGGGACGTACAGCGGCCAAGGATGCGGCGTGGGCAGGGGCGACCGCTGTTGCCCCGGAGGTCACCGTCCCAGCCAAAGCTGCCGCCACGGTGGCTCATCGCCTCCACCACGGCAACGGGCATAGCAGCGGATCGCACGGTGCGGCACCGGGTCGGGCGGCGGGAAGTCAGGCCGCAGCGCCCGCCCCGAGCCGCTCCAGCGAGCCGCACACCGGGTTAGGGCACCGCAGCGGTGCGAGCAGCAAGCCCCAGCCACCGGCAGCGGATACACCGCCGCCTGCGCCGCCCGGGCGCAACACCCCACGACCCGACCAGCGCCGGTAATCGGCGCATCGCCAGGACTGAGAGGAACGGCCCATGACAACGGCACTAACCGGCCACTGGGCGTCGATGACCACCGACATTGGACCGCAGCCACGCATGCACCGGCCCGATCACCCCGCGGCTTCCGGCGCCGTGTCGGTGGACTCTGGGACCGATTTCGCCAACCCCTTCGAAGCTGACGCCCGGACCGATGAACAGCGCCGCGCGGCGCTGACTCAGTACGCGGTCTGGCTGGCCGGTCAGCCGAGCCAGATCGCGGCGACCCGCCAGCTGGGCGGACACGACCTGTCCTGCACCTGCGCCCTCGGCGATAGCACGTGCCACCGCAACGTGCTGCTGGACATCGCCAACCCGCCACGTGATGCGTTCGGCTCCGAAGGTCACGCCATGGGGCTGACACTGCGGCGGCCGTGGGCATCGCTGCTGCTTGTTCCAGAAACGTTGGGCGGCAAGACGATTGAGAACCGCGTCTGGTCTACCGACTACCGCGGCCCGGTGCTGATCTACGGCGGCACCCGCATCGACAGCGCGGGCGTGGCGGCGGCCCGCCGCGCTGACCTGGACACCGACTGGCATGTCGACCAGCAGGGCTGGCTCGGCGTAGCGATGTTGGTCGATGTTCATCGCTCACGGGGCTGCTGCCGGCCGTGGGGACAACCCCGTGTCCGCGACGACGTCCCGGTTTACCACTGGGTTTTCACCAATCCCCAGCGGCTGGCCAGCCGCACCTGGGGGCGTGGCTTCCATGGCCTTCGCCCCACCTCCTGGTCGGTTCTGGTCCGCCGCCGACTCCTGAACACCACCACCATCCAGAAAGGCGCACACCGATGACCGCCCTGTTCGATGACTACGACACCGACACCGAGCTACGGATGAATGCTGAGCGGGTGGCCCAGTATCGGGCACGGAAGCGCCGAGACAAACTTGTCACCCGGATCGGTGTGCTCGATGAGCTGGTCACCGGCCGGACAGAGGCACTGCGGCGGGCGCACCCCACACTGGGCGAGGTTGCCGAGTTTTTCGGCATCGACTGCGGTCCGTTGCACACCCTCCTGCGGCTCCGCCGTGAGGAATTCCTGTCCGACGGGTGGCGTCACGACCGGTGGACCGAAGAGGCCATCATCCGGGCGGCGCTGCTGCTCGAAGATGGCGAGTCTGAGGCGGCCGACGAAATCCGCTACCACCTGCGCGAGAGCGAACTGCCCGTGGTGTACAGCTCGCACGCGCGCCGGATCGACCAGTGCGCCAAGGATTACGAGCGTGCGATGAGCCTGATCGAGGCTGTTCACGGGGGTGAGAGCGCACACGATACGTGGCGGCGCCTCCAGGACATGCCCCGCTACGAGCTGCAATCGCTGGCTATCGCGGTCGCGGCGCTGGTGGCCGAGGATTCCGACAACCTTGGCGCATACCTGAAAGCGATCTGCGGCGGGAACGGCTCTGTGGCACAAGGCCTTGCGCTGCTGATCCCGCGACCGTCCAAGCTGTACCGTCGGCGCCGCAATGCCGGCAGGCGACGGTACATCGACCAGCCGGGCGGTGTCTCAGTGACTGCACAGCGATGACCACAGCCGACACACTGCTGCTGCGGGACAAGCTGATTGCCGTACTGCGCGCTAGCCCCGTCGCACTGGCCACCGCCGAACTGGCTGCCCGGATGCCCGGGAAAGTGGAGCGCAGCAACGATTCCTGTGCACAGCTATGTCACCGCAGCACCCTCGGTGCAGGGCTGAAAGTGCTTGAATGCCACCGTAGTTGGCATCTTGTGGAATATCGGCGAGCCACCCACGGATACACCGGGATTTACCGTCACCTTCGGGCGCTGGAAGCCCAAGGGTTGATCCGGCGCACTGTTCACGACGATCGCAAAGGCGTGTTTTGGATCCGCTCTGGCCCCGATGATGCGGCCGCGTCACATGACCACACCGGCGACGGTGGTGGTCGGCCGTAAGCCGGGCGGCCACCACCGATCACACACCCGTTCTGGAAGGGACCAACCCGCATGTCCACCGACGACCGCATGCCCCTGACCCCGTGGGCAATCAACCTGATCCGGGTGGTGGCCGCTCTGCTGGCGATCGGCGTCGGCTACGCCGCGATCCGACTGAGTTTCAGCACCCTCAAGGACATCGCTACCCGCGCGCACGTACCAGCCGATCAAGCCTGGCTGTGGCCAGGCGCGCTGGACGGCGCCACCGTGCTGGCCACCCTTGGTGTTGTGGTCGGCAGCAAGCGCGAGAAACGCTTCTTTTGGGGCGTGTTGGCCGGCGGCCTGCTCATCAGCATCATCGCCAACGACCTGCACGCGATCCTGCCGCCAAATCAGGAATTGCCGCTGATCTGGCGCGCGGTAGTCGGCTGGGTAGCGCCGATCTTCGGTGCACTGACCATTCACGGGTTCACCATCTTGCTCCGCATGAAATGGCACCGCGGCACCGCAAAGCAGCCCAGTCAAGCGCCCGCATCAGCGACATCGGTCGTTGCCGAACGGGCCACAGCAGAGACTGGCGCTCTCGCCACGGGTCCCGATACGAGCGCAGCTGCCCCGGTCGATGAACCCGCGCCCGCTCCGGCGCTGACCGCCCCCGCCGCTCAGGCCGGCGAGGTCAAATACGCCGATCTTGCGGGCAAGGTGCTGTCGGTCGTCAACGTCAAAGGCGTTGCCGTTGATGATGTTTCCGAGGTGCTGCGGATGAGCTACGACTTGAACATGGCGAACCGTGACATCGGCCGGCGGCTGAGCATCGGGCATCACGCGGTCGGAAAGATCATTGAAGCCAGCGCGGCTGTTCTGCGCGGCGAACCGATCGCCGTCGCATCCTGACCAGGAAATTGGGGTCCGGCACCCCCCGCAGACGCCATTATCATCGGATGCAGGGGGTTGTCGTGGCCCCATCGTTTTTGCCGACAAGTGATGTGGAGCTACACCGATGACGATCATTCTCGATGCCACGGGTCTGACCGCGGCGGCCGGACAACTGTCAGGCAGCGTGGCCCTGCACACCCCGGCGGTTGCCGAGCCACCGGGACTCGACCTCACCTCGGTGTCGGCTGCCGCACAGATCAACGCGGCCTCCACCGCGCTTGCCGCTCTGCTCAACCACGGCAGTGCGCTACGGGAGGTGGGTGGACTTGCCGTCGCCGGCACCGCCTCGACTTTGCAGGGCCAGGACGAAGCCAATGCGTCTTCTATCCTCAACGGCAGCTCGGCCTCGGGTCCGGCCACCAGCGCGCCCACTATTCCATCGGTACCGCACCCCGACGTCCCGGTGATCCCTTCCGTTCCGGCGGCTCCGGCTCCGCTGCCGGGTGAGGCACACGCACAGGCGCTCTACGGCGGCCCGGGGTCATCGAGCCTGCACCAATTCGCTGACCAATGGGCCAACCACGCCCAGCAGCTACGCCGGCAGGCCGAAACGATTACCAACGCTGGACACGCCATCGACGCCAGTTGGGATGACGGCCATCAACGCGCTGGCGCCAATACCCGCGAGCACGCCGCCTGGCTGGACTCCATGGGGGATCAGGCTGAGAAGCTGTCGCGCCACGCACGCACTGTTGCGTCAGGCTTCGACACTGCGAAAGCCAACACTCCCTCGCCACACGAGTTCGCCCAGGCGCATCAAGACCTTCAGGTCGCGATGCAGCGGTTCGCCGCGACCAGGGGCGCGAACGCTGCGGAAGTGCAGATGCGCACTCAAGACATCGCGCACAAGCAGACTCAGGCGACCACCGCCATGGCCGATTACCACACCCAGGTGGCCGAGGGCAGCCTGTCCTCGGCCACGGAGTCGTTGAAAACCGCGCCGCCTATCGCCAAGGGCGGCGGCAGTGGCAATGCGGACCCCGGCGGGCACAACACCCCAGGTGTTCAAGCCGTGGACTACAAGCCGGGCGACGAGCACCACTACGCGCCGATCATTCGCGGGCCCAACGGGCTGGGTCCGGCGAACACCCCCGGCGGACCGCGATGGGTTGAGCTGGGGGACGGCACCGGTAACTGGGTGCGCCAAGACGAACTGCCTGGTCTGCAGATCCTCAAGCCCGGCGCGCCCGGGCCGGCCACGGTGTACGACGGGCACGGCAATCCGGTGCCCTGGGTTGAGTTGGGGAAGGGCTCCGGCGCCTGGGCTCCACAATCAGCCTTCCCGAAGGCCCAGTTCCTGCCTCCTGGTGCTCTGGGCCAGTACGGCTGGGATGAGTACTTGCCGCACTCGGGCATCTGGCTCCCCGGCAAGGATTTGAAGATCGACCCGCTGGACCCGTCGCCTCCGACAGGTGCGGTGCTGCCCGCCTAGTTGTGGTATTCCACCACCTTGGTTACACGCCGGCGCTGTACCGGCCGCGATGCCCGTGCACGACTTGCCTTGACCAGCCGGGCACGCAGAAAGTGGACAACGGATGACAGAGCCCCGCTTCGACGGCGCAGTTTGTGACGTCAGACGGTGGCGACTCGGCGGTTCGCTGACTGTCGTGGTTCCGACTGACCAGGTCCGCGACTTTGTTGGCATTCTGTCCAGCGGTGAGCATTCAAGTCTTTGTGATGTGTTGTCCGCCAACGGGATAAAGGTCAACTTCCGTCCTGGAAGTGACTGGAGCTTTGACGCAAAGGGCGGGGAGGGGTGGATTCAGCTTGTCTTCGATCGCGAGGATGACCCTTCCGACTGCCACGTCCTCGCCCGGACTATCACTCGGGCGCAGGCCTGTTGGCCGTCGCTGACGATGAAGATGTCGGCGTCATCGGCGTTGATGATGATGCATTGATGAGAACGCCCCGCTCGCTTGTGGCGAGCGGGGCGTTGGTGATCTCGGTGACGGGATCCTTGTCGCGGTGGCGTGGTCGTCGCCGTGGTGACGTGGATTTGGTTCAGTCGGTTGCTGTTTCGCTGATGGCGATGCGTGCGGCTTTCTCCCCGACGATGGAATGCCCGGCGGCGAACGCGGCGGTCAGGGCGTGCAGGGCGAGGTTGTTGACTGCGCGGGGGTGCCCGCGGGAGGCGTTGTGGATCAGCGTGATCGCGTCGTCGGCGAACAGCGCATCGGAGCGGCCGGCGATCTTGGTGTGATGGGCGATGTAGTCGGCGGTGTCGGCCGGACTCATCCCGGGCAGGGTGTAGCGCACCGCGATGCGCTGATCCAGCGCGGCCAGCACGCCCAGGCGCAGTCGGTGCCGCAGGGTGGGTTGCCCGACGAGCACGGCGGCGAACGGTGATCCGGAGTCCATGTCGTGGTTGGTCAAAAGGCGGATCGCTTCGAGCTGATGATTGTCGAGCAGGTGGGCCTCATCGACGACGAGCACGGGGTTTCGGCCGCGTTCGGCGTGTTCGGCGGCCAGTGCGTCGGCGGCCTGGGGGGCCAGTCGGGCGGTGTGAAACGCCGGGGTGTGCCCGAGGGTGGCCACGATGTGGGTGAGCATGCCGCGCACTCCGATGGTGGGGTTGGCCAGGTAGATGATGACGTGGCGGGCGGGGTCCAGGGAGGTGGCTGCGGCGCGGATGGCTACGGTTTTGCCGGCGCCGACTTCACCGGTGATGACCCCGATGGCGCATTGGTCCACACACCAGCCGATCCGGGCGATCGCTTCGCTGTGGCCGGGGTGGCGGTGCAGCATCGAGGGGGCCAGGTCACGTCCGAACGGCATCCGGGTGAATCCCCAATGTGATTGCAGTCGTTGAATACTCACGCCGACACCCCATCCTCGAACTCGCCATCGATGTTGGTGAGGTCAGTGATCGAGAGCTGCCCGGGAGCCCGCTCGCTGTCCGTGTCGGGTCCGTAGAGGGCGTGGTAACCGATGCGTTCGTCGTCGCGCAGTTGGTCGTGGTGGGCAGCGGCGGTCAACGCCAGGTAGTCGATCCCCGTCACCGGTAGCGCGGGGTCGGGGTTCTCGGGTCGGGCTTTGGGATGGGCATGGCGGGTGATGCGGTGCGGCACCGCGGCACCAAAACTGCGCTCGCCATGGCGGACCTCGATCGTCTCGAGGTCGAACGGGGAGAACACCAACTCCACCCGGCGCCCGGCCAGGGCGGGGTCGACCCGGTAGGTGTTGGCGTGCAGGGAGACGGTGGCGGTCTTGGTCACCACCCGAAACTCCGACCACAAGAACGCCTCGGTCAGATCCGCCGCGGTCGGCAACGCCGGGGCATGACCGAGCCGGTCGAAGCCGGCCTCCCAGCGCACCAGCGGTGACTGGTCGGTCTCGCTGTGGGTGCGGCGGTGGTATTCGGTTTCCACCCAGGCCATGAACAGCCGGTTGAGTTCCAACAACGCCCCGGCGTGGTCGACCCCGGCGGCCGTGAGGTCCTCGGTGGTGGTGTCGGTGACCTCGACGAGGAACTGCTCACGCACCGTCCGGAAGAACCGTTCGACCTTGCCCCGTCCTTGCGGCCGGCCGGGCGCGGAATGCACCAGTCGAACACCGAGTTTCGCGCACGCCCGCAACAGCCACGCGTCGACGAACGCCGAGCCGTTGTCGACATAGACCGAGGTCGGCACGCCGCGGGCAGCCAGCGCCGGTTTGAGGGCGGCGGCCAGGCGCACGGTGTCCTCGGCGAACCCGAACCGGTGCCCGACCACCAACCGAGAATGGTCGTCGAGGAAGGCGAACAGGTAGGTTTTGCGGTCTCCGACCCGCGGCCCGTGCAGGGCGTCGCCGACCCACAGCTCGTTGGGGTCAGCGGCTTCGAACCGGCCGAACACCTCGGTGCTCACACCGGCTGCCGGACCCATCAGTTCGCAGCGGTGGAAATGACGCAACAACGTCGATTCCGAGGGCGCCCACCCGGTCGCAGTGCGCAGGATCCGGGCCACCTGCGCCGCGGTGCGTGCAGGGTTCTCCCGCTTCAACGAGGCCGCCAGCTCCAGCACCTGGATGTCGGTGCGGGTGGCCAGCCGCCGCGGTTCGGGCACCAGGGCTTCGAACCCGCCGGCCCGGTAGCGCCGGATCCAGCGGTCCAGGGTCGGTCGTGCGATCTGTACCCGGGAACCGAACGGATCCACATGGTGGCGTTCGGCGATCTCACGGACCAGCCGGCCACGCTGTTTGGTCGACAACCCGGCATCCAAGGCGGGGCAGATCAACTGATAGCGGAACAAGCCGATCGCCTGGGCCCGCTCCCGGCGTTTGTGTTCTTCCAACGACACTGCGGTGTTCTCCTCACATTCGAAGGCCCCGCCCGAAACCGTCTGTCGGGCAGGTGCCTTCGCGAGGATCACCGATCACCGCGTGGCGCATCAGGGGCAACTGGTGTTGCGCACCGGCGGCTACCGCATCGTCGGCCAGTCCGGTGCCAGCAGTCGGCCGCCGGTGACCGCGACCATCACCTGCGCAGGCGTCACCGCGCCCACCAACCCGACCGGCCCGAACCGCTGCCCGAGCGCCGCGACTGCGGCCTCGACCGCCGCCACCACGTCACCCCAGCCACAGCACCGGCCGTCGGGGATCGCCACGTCGATCCCGGTCTGGACCGCCACCACAAGGAACCATCCCCGGATCGCCTCCAATCGGCCGCCGGCCCGGCGTAGCCAGCCCCGTACCGTGGTCGCCGGAATGTTGAGCCGGGCAGCGATCCGGCGATGCCCGACCCCCGCGGCCCGCACCAACAGCGACATCCAAATCTGTTCGGCTGCATACGCTCTGCGCAGCAGCACCGTGACCGGCAACAACACGTGCGTCACCAAACACGACCGGCACCGCGCCCGCCGCGGCCGCACAGCACCGGCCAGACCCACCACGCGGCGAGAGCGGGCGAATCCCCAACCACCCAGCACGCCCTGCGAGCACGCCGGGCATCTGATCAGGCCCGCCGCCAGCCGGGACTCGACGCAGACCAGATCAGCCTCTACCGTCACCATCAGTGCCTCCGTGCACTACAGCGCGGCACCCTGCGAGCCCGCCAAGACTTCAGCGGGGTGCCGCGCGACCCATCAATTCCTCGTCACACTGATGGTGCACACGACCAAGATCAACCCGGCGACCACACCAACAGTCACATCGACAAGCTCAATGACGAATGACCACCGCGTGGTCGCCATCCCGAGAGACGGTCAACAAGGCCCGCGAAGCGGCGGTTGGTCTCACCGATCCGACGCCCGTGCTCGTGCCGCTGATGATGAACTATCTCGACGACGGCGTAGAAGCGATCGACGAAGTTCCCGTGTATTTCACCGCCGCCGGCCTTGTAACCAATGTCGTGGAATAGTCATCTGGGGTCGATTTTCGATGTGCACGGTTGTTCCCTAAGGCAGGCCGAACCGAATCGGCCTCATCGGGAACACTGTGAGTGATGGGTGTTCCCGGTTAGTTAGGACTCGTCTATGCGCCGGGCTTCATGCGGTTGCCGGGCTTGAGCGACGAGATGGCCGTGGCAGGTGTACTGCCTATCTACTCGCCGCCCTGCCTAACCGGACCAGCTGTCCTTGCTCGTATCGCTCACGCACCTCAAAACGGCGGATTTTCCCACTCGTCGTAGTCGGAATCGAGCCCTTGGGGATCAGCACCACGTCAGCGGGACTTTGCCAATGGCGTTCCCAAATCTCCATCTCCACGATGCTGACCAAGTCGTCGTAGCTCGCCAACGGCTTGTTCGGCTCGACCTCGATGACCGCTACCAGTCCCGTGGTTGATCCTTCGCCCACTACAACGGCGGCCACCCTGCCGTGAGTTATCTCTTGAATTGCCGCCTCAAGGTCGTCGGGCGCGAAGCGACGTCGGTTCATGAACAATAAGGAATCCTTGATGCGCCCCACAACGAAAAGTTGACCTTCGTTGAGAAAGCCGAGGTCTCCGGTACGGAGCCAAAACGGTCCATCAGGCTCGCCCACCAGAGTTGCTCTGAATGTGCGCTCCGTCTCCTCTGGTTTGTTCCAGTAGCCGGAGCAGACGTGCTCGCCGCGGATCCAAATTTCGCCGATTGTTGAAGCTGGCGCCTCGGTCTTTGACTCGACGTCAACAATGCGCAGCCCGTTGGGGTCGGGCCGGCCATAGCTGATCAAAGCTGTGCCACTGCTGCTTCGGCCAGCTGTTCCCGACGCGAGAAGTTCCGCGTCGAACGTGACTGAAGCCGCGGGCTCGACCGGATCGTGTGCGGCGACAAACAAGGTTGCCTCCGCAAGTCCGTAAGCCGGCCGGACCGCACGATCCGGCAGGTTGGCGGCGGCGAATCGGGTTGAGAAACGCTCAATAGTCGGGGGATGTACCCGCTCGGAACCGCAGACAATTGCCACAACGTCCCCGAGTTGGAGTGCGGCAAGTTCCGCGTCTGTAGTGCGATGCCTCAACAGATCGAGTGCGAAGTTGGGTGCTGCGGTGATGGCGTTGGCTCGGACGGAAAGTTGCTCCATCCACCTCGCTGGCCGTACAAGGAAAGCGGTCGGGCTCATCACGACCGACTGCCATCCGCCTAAAATTGGCGCGAATATTCCGAGGAATAGACCCATGTCGTGGTAGAAGGGCAGCCAGCTCACCACGGTGCTTCCTGGGGGCGCGGATCCGCCGAAATCGCTGAGCAGGACTGATACTTGCTGGGCGAAATTTGCGATCAGATTGCGCTGCGAGACCATTACGCCTACTGGAGCGCGGGTTGATCCCGAGGTGTACTGCAAATATGCGCAATCCGGTGGAACTTCGTCTGTGGGCCGAGCCCACGGAATGGCGGCGCTGCCGATAGTTTCGTCAGCTAAGAGCACCACCGCCCGGCAGTTGTCGTCTTGAGGACCGACATATTGTTTGACGGCACCAGCAATTTCGGACGTCGCCAGCAGCACGGCCGGTTGGGCATCCGCGATGACTGCTTCAATCCGACGATCGCGTTCACTGGCGATCGGTTGATGTATCGGTACCGCGATGACATTGGCCTCAAAGCAGGCCAGGACGCTCACGATGTAGGCCATGCTCTGCGGCGCAACGATGCAAACGCGATCACCTACTTCGGCGTGGTCACGAATACGGGCCGCGAGGGCGACAACCTCCTGGTAGAGCGCGCTCCATGTGAGAGTGGTTTCGACGCCATCGGGGTTGCGGTCGTAGTCAACGAACGTAAACGCCGGATCCGTCGGTTGCGCGGCCGCACGTTTACGCAGAACGGCAGGAATCGAGCCTAGTTCCTGGTCACTCTGCACAGCTCCGCCGCGTGTTGCTCGGATGCGGGCGGTGAGTTCGCCCACACCTAGGTCCAAAAAATGCTGCGCTTGAGCCCTGGCTTCCGGCGACAAATTTCGTCGGTGCACAGTGGCCTGCGCCATGCGTATTGCGGCCTGGGCCGCGGTCTCAGGGTCAGCCTCGGCCAGCATGCGCTTGAACGACATCTACCGCGCCTCCATCATGCTTCTCCCTCATTGTTCCCCGTGTCCGTCAGTCCTGCAGGTTTGAGGCCAACTTCTCCAGACAGGTCATTGAGTTGACTTCCCATGTAGACGTCGAGCATCTGGGACAAATGGGTGTCACCACAGCTGTCAGCCGCGTCTCTGATGGCGATCACGATGTCGGTGGCCTGGCGCTCGTCAATGGCCGAACTCTCGGGCACTGGTTTGGATACGTTCTCGACCACCCATTCGAACCGCTTCCACAGTTCACCGATTTGGGCGGCAATGTCGCGTTGCTTGATTTCCGCGTCGGTCCGAGCGCGGCTCTCGCGGTTGCTCACATGCACGCCGTAGAGCGCCACGGTGGCAGCAGCAATCGCGAAGAATCCCGCCGTCGCCGTCGCTAATGGTTGCGCGGCGATCGTCCAGAATGCAGTGGGCCCAGGCACTTCCCACGACCTGCCGGCAAGGAATCCGGCGCCAAAGATCGCCAGTGAAATACCGACGACGCCACCAATTAGCCGTGCGGTCTTGCCTCGAGGCCTCTCGCGAAACCGGCTGGCGGCCACAGTCTGCTGGTCGACGGCAGCACCCGACGCTTTGGCCAATTCGTGCTCCGATCTCAACCAGCCGGGAGGATCTACTGGAGGAGATTATCGCTCTGGCGAAGACGACCGCACCTAATGCGTACATTCGGCGAATGGGTGTCGATACCCGATCGTCGTCGCCGTGGCATCCCCGGCGGCCTCCCGCCGCACCAGCGCCGCCTCGTCATGACGTCGCTGCCAGCAGGCGCCATCGAGGGCGACATACCCAGCCTGGAGTCAGTGGCCCGGCTCGCCGACCTGG
>Ga0265327_10002206_pt1 | contig 21305 bp, 16 predicted proteins | sample 41621metaG_FD_202089 | JGI IMG/M metagenome (GOLD analysis project Ga0265327, IMG submission 202089) | Rhizosphere microbial communities from Carex aquatilis grown in University of Washington, Seatle, WA, United States - 4-16-21 metaG | ecosystem: Host-associated > Plants > Roots > Rhizosphere...
TCCAGCTTCAGGACAAAATTGCGCGGGAAGTCCCGGGTCGTGCTGAGTTTTTGAATTTTCCGGTACTCGGGCGGAGTCGTGACGATGAGCCGGCCGTTTTTCGCGACGTAGCGACCGTCGGGAGTCGAAGCCCGGCCGTCGAATGACACGGCTTTGATCACAACCGGCCACGCGGCGGCATTCGGGTCGGAGGCCTGCCATTTTCGGGCCGACTCAACGTCCGCGCTGCTCGTCGGCCGATAGCCCCAGCCAGTGAGGTCGCGTCCGTTGAACAGGCTTGTGAACCCGGGCTCGGGGACGAACAGGTCGGGCTGGGTGTCGACGATGCCGAGCGTGGCGAGGACCGGCCGCACCGCGGCGGCCCACTTCACGTAGCCGGCGGCATTGGGATGCAGCAGATCGGGGAATTCCTCCGGCTTGGCGTTGCCGTCCGCGTCTGCAAAGAGAATCCAGGTTTCGAGCAGGGTCACCTGCGGGTCTCCCTTCACCACGCCGGCGTAGAGGGCGTTCATCTTCTTGATCGCGTCGGCCGGCCGCTTCTTCACGGACGAGCTCGGGAAAACCTGGCAGAGGACGATCGGCATTCGCGCGTCGGCGCGGTGCAGTTGGGCGATGACGAGCCGCAGATTGGACGCGCACTTTTCCGGCGTGGAAGCCTCCTCGAGATCATTGGTGCCGATCAGGATCACGACCCCGCGCGGATGGAGCGCGATGACGTCCTCCTGAAGCCGGAGCAGGACGCCGCGCGTGGTGTCGCCGCTGATGCCGCGGTTGGCGAGTTTGACCCCCGGAAAAAGACCGTGGAAATCGTCGTCCCAACCCTGCGTGATGGAATCGCCCAGGAACACGAGCGCGTGCTGGTCCTGGCTCACCCGGGCGGCCCAGGCGCTCCGGCGTTCGGTCCAGGTCTTCTGAAACCAATCGTAGCGCCGGATCGGTCCGGTGCCGGGAAGCCCGGCGTCCGTTGCGGGAATCGCGAAGTGCACGGCCGGCGGAGGCGTGGCGGTTTGCGGCGCGGTCGCGCAGCCGGCGATCAGGAGAACAACGAGAGCGAAGGGTACGAGGCGTTTCACCCGTCTATTCCAACACGGAAGCCCCGCGCGCGGCAAGCCCGCGGAGCAATGGAGAGAGCAGGGTTGATCGTTCGAGGCGGAGCGCCGCCCCGCACGCGCTCGAGGCGGGCTCAAGACAGCGGCGACGGCTTGAGGTGGAGCGGCTTGTCCTCAAGACGCTGAGTCGACGGCTCGCTGATGCAACGCGTTGGGGACAACGCGTTCCACCTCGAGGCAGAAAACTCACAGCAACGCGTGCGGAGGCCGCGTTCCACCTCGCGGCAGGGAAACGTATCCAGTGGCCGCGTTCCACCGGAGCAGGGAAGCGGGGTGAGGGCACCCCGCCTCCATCACGCGACGCTCACGCCCCCGGCTGGCAGAGGCAGGACGACTTGATCGTGAGGTCGGCGTGGCTCCACGTCTTCTTGAACTTGGCCAGCACCTCCACCGCCTCGGCGGCCTTGTGCTGCCGGGCCAGAGCCTCGCTGAGGCCGAAGAGCGCCCAGCCGTTCTCGGGCAGGCGCCCCAAGTCCTCGCGATAGACCTGCTCCGCCTCGGCGAAGCGACCCGCATTCATCAGGCTCGCGCCGAGCGAATGCCGCACCGGGATCAGCCAGCTCGGTGGTTCGTCGTAGTGGAGCGCGTCCTCCGCCTTGACCGCGGCGCGGAGTGCCGCCAGGCCGTCCTCGATCCGGCCTTCGCGAACGAGCACTTCGCCCTCGACCATCGGTGTGACGACGGCGAGGACCGCCTGGCAGGTGTTGTTGCCCGCGGCAATCTCATCGGCCGGCACCGCTTTGGCCGCTACAACGTACTCGGCCTGTTCCTTGCGAGCCGCGGCGGCGTCGCCCTTGGCGGCAAAGGTGATCGCCCGGGCGGCGTGCTGGAACGCGTGCGTGAACGGCTCGGTGGCGGGATGGTCGGGTTCGGCCAGCACCTCGTCCCAGTGGCCGAACCGCACCATCACCTCGAGCGGCATTGCGCGCCAGGCCTCGGCCATCCCGGCGAATTCCGTCAGGAACTCGTCCGACAAGCCCGCGCGCATCGCCTTGATGTGCTCGAAGGCGAGGGCGCTGCGCCCCGTCATCATCGCCGCGTAGGCGAGCATGTGCTCGTTGTGGGCGATGTAGAGCGGAAAGAATCCCTTCGCGGGACCGGCGATTTCGCGATATTTTCGGTCGGCCGCGACCGCCTTGAGGTTCGAGTTGACGGCGTCATCCCACCGGCCGACGCGGATGTAGATGTGCGAAGGCATATGGACGTTGTGCGCCAAGCCGGGCTGGAGGGTGAGCAGGCGGTCGGCGGCCGGAATCGCCCGGTCGGGATGCTTGGACGCCTCGACGGCGTGGATGTAGAGGTGGTTGGCGAACGGGTGGTTGATGTCGAGCTTGAGGACCGCATCGAGGGTCGCGAGAATCTCGTCGGTGCCGGGCTGCGCCTGGCCTTCGGGCGTCCACTGGTCCCAGGGACGCAGGTCCATCATGGCCTCGGCAAAAAACACGCCGACGTCGGTGTCACCGGGAAACGCCTGCCAGACTTTGCGCATGGCGTCGGCGTAGGCGAGGTCGAGCGGGGATCGGTCGTCGGGTTGCGGGTTCGCGTAGCGGTGGCTGAGCGCCTCGATGAGCGCCTTCTCGAGCGGCGTGGCATTGGCCGCGGCGGCCTGGGCGAGGCCGAGTTCCTTCCAGGCGACCTCGGCGGCCGGCGGCGGCACCATCGGAACATTGATGTGCGGCCCGTGGGCCAGCGCGATGCCCCAGTGGGCCATGGCGCATTGGGGGTCGAGTTCCGCGGCCCGCCGAAACGATCGGATGGCGGCCCCGTGGTTGAAACCGAAAAGGAACCGCAGGCCCTGGTCGAAATACTTCTGGGCCTCCGGGGACGTGGTCGTGATCTTGTGGGAATGCGCACCGAGCCCTTCGAAAAGCGGCATGACGGCGGCGGGCTTGGCTGGTTCGGCGGCCGGGGCAAACGGGCTGGCGATGACCAACCCGGCAAACAACGCGGCGACAATCGTGGGTATTTTCATGGCGGGCGGGGCCCGGGCCGGCCGGCGGGGAGGGTTCCCGCCCGGCTGGCCCGTGAACGTGAATTTCACGGGGGATTGTGCCAACGCGCGAGATTCGTTCGAGAAAAAAATCCGGTGCGGCGGGGTAGGGCGAGTCCTCCGGACGAGCCGTTGAGAGAGGCAAGTGAATGCAAGCCGAGAGTGTTCGAGACGAGCGATGAAGAGTGTTGTCCCCATCAGCCCGACCCCGGCCTGCGCCCAGGACGCATCACGCTGAGCGAAATGCGGTCTATCCGATGCCTTGTTCGTGGCACTGGCCTGCGGTCTCACTCCGTACCGGTAACCACTAACCCCCTCAGCTTGACCCCCTCGGATCGGCTTTGCGCAGCGTTTCCGCGGGGTTTCGCGTGGTTCGCGGGCGACTCCTTTCCGGCTGTCTGCGGAGTTTTGCGACCGAAGAATCGCGGCGTGAAGCCGCTCCGGCCTCGCCGATGGCGCCAGCTACGCGCCTCCCGCCCAGGCCGGCTTTTGGCGCAAATGGTAGAGTCGCTCGCCGGCCTTGCGCACCAGCAGGACGCCCTCGGCCTCGCGGTTGGCGTACGACTCGACGTCGATCGTCCGCCAGTCGCGGTAGCCGAGGTTGATCTCCCGGCATTGTGCCGCGGTCAGGCCGGTCGCGAGGGTCACCCGGACGCGCGGAGTTTCGACGCCGGATTTTTCGTCGTACGTTCCGATGCCATGGACATGGGTGGAGTGGGCGAGCGTGCCCCACGGCACGTCCTTGAACTTGTCCCACTGCTTCAGGAAGTAGTCCCGGCAATGGTAGCCGATGCGGCGGATATGTTCGCCGTGGGTCACCGACACCTCGTGAAGGTGCGGCGCGTAGATGATGAGTTCGCCGCCGTCAGCCACGACCGGCTCCAGCTTGTACATGCATTTGCCGGCGACCCAGAGTTCGTCGTACATGGCCGGCGCGCAGGAAAGCACGGTGTGGAAGGGTCGGTCCTTGTACTCGATGTGGAGGTCGCGCGAGAGATCGCTGGCCGCATCCCACGCCTGCTCCGGGGCGCCGGCGAAAACCCCCGCGAGTTCGCCCGACGGCGCGACGACCAGGCAGAAACAAAACTTCGGTAACGCCACCATCGCACCCGCGCGGTCGACGACGCGGCGCACGGGAGTCCACTTGTTGCCGATGATCATCGGATTCGTGACCACCGCGCCGAGCCAGTGGAAGAAATTCAGGATGCCCGGGCCGGCCACCCCGGGGAACAGGTATTTGTTTCCGCCGGAAAAGCCGACAACCTCATGGGGAAAGACCGGCCCGCAGATGATGATGCGGTCGTAGTCGAAGAGCCGTTGGTTGATATGGACCGGCACATCCATAGCGAACCGCCCCGCGGTGAGGTCGCTGATTTCCGCCGCCGGGATTGCGCCGAGGTCGCGCAGGGCCGCGGGGTTGTCCCACTCGTGGTTGATGAACTCGACGTCGCGGTAGGCCGACGTCCGCTCGGCGGCGGCGAGCTCGAGCCGGGCGTTGATGGCAGCGGCCGTCATCGGGGGGTGGGTGCCGAGGGCGATCATCACGTCGAATCGCCGCGCGACCGGCGCGAGGTGGGCATGCAGCGATTTGAACATCAGTCCCACGGGGGCGGTGCGCGTGCCGTCGGGCACGATCAGCAGGAGGCGCAGCCCGCGGTGATCGGCGGCGGGGCAGGCCGCGGCCACGAGTTCGCGGACCTGCGCGGCGGAGACGGACTGGCCGGCGGGGGCGATTCGTTGATGGGGGGCGGCGGGCATGGGTGGTCGAATTGGACGTTTTCCGCTGGCCCCATCGATGGCGACTGATTTTGGCCGAATTTCAAGACCGGAGCGAATGGGAGGAAAGATCGCCCGGCGGGTCGCGAGCAGCGGGTCTCGGCCGCGGGCCGGGTCGGCGCGAATTCCGTTGGTTTTTTGTGGCGAACTACGCATGGAGGCGAGTAGGGTTTTCCGGATTGCCACTACCCTGGACAACTTTGACGGACCTGACGGCCGGCGGCTGGCCGGGTGAATCCTCGGCCGCATGAATCTCCAGGACATCCCTCTTGCCCGGCTGGCCGCCGATTTTTCGACGGAGGAGCTCCGCCGGACATTTCTGGTGACGGACCTTTTCCGTGCCGGTCAGGCGAACTTTCGCTGGTGGGAGGCCGACCGCATCGTGATGGGCGCGATAATTCCGGAGGCGCAGCCGCTGGAATTACCCAATCCACCCGGGCTGCGCAGTGCGTCTTTTCTCGAGCGCCGCGAGGCCGGTCTGATCAACTTGGGCGGGCCTGGTGCTGTCACCGTGGACGGGACGGAATACGAAATGGGGGCGCACGACGCCCTTTATCTCGGCCGGGGTGTGCGGTCGGTGACGTTTGCCTCTCGCGACCCGGCAGCGCCCGCGCGTTTCTGGCTCATGTCGTATCCCGCGCATGTGGCTCATCCGGTCAAACCGGTCGCGTTCAAGGACGCGAAGGGCGATCGGCTCGGGGCGCGGGAGAACTCCAACGAACGGACGCTTTTCCGCCTGATCCACCCGGCGACGGTGGCGACCTGCCAGTTGGTGATGGGCTTCACCCGCTTGGAGCCGGGCAGCGTCTGGAATTCCATGCCGCCGCACACCCATCTGCGCCGCTCGGAGGTGTATCTCTACTTCAACCTGCCACCGGGACAGGCGGTCTTTCACTTCATGGGCGAGCCGGCGTCCACCCGGCACCTTCTGGTGCGGGACTGCGAAGCCGTGCTGTCGCCCCCGTGGTCGATCCACTGCGGCGCGGGCACGTCCGCCTACAGCTTCGTCTGGTGCATGGGCGGCGAGAACCAGGAATTTTCCGACATGGACCCCGCCCCAGTGGCCCAGTTGCGCTGACCCCGCCGCGGGTTCCCTTCCCATGAAACTCCCCCTCTGGCTCGCGTTGCTGCTCCTCGCCGGCGCCGGAGCCCGCGCGGCCGAACGCGTCACGATCACGGTGACGAGCGACCTTGCCGCCGCGCGCCCGTCCGAGGTGATCGTCGTGCCGTGGACCGAGGTCGCCGGCCGGCTCACCGGCCTGGTCTTCAACCAGGTCGTGGTGAAGGATGCGGCGGGCGCGGTGGTCCCGTCGCAGGTGACGGCCTTCCGGCACGTGCACTCGGGTCCCCAGGTTTACGACGAGCTTATTTTCCAACATGACTTCACGGCCGGCGAAAAGACGGCGGTGTTCACTGTGGAAAGGCTGGCGGCGCCGCAGCCGCCGATCCCGCCGCGCGTGCTCGCCCGGCCGGTGCCCGAGCGCTTCGACGATTTTGCCTGGGAAAACGACCGCGTGGCGCACCGGGCGTACGGTCCGGGCCTGGAACTGCCCTCGGCCACCAAGGATCAGATGACCAGCAGCGGGCTCGATGTCTGGTGCAAGCGCGTGCATTACCTCGTGGTCGACGGCTGGTATCACAAGGGGCACGACGGCCTGCACACCGACACCGGCGAGGGTCTCGACATGTACGATGTCGGGCCCAACCGCGGCCTCGGCGGGACCGGCGTGTGGGACGGCCGGGAACTGCACGTGTCGCGCAACTGGAGCACCTGGAAGATCTCCGCCAATGGCCCGCTGCGCGCCGTGTTCGAACTCGGCTACGAGTCGTGGGACGCCGGCCCGATCGGGAACGCCGGCAACGGCGTCATGGTCAGCGAGACCAAGCGGGTGATCGTGGACGCCGGCCGCAACTGCGACGCGTTTGAGAGCACGTTCAATTTCCGGGCGCCGAAGGATTCCGCCGGCGAGCTGACGGTGGCCATCGGCCTGACCAAGCACGGGCGGAAGGCGCGGGTGCTGCCCGCGCAGGACGACAAGGCCGGTTGGATGTCGCTGTGGGAGGAGTACCGCGACCCGGCCGACGGCAGCCTGGGCACCGGCATCGTGCTCGATCCTGCGGCGCGATTGGCGGGCTTCGCCGAGACGTCGACGGACCGGCTGGTCCTCGTCACCGTCAAACCCGGCGAGACCGTGCGCTACTTCGCCGGCGCGGGCTGGGACAAGAGCGGCGACTTTGCCACGCAGGCCGACTGGAACGGTTACCTGGCGGCGTTCGCGGCGCGGCTCCGTTCCCCTCTGAAGATTGCCGTCAACGCTGCTCAATGAGCACCGCGGCCGCCCAACCCGGCGCAAGCCGCTACCGCTGGATCGTCTGTGCGCTGTTGTTCTTTGCGACGACGATCAATTACGTCGACCGGCAGATCCTGGCGCTGATCAAGCCGATCCTCGACGACCAGCTCCACTGGTCGAACGAGCAGTACGGCAACACCGTCGCCTTTTTCTCGGGCGCGTATGCGTTCAGCCTCCTCATCTTCGGATGGTTCGTCGACCGCTTTGGCACGAAGATCGGCTACGCCGTGTCGATCGCGGCGTGGAGCGTGGCGGCGATGGCGCATGCCTTCGTCGGGAGCGTGACGGGGTTTTATGCCGCGCGCGTCGCCCTCGGGCTCGGGGAGGGTGGCAATTTCCCCTCGGCCATCAAGGCGGTGGCGCTGTGGTTTCCGAAAAGGGAGCGCGCGCTGGCCACGAGCATCTTCAATGCGGGCGCGAATGTCGGCGCCGTCGTCGCTCCGCTGACCGTGCCGTTCGTGGCGCTGAAGCTGGGCTGGCACTGGGCGTTCATTTTCGCGGGTCTCTCGGGCCTCGTCTGGCTTTTCCTCTGGCTGCCCTTCTACAACGTGCCCGAGAAGATCGCGGCCGCGAATGCCGCCGAACTCGCCCACATCCGCAGCGATCAGGACGACACCAGTCGCGACGGCGAAAAGGTGTCCTGGTTCGACCTGCTCGGCTATCGGCAGACGTGGTCTTTCGTGATCGCCAAGGGCCTGACCGATCCGGTCTGGTGGTTCTTCCTGGTCTGGCTGCCCGATTTCTTCAAGCAGACGCGGCATCTCGACATCAAGAACAGCTCGCTGTCGGTCGCGGTGATCTATGGGCTGGCCACCGTGCTGAGCATCTTCGGGGGCTGGATTGTCGGGGCGCTCACCAAGGCGGGTTGGTCGATCACCCGCGCGCGCAAGACCGGCCTGTTCGTGTTCGCCTGCTGCGTCCTGCCGATCCTGTCGGTGCAGTTCGTCGGCGACTGGACGGCTGTGCTCGTGATTGCCCTGGCGTGCGCGGCGCACCAGGCGTGGTCCGCCAACCTGTTCACGACGGCCTCCGACATGTTCCCGAAACGCGCGGTCGCTTCCGTGGTCGGCCTGGGCGGCATGGTGGGCTCGGGGATGAACATCGTCTTTCCCATCGTGGCCGGGCGGCTGCTCGATATCTTCAAGGCGCAGGGCAACGTCAGCGGCGGCTACGCCGTGCTTTTCGCCGGATGCGCCTTCGCCTATCTGGCCGCCTTTGGACTCCAGCACCTGCTGGCCCCGCGCTTTGAAATGGTTGATTTGAAGGCCGGCTGACCCCGGCGGCGGCCGGGGCTGGCCAAAAAGGAGCGCAGGCCCAAGTCTTTCCCAATGCAACTATCCCCGAGTGTTCGATATCTCCTGGCCATGGCCGTTGGCGCGGCTGCCGGCCGGGCCGGCGAAAGCACGCGCGAACCGGCTGCGGCCGAGGTCCGCGCGGCCATGCGCAGGGTCTTCGATTACCAGCTCGCGCACCCGCTTCCGGTCGGCCCCGGCCAGAGCGACGTCGCGCACGGCTGGATCAACGCAACCTTCTACACCGGCGTGACCGCCGCCTGGCGGGCCACGGGCGAGGCCGGCTACCGCGATGCCGCCTTCCACTGGGCCGAAGCCGCGCATTGGGAGCCGGCGCCGCGCCTCCGGCACGCGGACGACCACTGCTGCGCGCAAACGTACCTCGATCTCTACCTGGCCGAGGGCGGCCCGGAAAAGATCGCGCCCTTCCGCCGGACGGTCGACGCGCTGATCGCCGACCCCCGGCCCGGCCGGGTTGACTGGTGGTGGTGCGATTCGCTCTACATGGCGCCGCCGGCGCTTGCGCGACTCGCCCAGGCGACCGGCGACGCGCGCTACCGGGAGTACCTGCACCGGATGTACTGGGACACGGTGGCGTTCCTTTTCGACGAGCAGGAGTCGCTCTTCTTTCGCGATGAGAATTTCTTCCCCGGCCGGCCGGGAACGGAGGGGCGCAAGATCTTCTGGAGCCGGGGCAACGGCTGGGTTTTCGCCGGCCTCACGCGGGTGATTGATTTCCTGCCGGCCGATGACCCGGTGCGCCCACGCTATGTTTCGCTGTTCCGGCGGATGGCCGCGAAACTCCTCCCACTGCAACAGCCCGACGGTTTTTGGCGTTCGGACCTCCTCGCCGCGGAAAAATTCCCGGGGCCCGAATCGAGCGGAACCGCCTTCTTCGCGACCGGCTTTGCCTGGGGCGTCGCCCACGGTCTGCTGGACCGGGTCGCCTACCAGCCGGCGGCGATCCGGGCCTGGCACAGCCTGAATTCGGCCGTCAACGCCGACGGCCGCCTCGGCTATGTCCAGGCGGTCGGTTTCAAGCCCGGACCGGCGGGACCGGACGACACCAAGCCGTATGCGGCCGGTGCGTTTTTGCTGCTCGGCAGCCAGCTGCTGTCCGATCCACTATCCCTGGCGCATGAAAAATGACGACTTCCTGAAATCCGTGTTCGGTCTGGCCGGCCGCGTGGCGGTGGTGATCGGCGGGACGGGCGAATTGTGCGGTGCGATGGCGGAGGGTCTCGCGGGCGCCGGCGCCGAGGTCGTGCTGGTCGGGCGCAACCAGGACAAGGCGGCGGCGCGGCTGGCGCGGATTGCCGGCGCGGGCGGCCGGGCGTGGTTTCATTCCGCGGAGGCGACCAGCAAGGCGGAGCTGAGGGATTTGCTCGAGGCGGTTTTGAAACGGTCCGGTCGGGTTGACATCGTGGTGAACGGCGCGGGGGTGAACTCGCCGACGCCGTTCTTTGACATTACCGAGGACGAGTTCGATCGCATCCTGCGGGTCAACCTGAAGGGCGTGTTCCTTGGCTGCCAGGTGTTCGGCCGGTACCTCGTCGACCGGGCGCAGGGCGGATCGATCATCAACCTCGGCTCGATGTCGGGACTGGTGCCGCTCTCCCGCGTGTTCACCTATTCGGCGAGCAAGGCGGCGGTGCACAACCTCACAAAGAACCTCGCCCGCGAGTGGGCGCGGCAGCGCGTGCGGGTCAACACCCTCGTGCCGGGCTTCTTTCCGGCCGAGCAAAACCGCCGGGTGCTCACTCCCGATCGCGTCGCCAGCATCCTGGCTCACACCCCGATGAAACGCTTCGGCGAGCCGACGGAGCTGGTCGGCGCCACCTTGCTGCTGGCGAGCGACGCGGCCGGCGCGTTCGTCACCGGAGCGGAGATCGTCGTCGACGGCGGGTACCACGCGATGACGATCTGAGCGATGGCGCGCGACTTTACCCTCGGATTGCACGGATGAACATCGATGAAACCCGGCCGGCCGCGCTTGGGAGCAACGGAAGGAAACAGAGATGGCGGAGAAATGAACCAAAGAAGGACGACCTGTTCTTGGCCTGCGAATCATCCGAAACACGCGAAATGAGTTCTCGCCATACCCCGCGGAAGCTCGGAAAGATTCGTGGACCTCGCGTGATTGGCGGGCCCCTATGCCGATTTCTGCCGCTGCTTCCCCTGTGCCCTCCGGTAATTAGTCCGGGCCTTTCCTTATCCGTGAAATCGACGTAATCCGTGGCGAATTTTTCCGTGAAGCCGATCAACGAGTTCCTCCTGAAGAATCGCCTGCGCATCGCGCAGAACCCGTGCATCAGTCCGGATTTTTGCCTCGACTGGCCGGGGCTCGAGAAAAGGGCTCTCGGTGAATCCGTTCCCGGTTTGCGGTTTTACGATAAGTCGCGGTTTGCGACTGCGGACGGCCGTTGGACCCTCTTCGAGGACCCGGCCTCCGGTGACTGCGGCTGGCGGCTGGAGTCTCCAACGCTGGCGGATCCAAGCAGGGTGCTGGGCCATGGCGCGTTGGCGAAGGACAATCACGCGGTGTTTCCCGCCTCCTGGGAAAACCTGCTGAAGCTCAAGAACCTGATCCTCGAGCACGATGCCGACTCGACGATCTTCCCGACCGCGGGTGCGAAGCTGGGTCGGAGCACGCTGGGCGTGGGCGCGCGTTTTACCACGCTCCATTGGCCGGCGGTCGAATGGGCGATGAGCGCACTCGAACTGGGGGTCACGGCCAACCAGAACAGCATTCCGCGCGAGCTGGTTTATGATGTGGACGCCATGCTCGGCGGCGGGCTCGACACCGTGCCGTTTCCGTTCATCGGCACGAACGTTCCCGAGGGCCACCAGGGGCAGGGCGTCGAGGGGATGAGCCATGGGGCGGTCTTGTCGAAGTTGAAACACGGGTTCCACCACCGTCGTCTGGCCTGGAGTTTCAACGCCGATCACCAGCCGATTGGCGGAAAGTTCGATGGACGCGAGGACGCCCTGGTGCGCGGCTGCCTTCTCGCCAGCTACATCACCTTCGATCTTTCGCCCGAGTTGGCGCTCAACCGGCCGGCGGGACCGGGCGAGGTGCCGGCCGGCATCGTCGATCGCGTGCGTCGCCGCGTGGCCGCGGCGGGCCGGAATCTGGCGGAGGGCGATTTCCAGACGCTGCTGCGTTCCGTCTGGCCGGCGGTGCAGAAGATGAAGCGGCGCGACGACAAGTACGCGGCGGCGCGGGCGGCGGCATTCACGACCGCCGCCGGGCGGAGTTATCTTCGGGAGCTGTCGATTGACGAACTGCCCGGCCTGACTGCACCCGAGACAACCGCGGTCATGCTGGCCCTGTGCGAGGCGCTGGCGATGCCGGTCAATTTCGTGGCGCCGGCCTTCGGTTTCCAGAAGAACATGCCCTATCCGGACGAGGCCGAACTGCGCCGGCTCATCGCCGGGCAATGGGAGGTTTGCCGGGAGTTCGGCGTCAGCATCGGCTTCCATTCCGGGTCCGGCAAGTCCGCCGGGAACTACCGGATCATGGGGGAGGTGACGGGTGGGGCGCTCGAGATCAAGACGAGCGGGCGTTACACCTATGAGATGGGCCGCGCGCTGGCGGCATCGCGGGATCCCGCCGACCAGGCGCTCTGGCTGGATTGGTACCGTTTCACTCTGGAGATGGCGCTGCTGGGCGCGTTCAGCGCCGATCCCACCGAGCTGAAGATGGCCCGAACCTTTGTTGTGACCTCGTTGGCTGCTGGAGGCGGGACGCCCGCGTCCCGCGAGCGGCCGGTGCGGGGTGGGGGCCCGTTCGACCGGCTCAGGACGGGCGCCCCGCCTCAAGCTGAGTTGGTTTTTGCCTCCCCCGCCGCCTGCCGCGCGGCGGTGGAAGCGCTGCCGCCGAGTCCCGAGCACATGTTCTTTTTCGAATACAACTTTCTATTTGTGCTCGCGGCGGGCGGCCGGGCTGCCAAGGCGGCGCTGGGCGACCACACCGCTGCCGGCTATGCCCAACGCGCCCGGTTTTACGCGATCAGCCCGGAGGCCCGGCTCAACTACGCCAAGGGTGTGGCCGGCTACCTGATCTTCCTCGCGGAAGAAACCGGCCTGGTGGCCGCTGACCGTTGCGTCGCCGTCCGGAGGCTGCTGGACCACTACGCGACCTACGAGGCGCTCGTGGGGGACATCTCGCGGTAGCCTGGTTTTCGCGCCCTGCGTTGTTTCTTGAAGAATACCACCGATGAACACCGATGGATACCGAGGCGAGAAGGAGCCGACGGACTCCTTTCAATAGCTGTGTTTATCTGGGTTCATCTGTGATAGGAACCTGCCGCTGTTCGTATGAAACCATTCATCCACGACGATTTCCTGCTCCAGTCGGACGCCGCGCGCGACCTGTACCACGGCTTCGCCGAGGGCCAGCCGATTTACGATTATCACTGTCACCTGCCGCCGCAGCTGATCCTGGACAACCACCGCTTTGCCGACCTTGCGGAGATCTGGCTCGGGGGCGACCACTACAAGTGGCGGGCGATGCGCGCCAACGGCGTGGCCGAGCGGTATTGCACCGGGGACGCGACGCCGCGGGAGAAGTTCGATGCGTGGTGCGCCACCGTGCCGCAGACGCTGCGCAATCCGCTTTACCACTGGGCCCACCTGGAAATGAAGCGCTCCTTCGACATCGACGGACTCATCAGCCCGTCGAGCGCCAGCCGGATCTGGACGAAGGCCAACGCCCGCCTTGCGACCTTGCGCGTGCACGACATTCTGGCTGCGAACAACGTGGCGGTCATCTGCACGACCGACGATCCGGCGGATTCCCTGGAAACCCACGAGCGCATCGCGAAGCTGGGCCTGCCCACCCGGGTCTATCCCACGTTCCGGCCGGACAAGGCCCTCGCCGTCAACGCGCCCGGGGCGTTCAACCCCTGGCTCGAGCGGCTGGGCGGCGCGGCCCGGGCGCGGATCGCCACGTTTGACGACTTTTTGGCCGCCCTGCACCGGCGGCACGACGACTTCCATGCCGCGGGCGGACGCCTGTCCGACCACGGGCTGGAGGCGGCGTACGCCGAGCCGTGCACGGCGCTGGAGGCGAAGGTGATTTTCGACGCCGTGCGCGCCGGCCGGGCGGCGTCGCCGGGCGAGCACGCCAAGTTCTGCTCGTTCCTGATGCTCGAGTTCGGGCGCTGGGACGCGAAGAAGGGCTGGACCAAACAGCTTCACCTCGGCGCCTTGCGCAGCGTCAACAGCCGCGCGCTGGGCCGGATCGGCCCCGATACCGGCTTCGATAGCATCGGCGATGCTCCCCAGACCCGGGCGCTGGCCCGCTATCTCGACGCACTCGACTCGACCGACGAGCTGCCCCGCACGGTCGTCTACAATCTGAATCCGGCGGACAATTACGCGTTCGCCTCGATGATGGGAAATTTCCAGGACGGGGCGATCGCCGGAAAGTTGCAGTTTGGCAGCGGCTGGTGGTTCCTCGACCAGAAGGAGGCCATGGAGTGGCAGCTCAACGCCCTCTCGAACAATGGCCTGCTCAGCCGTTTCGTCGGCATGCTCACCGACTCGCGCAGTTTCCTCAGCTACACGCGACATGAGTACTTTCGCCGTGTGTTGTGCAATCTGCTCGGCGCGGAAATGGAGCGCGGTGAGCTGCCCGCCGAGCGCCAGTTGGTCGGCACAATGGTGCGGAATATTTGCTTTGCCAACGCCCGCGACTATTTCCGCTTGGAAATCGATCCCGGCTACGGCGCGCGCCCCAAGTCCTCGAAACACGGCTACCTGCCGAAACGCTAGGCCCGACAAAGGCGGGCCAGCCCGGCGAATGTCGCCTACCCTTGAGTGCTAGCTATTCGGAGCAGGGAGCACTGCCGGCAAGCCGGCTTCCGGCACGGCGGGCGGGCGGAAGGCCCCGCGCTAGTCCGGGACAAAAAAATAGGGGCCGTCTACCCCTAGACGGCCCCTCACACACACTAGCACAGCCGTGACATTACCCGACTGCCGGCGCGTGGGATATGGGGTGTTGTCCTCCATGGGCGCCTATGTACAGGGAGTGAGAATCGGACAGGTCCCTTGCGAACGCGGCGTCCACCGTGGCGCGCCACGAGTTGCGCGCGCTTCAGTGAAGTGCGTTTGACTTTCCCCAGAAACGGACCGGACTGGCGGAGTTCGGCGATAGTGGTGTCGCCTTCGTGCCGTCGCCCCGAAGTGAGAATCCCCTGTTTCTTTATGACCATTTCTTTCGCTTCATCGATCCGCCTGGTCCTTTCGCCGATGATTTTCGCCTTGTTGGCGGCGCTCTCCGGGGCGGCCGAGACAGCGCATCAGGGGTATCTCCTGGTGGCGAACAAGGGCGACCGCACCGTCTCAATGGTGGACGTCGTGGCGGGGCGGCAGGTTGCGACGATCGCCGAGGAGGGAAAGACCGGGCACGAAGTGGCGGTGAGCCCGGATGGCAGCCGCGCGTTTGTACCGATCTACGGCGACGCCGGAGTGGGGAAGCCGGGCACCGATGGACAACTGCTGCGTGTGATCGACTTGTCGCAGCGCGCCATCGTGGGCACGATTGACTTTGGCCAGGGCGTCCGTCCGCACTGTGCGGTTTTCGGGCCCCAAAATGGACTTCTCTACGTCACGACCGAACTTGAGAATTCGGTGACGGTCATCGACCCGGCGACATTGAAGATCGTTGGCTCGATTCCCACCGGCCAACGGCAGTCGCACATGCTCGCGATCTCCCGCGACGGTCGTCGGGGGTACACCTGCAACGTCGGGGCTGGCAGCGTTTCCGTGCTCGACCTGGACGCCGGCAAGCTCGTGGCCACGATCCCGGTCGCCGCCATGATCCAGCGGATTTCCCTGTCGGTCGACGGGCGTCTCGCCTTCACGGCGGACCAGACGGCTTTGCGCCTCGCCGTCATCGATACGGCGACGAACGCTGTCAGCGCCTCGATTCCGCTGCCGGGCCTCGGCTTTGGCACCACGCCGACTCCGGACGGGCGGTGGTTGCTGGTGACGCTGCCGGCGTTGAACGAGGTGGGTTTTGTCGACCTGGCCACGATGAAGGTGGTGCAAACCGTCGCGGTGCCCAAGGCGCCGCAGGAAATCCTGATCGCGCCGGACGGCTCGGCGGCGTATGTCTCGTGCGACGCCAGCAAACAGGTGGCGGTCATCGACCTCGCCGGCCGGCGCGTCGCGAAATTGATCGACGTCGGCGCAGTCGATGATGGCCTCGCCTGGGCCGCGGCGCGCTGACCTGTCCGGCCGAACATGTCACGTAATACGTGACATGAGCGCGGCTCCGACCGGCCCGGAGGCGCCGAAGGATCAGCCCTTCTTGCCGCCGGAGTGGTCGTTGCTGCCGGAGTTTCCTCCGCCGCTGCCGCCACCGCTGTGGCCACCACCACCACTGCTGCCGCTGCCACCACCACTGCTGCCGCCGCCACCACTCGAGTGACCGCCGCCGGAGTTTCCCCCGCCGCCGCTTGGACCGGGCCGGGGCTCGTGGGGAATTGAAGGGGGACCACCGGAACCGCCGGAGTGGGGCGGCGGACCTCCGTGAGTGTTGCCACCGCCCGGGCCGCCTGTGTGCGGGGGGCCGCCATGGGTGTCGCCGCCGCCGGGGTGCGACGGCGGGGGGCCATGCTTGTCGCCGCCATCCGGTCCGCCCGGATGCCCCGGCGGCTCGTGGCGCCGATGGTCGTCGCCGTCGTGGCCGGCCGGGATGTCGGGAGGACCTTCGTAGTCGGTCCCGACGAAATCGACATCATTCATCGAGCCGCTGTCCGGAAACGGCAGGCCGCTCGTGACCCATTCGCCGACCTCGACGCGTTTGTCGACGCCGTCGGTCTCATCCCAAAGCTGCATGTCAAAGTTTGCGTTGATTGAGAAGTGATATTGATGGTTCGCTAGGAAGTTCGCCTCGACGGTGCGGCCTTCAACATCTGCGGCGGCGTTGGAAGGGTAGTGACCGAGAACGAGGATCTCGTGGTTGCCGGGCGATACGTATTCCGGGTGGTCGCTGGCGGTCCAGAACGGTCCCACCGATTGTCCGTCGATGAACACGATCCGGATGTATTGGCTGTGCGGGATAAGGCTGAAAGGCTCGTCGCCGCGCACCGTCGCGGAATCGGGCTGCTTCGTGTACGTATAGGTGGCGCACCCTCCGAGGCCGAGGGACAGGGCCGCCAGGAGCAGGATGGGAAGCATACGGACGGGCACCTTCATGGCTGCGCCTTGGTGGCAACCGGCGGATCGAGTTCGACGATGCCAATGAACGCGCCGGTGGGATCGGCGAGAATCGCCCGCTTGTATCCGGTTGGGGTGCGTTCGGGCGGAACGAGCACCCGTCCGCCGAGACTCACGGCGCGCGCGGCCGTTTCGTCGACGTTCGCGACGCGCACAAACAGCAACCAGGCGGGATGCGCCTTCGGCCCGTTGCTGACTGTCGTCACGCTGGCTCGGGAATAGCCGCCGCTGACGAGCACGAACCGGTTGGCGCGGCCGCCGCGATCATCGACGACCCGGTCGCATCCAATGACGTCGTGATAAAAAAGGCCGGCCGCCGCGGGATCGCGGGAAAACAGCTCGGACCAGGCCCAGTCGCCTGGCTCCGGGAGGTATTCGCCGGGGTCGCCGCTGCTCGAGTTTAGCACCCCGAGGACGACGCCTTCGCGATCGGCGAAAATTCCCCGGGTGCCGCGCTGCGGCAGGTCCCTGGCCCGGGAGAGGATTCGACCGCCGCGGGCGGTGGCCGCGGCGAGGGCCTTGGCGACGTCCGGCACGGAGACATAACCGACCCAGCGGCCGTGCACCTCGTCCTTCTGCAGCGAACGCCGTCGACAAAGGCCGGCCACGGGCCGGTCGCCGACCGACATGATGATCGTCGGGTGCGGGCCGGATGACGACGTGCGGTCGATCGTGGTGGCCTTCCAGGCAAACAGCCCCGCGTAAAAGTCCGCCGCCGCGGCTGGATCGGCGGTGAAAAGATCGGCCCAGATGAACTTGCCCTGGAAATGTTCGGAAGTGGCGGGCGAATTCAGCGGAGGCAAGTCGGCGGCCGCGGCCCCGAGGGCGGCGATCCCGAGAAGTGCGGCGACCAGCTTCTTCACGAAAAAAGAGACGGCGGGACCGAGCGCGCAGTTACGCCGCGGATACAGAGACAACCTGCCGGTCGGCGCCGCGGCTCGCCGGACGACGACTGGCCGATTGTCAGCGGTCGCCTGCTCCCGGTGCGAACAGCGCGGCCAACCCGTCGGTGAACGCTGTTGGCAGCACGTTGTAATGATTCAGTCCGGGAAAGCGCCGGGAGATTATCTGCAGGCGCGCAAACGGCGTGGCGGCGAGTTGCTGTTCCAAAAGCGCAAGGTCAGCGGCCATGGACGCGGTGTCGTCTTCACCCGCACACACGAAAAGGGTGCTCGGCAACTCGCGCTGCCGGGCGCGCAGGTCCGCGGCCTGCCGGAGCACGTTGCGATCGTCCCACCAGATCGACGGTGCGCTGGCGAGGTGGTGCGTAAAGAACGGCCGGGCCTGGAACAACGCGTAAAGGACGAACAGGGAGCTGAGCGAGTGCCCGCCAAGGCCCCGGACCGCCGGGTCCACCGGATAGCGTCGGGCGAGTTCCGGCCAGAGCGCGGCGGTCACGAATTGCAGAAACAGCGCCGCTCCGCCGCTCGCCGGCTCGTCGCCGTGCCGGGTCGGAGTGTAGTCGCGCCCGCGTTTGTTCGCCGGCTTTCCCATGCCGGCGCCGTAGCCGATGCCGACAAGCAGGAGGGGGCGGACGGGCTTCCTCGACGCCACCTCGCGCCAGGCCGCGACGCCAACCGGAAAGAAGGCATCCCCGTCGAGAAAAACCATCACCGGCCACGGTCCCGGGTTGGCGGCGGCGTCAGGTGCCTCGACAAACAGCCAATACTCAGTGCCGGTCTCGGGCGAGGAGAGCTTGAACGTTGGATTCATGGCAGAACCCGGCCGGGGCCGCCCGCCCGGATCGCGGGCACCTCGACGATCCGCACACCGTCGGCGGGGTGCTCGACCGCCGCCACCAGCGCGCTGACCATCTCCGCGAGCGTGACAAAGCCGAGGCGTTCGGTGCCGCCGCGCATGGAGGGGAAAAGCCCCAGCAGGGCATAAACCGGGGCCAGCACGACCGGCCAGCGGTGTCCGGGACCAAGCACATACCAGGGGCGAAGGCACGTGGCCGTGAGGCCCTTTGCGACGATGAGCGCTTCACCTTCGCGGCGGACCGCGACATAGGCCTTCATGACCGGCGCGGGTTGCGCGACGCTCAGATACACCAGGTGGGGCGGTGGCTGAATTCGCAAAACGGCGGCGACCGTCGCCTGGATCGAGACCAGATCGACCTCGCGGAACTGGCGCGCCTTGGCTGGGCTCGGCTTGGGTACGCCCACCAGGTGCACAACCGTGTCGACGCCGGCGAGCGCGGCGAAGATGCCGTCGGCGGCAAGCGGGTCGCCGGTGGCGATCTCGACATTTCCCTCGACCTTCCTCTCCGAGCCGGACCGAACCAGAACGCGGACGCGATGGCCGCGGGCGATCAGCGTCGGCAGTAGTGCCCGGCCGAGGTACCCGGTGGCCCCGGTTACCAGCACGAAGCGGGACGCAGCCGGCGACGGGAGGGATCCAGGAGATGTCATCGGTCGAGGTAATGAGTTCACTGCAGTGAGCGGCTGTCCGAGGCGCTGCGCACACGCGTGGGCGCGTCCGTGCGCGAAGCCTTCGACGATTCAGCCGCCCGGGGCAACTTCGTCCGGCGGTGGCGGCGCGGCCCGGAGCATCGACTCCTCGTAGTCGAGCAGCTGCTGCAGCGGCCGGTGCACCTCGTCGGCGATCTGGTTACCGCGCCAGAGATGGTCGATGGCCTGGCGCTCGGCCCGGAGGGCGGTGGTGCGGTAGTGATGCTCGGCGCGACGGCGCCGCCGGGCGCTCGTCCGCGTCTCGCCGCCGGCCTCCAGCGATGCGAGCCGAAACTCATACTCGGCGAGCACATGGCCCAGGGCGGCGCTGTGTTCGGGCGTGGTGGCGGCCGGCTCCAGCCCGCGCAGGGCGGTCAGACCGGCCTCGACCGCGGTGGTGCGGGCGAGCCGGTCCTCCCTCGCGCGGGTGTCGTCCTCGCGCAGTCCGAGCCGGTGGATGAGCCATTCGAGAGTCGTGCCCTGCACCAGGAGCGTCACGGCGATGACCCCGAAGGCGAGGAAGATGACGATGTCGCGCCCCGGAAACGGCGTGCCATCGGGCAGCGCGAGTGGAATCGAAAGCGCGCCGGCGAGGGTGACAGTGCCGCGCATGCCGGCCCAACTGGCGACGGCGACGGCCTGCCAGGACGGGCGAACGTCGGTTTTCCGCACGCGGGGAAGCAGGAACGGGCCGTAGGCGCTCGGAAAGGCCCAGATGATTCGCGCAATGATGACCGTGCCGGCGATCAGGGCGGTCAGGCCTGCGAGATAGCCGGCGCTGAAGTGGCCGCTGACGGCGGCCAGCAGACTCGGAAATTGCAGGCCGAGCAGCACAAACGCCATGCCGTTGAGCCAGAACAACACCATCCCCCAGACCGCAAACGCCGTCTGGCGCGTCTCGACATCCATGTGCACGGGGTCGCGCCAGCCGGAGTAAAGGCCGGAGGCGACGACTGAGAGCACGCCGGAGACGCCGAGGTGCTCGGCTGCGAGATAGGCCGCGAACGGGGTCAGCAGCGAAAGCGTGATCTCGATCATCGGGTCGGCGCCGCGCAGGCGCTGGATCAGATCGCGCAGTTTCCCGATGGCATACCCAATGATCAGGCCGGCCGCGAAGCCGCCGACCGAAAGCAGCGAAAACTCCACGGCCATCTGGCGCAGCGAGAAACTGCCGGCCACCACGGCCGCGAGGGCGAACTTGAATCCAACCAGGCCGGTGGCGTCGTTCATCAGGCTCTCGCCGTTGAGCACGGTGGTGAGGCGCGCCGGCACGCGGAGCCGCTCGGTGATGGCGTTGACCGCGACGGCATCGGTGGGTGACACGATCGCGCCCAGCGCGAAGGCCATTGCGAGGGGCAGGCCGGGCACCAGCCAGTGGGCCACCAGGCCGACGGCGAGAGTGGTGAACGTCACCAGGCCGATCGCCAGGATGAGGATCGAGCGCTTGGCGCGGACAAACTCCCGCAACGGCATCAACCACCCGTCGGAAAAGAGCAGCGGCGGCAGGAAGCAAAGGAAGAAGAAGCCCGGCTCAAGCGTGATGCGTGGGAAAACCGGCAGGAGGGCCGCGCCGACACCGCCGAGCAGGTACGTGATCAATTGCGGCCAGGGCAGCCAGCGACCGACGATGTTGAGGCCGGCGATCAGGAGCAGCAGCAGGAGGGTTTGTTCGAAGACAACCATGAGGCGACCGGCAACGTAACCGGCCGACGACCGGCGGAAAGCCGGAACTGACACCGCGGTGAAGTATCAGGCGGAACGGGGGAGTTGAAAGTTGAAGGTTGGAAGAACCGCACCAGCCGTCCGGCCCGTTCGCGGGCAGGAATTTATGCCTCGGCCATCCGGGGCTTGATTCGGTCCGGGTTCACCGTACTTTTGCACCAGCGCCCCGATCGGCTCCAACTCCGTTGTCGGTCTGGGGGCGGTCGGCTGAGAAAACCCGGTTCGGCTGCCTCGGCCGGTTGGGTGGATGGGGCTGGGCGGCGAGGATTCCTCATGATCAATACACTAAAACTGTTGCTCGCCGCCTGCAGCCTGACCGGCGCCGTCCGGGCGGCCGATTTGAACTGGGACGAGCTGGCCCGTCGTCCGGACCTCTGGCCGACGCA
>Ga0265327_10002207_pt1 | contig 21298 bp, 18 predicted proteins | sample 41621metaG_FD_202089 | JGI IMG/M metagenome (GOLD analysis project Ga0265327, IMG submission 202089) | Rhizosphere microbial communities from Carex aquatilis grown in University of Washington, Seatle, WA, United States - 4-16-21 metaG | ecosystem: Host-associated > Plants > Roots > Rhizosphere...
GTAGATATTTATTGTTTTTAAAAGTGTCATTTCTTTCTCCTAACCCGCTTCAGAATAATATAGCTTTTGTTTGTCTTAATTTGTGTGTTTAGTAAATATGGCTATTTCATATTTACTAATTTAGGAGGTCAAATAACGCAAATTTATCGGGAAAATAAAATGCTAAAAGTCTTAAATTATGATTATTTCAGAAGGTCGGGACGCTTGGATTTTGTGCGCTCTACGCTCTGCTCATGACGCCATTTATCAATATTGGCAGTATGTCCGCTTAGTAACACATCGGGAATCTCCCATCCATTGTAGTTGGAGGGACGTGTATAGACCGGTGGAGCGAGTAAGTTATCCTGGAAAGAGTCGCTGAGAGCCGATGTTTCATCATTCAGCACTCCTGGTAAGAGCCGTATAATCGAATCGCTTAAAATCGCAGCGGGTAGTTCACCTCCGCTTAGAACATAGTCCCCAACACTTATTTCGCGGGTAATAAGGTGCTCTCTGACACGTTGATCGACCCCCTTGTAATGGCCACAAAGAATGATAATGTTCTTAACCAGGGAAAGCTGGTTACAGAGCTTTTGGTTTAATAACTCACCATCCGGTGACATATAAATGATCTCATCATAGGTGTTTTTAGACTTCAGATCCTTAATGCAGGCGTCGATGGGTTCTATCATCATCACCATGCCCGCTCCGCCGCCAAAGGCATAATCATCGAGTTGTTTTTGTTTACCAGTGGCATAATCCCTAAGATTGATCAGATTTACTTCCACCAGTTTATTGGCTATGGCTCTTTTTAAAATGGAATGCCCGAACGCGCTTGTCATGAGGTCCGGCACCGCGCTAATTATGTCTATACGCATGGCGCAAAGATAATTTTTTACAACGAAATAAGCCTTAACAATTTGGTAATATTGAGATAATGATAAGTAAAGGCCTTGCCCCTATTTTTGAGGCAGTGAAAAACATCCTTTATATCTTTTTATTTGTTGCGCTAAGCACAATTTCATTTGCAGGAAATTCTGACAAAGAAAAATTAAACAACAAAGTGGTTGCAGGCAGAATTACCGACACTTTTGGCGAATCTATTCCCGGTGCGAAGATTGTAATTCCAGAAACAGGTGAAACATTTTTTACAGATATGGACGGTAATTTTAAACTTTCCTTAAAAACAGATAAAGATTATTCTGTTACAATTAATACCATCGGGTTCGAACCCTTAGAGATTAAAGCATCTCATTTGACTGCTTTTTCAGATCTTTCTCTTAAATCACTTTAATAATCTCTTCCAGACCTTTAGCAACGGCACCTTTGGAGTATTTTATTCCTTTAATAGTAAAGTTAAGGTTATCTTTTCATTACCCCATTGTTTCTAAACCATTAACTTAATATCTTTGATTTAACAAATTGATTGTTTACTAATTTAAAAAATCGAGTTATGAAAAAGATAGTAATTATAGTTTTATCAGTATTTAGTTTAGGAGTAATAAACGCTCAAAAATTAAACGATAAAGGTTTATATGTAAACGACAGTGAAAACAGCGCTTACTTATTTAATGGTGAGTTGTTCAACGGCGTTCTTTCTGAAACAAAAAACGGAATTAAGTCTGAGCTGACTGTAAAAGAAGGTGTTGTGGAAGGTGAAGCAACTTATTATTATGCTTCCGGGAATTTAATGGAAAAAGGCATGTTCACTAAAGGACAAAAAGATCAGAAATGGATTCGTTACAATGAAAATGGAACAACATCTGCTATTGCATTTTACAATCTTGGTAAAAAAACAGGAACCTGGTTAGTATATGATGAAACCGGTAAAAAACGTTTTGAAATGAATTACACAGATGGCGAAAAAACAGGTGTGTGGACAAATTGGGATGAGAACGGAACAGTCGCCAGCACTAAGGATTACAGCCACGCGAATTAATAAGAGATTTTATTTATTTGAAACCTCACCAAAATGGTGGGGTTTTTTTATTTATTAAAACTGCGCATTTCATTTCTGAGTTAACCTTATAAGTTTCATGAGCATCCTGAATCGTTGAGTATATGTTCTGTTTAACGTATTCCGAGTTTTTCTTTTTCAGTCAGGAATTTGAGACTATCTAACATCAGATGCATTAAAATACTGAATTCGGTAATACGAACAACTAATTTTTAAACCACATAAGGAACATAAGGTCTTATAAGAATGGACGTCTTCCATATGCGAAACCTTACGTTTTCTTATGTAACTCATATGGTTCCAAATTTACTCCGGCAAATCTCTATAAATTTCATTAACAAAGGTCCTCTGGCCTTCTTTAAAAATATGCTTAACACTAAAATTAATCATTAATCCTTTAGAAACATTTAAGAGTTTCATGTAGGTGATAATTAGGGCTTCATGCACTGGTAATATGTATTCAACAGCTTTTAACTCCACTGGCAAAATATTTTCAACAAATAAATCGCAACGCAATTCTGTATCTATTTCTAATCCTTTATAGTACACTGGAACAGATAATTCAGACTGAAAACTAATACCTAAATATTGCAGCTCCTTTTTCATGCACTTATGATATACGCTTTCCAATAAACCGGGACCTAAAGCTTTGTGTACCTCGATTGCGGCGCCGTTTACTTGATATACTAACTCTTTTAAGATTGTTTTAGTTATAATCATATTATGTGTTTTAAATTTGATTAGTGTTATGAAAAGCTCGTAAGTTTTCATAATTCTTATGTGATGCTTATATTTCTTATGCTTCTTATGTGGTTTAAATTTGGGAAATTTGTCTATAAAAATAGAAAAACCAAATAAAATCATATGTTTCCGAACTAGTCCAGTGATTCATAACGAATGATTACCTTTGCGGCCATGAATTTACTGTCTATAAATAATATTTCTAAAGCATACGGTGCCAAAGTCCTGTTCAATAAAATAAGTTTCGGTATTAATTACGGTGAAAAAGTAGCGCTGGTTGCTAAAAATGGTTCCGGCAAAACCACGCTCTTTAAAATTTTAAAAGGAATTGAAATTGCCGATGAAGGGGAGGTTGTTTTCAGAAAAGATATTACAGTAGGGTTTTTAGAACAGAATTTTGCTTTTGACGAAACCCTTACCATTCAACAATTAATTGACACGGCCGATAATAAATTTGTGCGTTGTATTCGCAATTATGACGCTGTTATTAAACTCAGTGAAACAGATTCAAGTGACTCAGCTGCCGACAAATTAGAAATGGCATTGAATGAAATGAACCTCATCGATGCCTGGGATTATGAAAAAAATATTTTAGAAATTTTAACCCGACTGGAAATAAAAGATACAACACGCATTATCAGTACGCTTTCAGGGGGACAGAAAAAACGTGTCGCTCTCGCCCTAACGCTGATTAATAAACCAAACCTCATCATTATGGATGAGCCTACCAATCACCTCGATATTGAAATGATTGAATGGCTCGAAAATTATTTACAGGATGGTTCAATCAGTATTTTATTAGTAACGCACGATCGTTATTTTTTAGATGAGGTGTGTGATAAAATTATTGAAATAGATAATCACATGTTGTACGAATATAAAGGGAACTTCGATTATTATTTAGAGAAAAAAGCAGAACGTGAACAAATCTCGGATGCTGAAATTGACAAAGCAAGAAATTTATACCGCAAGGAAGTTGTTTGGGTACGCAAGATGCCAAAAGCCCGCGGGACCAAATCAAAATCCCGCGTGGATGCTTTTTACGAAATTGAGAAAAAGGCGAAACAAAAACGTGTTGAGAAAAAAATTGAATTGACCGTGAAGATGGAGCGTATGGGTTCTAAGATTGTTGAGCTTCACAGCATAACCAAAAATTATCCTAACAAGGTTATTTTATCGGAACCCTTTACTTACACTTTTATTCCCGGTGAAAAAATTGGTGTGGTTGGAAAAAATGGCGTCGGTAAGACTACTTTACTAAATATTATTCAAGGCAAAGAACAAGTAGATTCCGGAAAAGTTTCTTTAGGGGATACAATCGTCTTTGGCTATTATTCACAAAGCGGAATGATCATTAATACTGATAAACGTATTATCGAAATTATCCAGGACATCGCAGAGCATATTCCTTTAGCGAACGGAGCGAGTTTATCCGCTTCTCAATTGTTGACGCGATTTAATTTTCCACCAAATGTGCAATACAGTTATGCACACACTTTAAGTGGTGGTGAAAAAAGAAGATTGTTTTTGTTAACCATTTTAATGAAAAATCCCAACTTCTTAATTCTCGATGAGCCTACCAATGACCTTGATATTGTTACCCTGCAGACACTCGAAGATTTTTTAGAAGAGTTTAAAGGCTGTGTATTGATCGTTTCGCACGACCGTTATTTTATTGATCGTTTGGTAGACCATACTTTCGTTTTAGAAGGAAATGGAACAATAAAAGATTATCCTGGTAATTATACAGAATACAGGAACTGGATCAGCGAACAAAAAGAAGAGGAAAAAGAAAACGTTAAGAATGCCGCAAAAGCTGCAGAAGTTCCCGCTCCCAAAATTGAAGCAAAACAGGAAACAAAAACTCCGAATACAAAAAAATTATCTTTTAAACTTCAACGTGAGTTAGAAGAACTGGAAATTGAAATTCCTATTCTTGAAGAAAAAAAATTACGTCTCAACGATGAGTTGGCAAGCGGGCTCACAGACTATAATGAAGTGCAACAACGTACGGAAGATCTAAAAAGCCTGACAGAAGAATTGGACCAAAAGTCCACGCGCTGGTTGGAGATCCAGGACGAAATGTAAAAACCATTCAAAAAAACAGAAATTCCTTGCAAAGAAAGAAAGACAAGTCCTTTTGTTTATTCAACAATTGCGCAACCTGCTAATGTATAACTATCACAATTACTGTCAGGGAATAAATGCGGATCACTTGATCCATTAAAATTTTTACAAGCACTTCTCGCGTCTCCTTTAGTTAAAGGCTTTGTTTCTATCGTGAGTGTTACTGTACTAATGTGGAGAAAAGGTGTGCAACTGCCACAACCAGCATACAGCTCTCCACATTTTGAATCTGAACAACTACATTGATACTCTTTTTTACATGATATAAGAACTGAAAATATCATCAATAAAAATAAAATTTGTTTCTTCATACTCTTAGGGTTTTTAGGTTTATCAAATATATAAAATTTACATAAGTCGCAACATCAAACAAAAACCCATGCGATTCTACCATAGAAATAACTGTGCTGACCATAAAAACAAAGGAAGTGTGTTTTGAAAGCTTTATTACATTAACCACAAAATATAGATCACACGAGGCTTTTATTAGCGTCGTTATGAATTACAAAGAGATCTAAACCAGATTGAAAAAATAAAAATAGTATGGAAGATCAGAATATTAAGTCAATGAATTTATTTTTGTTGTCCTTTAAAAACAGTTTTCATAAAAGAACTCGCAAACACAAAATCCGTCAACTCCTTATTTGTACTGTTCAGAATTTCCGACTTATTCCCTGTCCAGTAGTTTTCGCCTTTGTAGACAAACATAATATTATCTCCGATCTCGATCACCGAGTTCATATCGTGTGTAACTATTATTGTAGTGATCTGATATTCCTCTGTAATATCCTTTATGAGATTGTCAATCACAATAGAAGTTTTTGGATCAAGTCCCGAATTGGGTTCGTCACAAAATAAGTATTTAGGATTGTTGGCAATAGCTCTCGCCAGGGCCGCACGCTTTTTCATTCCACCGCTTAATTCGCCGGGATACAAAGCGTTTTTTCCTTCAAGCTTTACGCGTTGCAGGCAAAAATTAACGCGTTCCATTTTTTCCTCTTTGCTAAGATCGGTGAACATGTCTAAAGGAAAACGGACATTCTCTTCCAGCGTTTGAGAGTCGAACAAAGCGCCACCCTGGAATAACATGCCAATTTGTTTTCTTATTCCTTGTTGTTCATCGGGTTTTAATTTCGGAAAATTCAAACCATCGTAAATAATTTCACCGGAGTCCAGTTCATGCAGTCCAACCATCAATTTTAAGATCGTTGTTTTACCGCAACCGCTTTCACCAATGATAAGATTTGTTTTACCAGGATAAAAAGTAAAGGATACGTCTTTTACAACATGCCTGTCGCCAAAACTCTTGTTGATATCTTTAATTTCGATCAATGGTTCAGCAGTAAATTAGTAAGGATCAAACTGAACAATAAAATTAAAATGCTACTGTAAACCACCGCGTTTGTGCTGTTTTTACCTACTTCCAGTGCACCCCCGGTTGTATAGTATCCGTAATAAGAAGATACAGATGTAATAATATAAGCGAAGACAATTACTTTCGTAAAAGAATAATATAATTTCCAGGGCTCGAAAAAAGCCTGGATGCCATAAACGTATTCGTACGCTGTACAGGCACCTGAAGAAACTCCAATTACATAGCCTCCCGCAATTCCTAAAAACATACTTAAGGCAATTAATACCGGAAAAATTATTATTGCAGCAATTATCTTAGGGAAAATAAGGTATCCAGCTGAGTTAATGCCCATAATCTCGAGGGCATCGATTTGTTCTGTGATGCGCATGGCGCCAATTTCAGAGGCAATGTTCGATCCCACTTTTCCCGCTAAGATCAAACACACAACTGTGGGACTAAATTCCAACATAATACTTTCACGCGTTGTAAATCCAACAACGTAATGTGGAACTAACGGATTGTCGGTACTATTGGCGGTTTGAATAGCAATAATTCCTCCCATAAAAACAGAAATGATAGCCACAATGGTTAAAGAAGAAATACCGATTGTATCTATCTCTAAAATTATCTGTCGGGCATACACACTGAATTTCTGAGGTTTTCTGAAAACCCTTAACATCAATGCAAAATACTGGCCTATATGAAAAAATAACTTCAAAATGTTCTATTTGACAAGCACTAAAAGTAGTAAAATATTCGCTTATATTTGTAGCCATTATTATGCTTAAAAGATATTTACTTTTGTTCTCCGTTTTTGCAATTTTTCTGACAACTATGGAAAGTTGTTTTCTTCAAAAAAACCGCTGCGATTCTTGTCCCGGCGTTGCCCGACACAAAAAGGTAAGAAGACATAATAAAGGATCGTTGTAATTAATCAACTAATATTTAGCGCCACCAATCCCAATATTTTCAATGGGATGCCAGGTGGTTTTAATTTCCTGGAGATCTAAAATGAGGTAAGGATTTTGATTTTCTTCTTTTGTCCAGTTTTTATTCCAATGAAAAAAACGTTTTACATTTAAAGAACAGTTTTCTGCAACAGTTTTTATTTCTTCCCGATTATCGCGGCAATAAATTATTGCGTTGACATCCATGTGTGAAGAAAAATGTGAATGCAATTCTTTACTGGAACCTGTCATAACATTAACAACGCCTCCCGGAAGATCGGAGGTTGCAAGTACTTCACAAAAAGTGATGGCTGATAAAGGAAATTTTTCAGAAGCAAGCACCACGCAGGTATTTCCGCCAGCTATGACGGGCGCTATAACACTCACTAAACCTAAAAGCCCCCAATTTTCAGGAGCAATAATAGAAACAACGCCTGTAGGCTCCGGCACTGAAAAATTAAAATGAGAAGAAGCAACCGGATTAACAGAACTAAAAATTTGCTGGTATTTATCGCACCAGCCCGCATAATGTACCAGTCTGTCAATACTCACACATAATTCTGACTCTGCTACTTTACTTGTATTTCCTTGCAGAATCATCTCATCTAAAAATTGACTTTTTCTTCCCTCCAACATTTCTGCAATACGGTATAAAATTTGTCCGCGGTTAAAAGCGCTTTTTCCACTCCAACCATTAAACGCACCCCGGGCAGCAACTACAGCATTTTTAAGATCTTTTCGCGAAGACAAACATGCATTGGCAATGGTCTCTTTTTTGGCATTTTTCAATTCATAATACCTTCCACTTTCCGTTCTCGGAAATTGCCCGCCAATAAAAATCTTATATGTTTTTAATACGTTTAAACGCGACATACTAACTTGTGAAAGGTAAAGATAAATAATTCTGTCAATGGTAAGAATTGGTTAGAAAGGCACAAAAGTAAGCCCTAACATAAAATTAAAACGTTGGCTTGGGTAGCTGTCCCAGCGGTAATAACGCGAGTTGGCGATATTATTGAATCGTACGAAAAAACTTAACATCTTGCTATAACGGTATTCTGCTTCCAGGTTTAAGTCCGCCCATCCTTTAATTTGTTTAGGAGCCAAAGTTACGCCATCCGAAGAGGGTGCGTAAGCCCATTGTTTGCCCATAAAAAATAAATCAGCACGAAGAATAATTTTGCTTTGTAAATTATAAATTGCCGAACCGGTTAAATCAAAATCGGGTTTATGAAAGGCACGAGGAATACCTTTCGTTTTATAAACATAATAATTTCCTTTCGCAACCAGGTTTAATTTTTCTTTGTGTTGGTATTTTAATTGTCCACTCATGGTTAAAACGGTCGCGTTGGCATACAACACATTAAACTGGTTGTAAACCTGGTTAGGACCGCCATAATCCATTACAAAAAAGTACAGGTTATTATATTGCGCGTAATTCACCTTTGCATCGTAAGAAGTATTGCTGGTTAAATTTCCTCTTAAGCCCCCAAAAGCATTAAATACATTATCCGTATTTCTATAATTTATTGTAGTATCCACAAAAGCATTTTCTCTCGTTAAACTTCTCATACTATTCTTCATCAATCCTCCGCTAGCACCCACATAAGGAATAACAAGACTTTCATAAATATCATAAAACAGATTTGCCTGCGGATAAAAATAAAATTTTGTCTTTTTATTAAAATTATCTACTGTTCCCGTTACGCCGATATCTGCATGCCATTTCTTACCGTTTGCTTCAAACGAAGGGCTCAGGCTCATGATTAAGTCGTTGAGGGTATCTTTGGCTTGTTTGTGATTATAAAAATCGGTTAAAAAACCTATGTTAAACTTCTCTTTATTCAGGAACATGCTTCCGAAAGCATTTAGCTTTACATTATTTTCTGCTTCACGATAAAGATTAGTTAAATTGTAATAGGCCAAACTAATGTTATGATTAATGTGCGTGCTATCGTTATAATGACTTTGTAACTGTACTTTTGGTTCAAACAATTGGTAGCGTTGACGGGTATAATCATTCGTCAATTGATTTAATTTTGTATCGTAACCATAATAATGAATCACGTTGCGCTCGTAATTCATATCACCACTGAGTGTGTGCTTTTTGTAAAATCTTTTCCCAAATACATTTACTACGTTGTCACTGAAGCCGCCATATCCCGCATCTTGTAAATGGGTGGTGCTTGAAAAATGTTTTAAGTGCGCGCCGTAACTGCTCTCTTTTGAACGCGTGTTACCGATCCAGAATTCACCGTAAGGCATATTATAAATAGGTCCGTATCCTAACTTAAGCAATGAATGATACAATTTATTCAAGGGTTCATTTTGTAGTTTCGCTGCTTCGATCGGTTGCGTTTGATATTTTGGAAATATGGGTGTACTTGTTATCCCATATTTAATATTATCAATGCGTCTCACGCTGTCTTTAATTTCGGGAATGTCAGAAAATTTTCTGGCATCTTTAATCGTAGGAGCAAAAGTACTCCCAACCTGGTAATTAATGTCATTCATATTGGTCTGCGCCAAAGTTGCAAGGGCATAACCACACACCAATAGGATGATCAGAATCCACTCAATCTGTCTTTTCTGCCTTTTACTTAATAAAGGACTAGCTGTGAAATTCTCGCCGTTGTATGTATTCCCTGAATTCATTTCCCTTTATTATTTTGGTTGTTCGCTAATGGTTGAAGTAGGCACCGGAATTGTTTGTACCGGAGGTTCACTGCTAAAAAGTGCACTGTCTTTTTTGCTTTGATTAAATTCGACTTTCATTTCATTTCCAGGCGACGCTATACTATTTTGCGGCTTAGGTGGATTCTCCTTTACCTGGCGTACTTTCAGAGCATCCAGACGTTGCGTTGCCTCGTCTACATATTCTTGTTTTACTTTACCACCAATTATAGTTTCTAAAATTACTTGTGCATCCGCATCGTCTTTCATTGCCACGTATGCGTCGGCCAGCAGCAACATGCCTTTATTGTTCCAGTCATCGTTACTGTATTCGTAGCTGATCAGTTTATTAATTGTTTTTTCAACCTCTTTGTAATCTTGTTTTGCAAATTGGATTTTTGCGATATAGTAATAGGCTTCAGCACCGGTTAAATTTTTCGACGCCTTTGTCATCGCTTTAAATTCTATCATGGCATCATCTAACCTGTTTGTTTCATAAAGCGATTTAGCTTTAATGTATTTAGCCTCGCTGGTTTCCTGCGGCGTTAATTTTTCGGTATTCAGCACTTTATTACATTCTTCAAGAGCTACATCAAATTGATTCAAATAAAAAGCGCAACGCATGGCCCCAAACTTACCGGCACTTTTATTAGCAGGCGTTTCGGCTATTTCCTGGAGTTGTTGAAACAAAGGCAAGGCTTCCGAATATTTTTTATCCTTGTAAAACAGATACGATGTTTTAGCAAGAGAAACTTCGCTGTATATAGAACGTGGCCTTGCAATCACGTATTGATATCCCGCAATCGCTTTGTCAAAAATATTTTTACTGTAAGCGCATTCTGCAAAACGGAATTGTGCTTCCGTAATATGCTTGCCATTCGGGAATTTAGAAATATAGGCTTCCCACTTCGGCATCGCCAGGTCGCAATCATTTGCAGTATAAAACGCGTCATAAGCCGCCTGGTAACTCACTTTTTCAATCTGATCTTCCGATAATGGATTTCCCACCGAAACAAAATATTTTTCCATTGCATCTACATCCCCTTTCGTTTGAAAGATCTTCTTAATCTGCTGCAGCACATCTTTTGCCGCATCACTTTTCGTATCGGTTTTAACGAACTTATCAAAATATTCAAAAGCTTTGTCATCTTGTTTTCGTCCGTAATAAATATTACCCAACTGCGCATAACAATTATTTGTAAAAGAAGATTTAGGGTAATTTTTTAAGATGCGCTCATAATAAAGAATGGCATTCTCCTCATCCTTTAAGTTGTTATAATATGTATCGGCAATTTCATTAAGCGCTGCCACCATGTAATTCGATTGGGGATACCGGGATTCGATTTTTTTTAACTCACCTATCTTTTCTTCGTATTTCCTGCTCAAACCATCGCATAAAGCTTTTTGATACAAAGCGTAATCGACATCCACTTTGTTCAAAGCAATCGCCGTTTTATAATAATCTGAGGCCTGAAGATAATCCTGATTCATGAAGTATGCATCCGCAGTGCGAATATTTGCATCGGCAATTTTATTTTCGTCGTATTTATTTTTAGTAAGCAAAAATTTACGGAAAGAAATATTCGCGTTTGTGTAATCTTCTTTCTCTTTGCGCTGAAAATAAGCATACCCGATGGCGTAATTACTCAGGTCGTATTCCATAAGGCTTGTGGCACCTTGTGTAACCTGGAATTTTTTCCATACGTCGATCGCAGTAGTATAATTTTTTCGCAAATAATATATTTCGCCTAACCAATATTGATTCAGCGAATTTAATTTCATATCCGAATTTTGATCCAGCGATTTTTTAAATTGTATTTCTGCATTGGTAAAATCACTGTTGTTAAAATACTCAACACCTTTAAAATAAATCAACTTTTGATAAGTCACTTTTAAAATAGGATCGATGCTTTCAAGACTCTCGATGCTTTTAATAGCTTGATCATAATTTTTAGTAGTTGAATACACGTTGATCAGAAAATTATAAACTTCATCTTTTCGCAGCGACTGAGGATATTCTTTTAAATACTTGCTAAAACCTTTCACCGCTTCGTTGTACGGATTAAAATCCAATTCGTAGCTCAGTTTTGCAAAGCTAAAAAGTGCATCCTCCGTGATTTTTTTATCGAAGTTCAATTGATAGGCGCTATAGAAAGCATTTTTTGCTTTTAATTTTTCCCCCAATTTAATATCACAATCTGCCATGTGATACCAGGCACTCTGAGCCAATGAATCTTTTCCTTCTGTTACCTTCTGAAAGTTTTTTTCTGCATTAGAATAATCCTTCATTTTGTAATAGCAATAGCCCAACACATAATTGCCCTGCGGGTTCATGCCAAATCCTAATTCGGTTTTTTTAAGGTAGTTCAACGCGTTTGCATAATCTTTCATGTTGAAATAACTTTCGCCGATCATGCGGTTAATGTCACCTGCCTTTTGAATGTATGCCGTATCGTTTAATAACTTTGGAGCTTCTTTTACAACCTTATCATATTTACCCTGTATAAAATAAATTTGAGTAATGTAGTAGGGAACAACACTTCCAAAGGTTTCATTACCTACAAGCTTATTAAATCCCAGCAAAGCGATTTCGTAATTTTTATCCTTATAAGCCAAATGCGCATAGTAGTAAGTGCCCGGAGAGGCATACTTATTTTCTACATCTTTTATTTCGTAAAAATCTGTTTTTGCCTTGGCTTCATTTTTTACTTGTAAATAGCTATAACCGCGTTTAAAATATAATTCAGCCAGTTGTTCTTTATCGAGTTTGTAGATGTCTACTTTTTCAAAATACTCAATCGTCTCACTATATTTTTTCTTTCGGAAATTGGATTTTCCAAGATAATACCAGGCATTGTTGATCTTGGTGCTAGACGGATAGTTGGCAATGAATTCGCGCATCAACCACTCGCTGTCCTTATTAAAAAGCTCTATACCGCAAGCCGCAGCATAATACGTGGCGTCTGCTTTTAGAAGAGAAGAACGCGTTTTAACTGCAAATTCCGTAAAACTTTCCTGTGCGCTGGTGTATTGTTTTTTGTCGAAGAGTTCGATTCCCTGTTTGTAGAGCACGTCCGGATCGGCATATATGGCCGTTCTTTGTGCTTTATACAAGAGACTACAAAATACAAAAAGCAATAGTAACCCCGTCTTTATAAGATACTTCATTAAACTAAATCAGGTAAATTTTTATCTCAATAAATTTAGTTTTCTTAGAGGCGTCCTTTCGCTGTGTCAGTCTACAGTTATTAACCCGCCTGTGTTGATATTGGTATAAGTAATTTCCCCAAAAAAGTTACATTCATTTTAACTTAGAAGTTTTTATGAGTGAATTGATAAAATACAACAATGTTACCATCTTCCAGGACGACCGGCCTGTAATAAACGATTTAAGCGTTGAAGTAACTAAAGGTGAGTTTGTGTATTTGCTTGGAAAAACAGGAAGTGGAAAAAGTAGTTTTTTAAAAACACTCTATGGCGATTTACCCGTAACAACTGGCTCTGCCAACTGCTGTGGATTCGATCTTACACATTTAAAACAAAGAGAAATTCCATACTTAAGAAGAAAATTAGGTATAGTTTTCCAGGATTTTCAATTGCTCGGAGACAGAAGTATTTATAATAATTTAAGATTCATCATGAAGGCCACTGGCTGGAGTGATGAGGCAAAAATAAAAGAGCGCATTTACGAAGTATTTAAAAAAGTAAACCTCGAGGGTAAGGAGAATAAAATGCCGCACGAACTTTCCGGCGGAGAACAACAGAGGGTAAGTATCGGGCGTGCACTGGTAAATGATCCAGAACTTATTCTTGCCGACGAGCCAACGGGTAACCTGGATCCAACAACCTCTGAAGAAATTTTAATATTATTAAAGGATCTTTGCGATAGCGGTAGGGCCGTATTATTCGCAACACATGATATGTTGGTTTATAACAAATTTAAATCACGCACACTTACTTTTGATAATGGTAAGGTGACGGAGATGGCTTAACGACTTTTGCAAAGAAATTATCGTTATTCACATACACCACTCTTACTTTCTTTCCTTGTGCCAACTTGCTATTTTTCTGTATAGCTTTAATAAACCGAGTGCTTTGTCTTCCCATAAAACGGCTCCAGTAAACCACAAGTGTATAATCGTTATATGATGCTGAAATTTTTTTCGCGCCGGCCATAGGTTTTAAGAACTGCAGATGAAGATTCAAATGCAAAACACTGTCTACCGGTGCCTGTTGTTTTGGTAAAAAAGTTTCAAGAGCATGGTTACGGTTCCATTTCAAATTCGGGAAGCCGCCCGCATAACAATTAACAATAAAAACGCACAGAAGTCCTTCTTTATCATAATACAGCGCCTGCAAAGGCTGGTAATGATTATTCCGCTGGGAAGCATTATACACCACAGAGAGAAAAGAAAAATAAAGCGTGTCTAATTGAAAGCTATCTTCTGTTGGGATGTTGTTTTCCTTTGATAAAAGTAGAATCGTTTTTTCGTCTACCGCCTTCTTTTCATTTAATCCAGCAATATTGGACAGTATTTTAGAACAGCCGGATAATAACGGAACTGCCAGTAAAAATAAAAAAAATTTATTCATTCATATAAGAATCTGTGTGGTGCCTAAGACCTCAGTTTATCATGGGTCGAGACGCATTTAATTGGTGATTTCGATTAGACTCAATCGTCCCATAAACTAAATCTTTTCGTACTCTTCTTTTACAAAATCCATTAATTCTTTAATGTAATCGGGACTAAAATCAAATTTTACTCCCGCTGCTTCATAAATTTGCGGAATAGATTTTGTGTACCCAAGTGCCAAAGCTTTTTTATAATCTTCAACCGCCTTTTTAGGATTGGTTTTATAATTCCGCCATACAGCAATAGCGCCTAATTGTGCGAAGCCGTATTCAACGTAATAAAACGGCACTTCAAACAAATGCAATTGTACCTGCCAGCGACGTCTTAAATTATCTTCCAGTCCTTTGTAATTAATTTCCTTGCTTCCAAAGTCGCTGATGATTCTTTCCCACTCTTCGTAACGTTGTTCAAGTGTATGGTCTGGATTTACGTAGATCCAGTGTTGAAACCTGTCAATAGCAGCAATCCAGGGAAGTGTATCCATCACGCTTTCTAGCTGTTGACGTTTAGCACGTTTTAACTCTTCATCTGTTTTAAAAAACACATCCCAATGCTCCATGCTCATTAGCTCCATGCTCATGCTGGCAAGCTCTGCGACTTCACTTGGCGGCGATTTAAAATCTACCAGCTCTAAATTAAAATCTAAAAAAGAATGAATCGCATGTCCCCCTTCGTGCACCATAGTTACAAGATCGCGGTGCAAACCAACTGAATTCATAAAAATAAAAGGGACATCTGTTTCGTATAACGGATATTGATAACCGCCAGGAGCCTTGCCTAAACGACTATCGAGATCAAGGCGTTTCATTTTTTGCATGGTGTCGATACTCGCACCAAAAAAAGGATCCAGCTTATTAAAACACTCTATAGTACGGTCAATCAATTCCTGCGCATTCGCAAATGGTTTTAATGGGGGTAGGCTTTCCTCGTCCACAGCCGTGTCCCATGGACGATAATCTGCTAACTTTAATTTCTCTTTACGTTTTTTATCATGTTCGTTAATAAGTGGAACAGCGTGTAATTTTACCGCTTCATGAAAATTCAAACAGTCTTGCACAGTATAATCAAAACGCGCTAAAGACTGATGTTTATAATCCCTGTAATTTTTGAATCCTGCATTTAACGCAACCTGGTGGCGAAGTGTTATTAGTTTCGTAAACAGTTCATTCAAAGCTGTTTCATCTTCCGATCTGCGTTTTTGAACTTTGTGATAAACAATTTCCCTAATCCCGCGATCCAAATCTTTCAAATAAACAGATGCTTTTTGTAAGGTAATTTTTTCGCCATTGTACTCAATGCTTTGCGCACCATTGATCTCGCCAAATTGTTGTTCCAATTCCTGCAACTGGGTGTTCAATGGAATGTTCTCTTCACGAAATAAATCAATGCTGTTTTTTATCCCACGCAAATAGATATCATAGCCTGTTTTGGTAAGATTATCTTTAAAGGGCGTTGCCATTAATTTCTTATTAAGATCATTCGCAATTGGCGACATCTTAGGTTCGATGTTCTGAACAAAATCATTGTAACTATCTCTCAGTGCTGTGTTAGCAGTATCACAAGTCATTTTAATATAACGCCAGGCCATGTTTTCGCTCACCACGGCACTAAGCTCACTGTAATCTTTTAACCACCTCTCTAACTCCGCGGCAGAATTTAATTCACGCTTTTCCAAATCTTCGAAATAAGGGTTTAATAAATCCCAGGTGGTTACTGTAAAATCTTGTTTTATAAAATTACGTTGCATAAGAGTATAGGTTTTGTTTAAAATTAAACAATAGTAAAGAAGATTGCAAACCTCATTTTGTAACCAATGTCTTGTTGGGTAGGCATAGCGACTATTCCCTCGGGCGGTATCGAGACATTATGACAACATCTTATGGTTCTCGATATACTTTTGCAAAAAGGCAGCAAAAGTTACTCGAACAGACTGAACAGTATAAGTAATTTTCAATTAAAATAAATCTTCTCGGTATTTGAACCCAGTGTTTGAACCACCAACCTCATCTTGATTTTTTCAATATTTATTTTTCGTGTCGACTTTAAATAATTTAACGCACTCTTTTCGATTATCTGAAAATACAGGTCATTTTTTATCGGTCCATTCAAGCTTTTTTGTAATTCAGTATTTTTTTCGAAATAATGAATACTGTTGGAAAAGGCCAATAGTAAAGGTCCGTAACCTTTTAAGCGATTGCTTTGATGCTGAATTAATAGTTCTTCGAAAACGTCTTTTGTTTGAATACCTTTATCTTCATACTCCACAAAAAGTTTATAATTTGTATTGGGTGGTGGGACAAATAAATTCCAGTTTTGGGTAAAGTAGGGGTACACATACCATTCGGCATAATAATCCAATTTCTGTTTCGTCTTTGCGTAGGGATTTGCATAGATAAGAATGAGTGTGAAATGCATACACAAGGCAATTAGTGCCAGTGGCACAACGATTATTTTAAGGGAAGATCTGATGTTCTAAATTAATTTTTTTTGCGCAGCTTAACAAGTAATTCATCTGCATAAAAAAAGCGCGATGGATCATCGCGCTTCTTCTGGAGAATATTTTTTTATTTAAAGAATTGCTCTGAACAATAGAAATAACGAAGCCGATAAAATAATTGTCACCGGCAAAGTCAATACCCATGTAAGTACAATCGTTTTGATCGTTCCTTTTTGAAGATTTTTTAAACCCTTTTTAGCAACCATAGACCCTGCTATACCTGAAGACAACATATGCGTGGTACTTACAGGAAGTCCTTTCCAGCTGGCAAGACCAATACCAATAGAGGCTACGATCTCTGCACTTGCGCCTTGCGCATAACTCATGTGTTGTTTCCCGATTTTTTCTCCTACCGTTTTTACAATCCGTTTCCAACCCACCATAGTACCTAAGCCTAAACAAACGGAGATTAAAATAATAACCCAGGAAGGCGCAAACTCAACTAATTTTTTAGTGGCTTTAATTTCTTTTCCGAGTTCTTTAATTTCGTTCAAACTTAAAGTTAGATTTCCGCCACTAATAATCTTATCGGCTCCTTTTGTAATTTTGATAACATCTTTTCTTAAAGAAAAACGATTAGCAAGAGCAACATCTGAAGAGCTGGCTTTACCTTCAGTTTCCGCTTTGAAATGTTTCGCATGGAGAAGTAATTCAGAATGAAGTCTTTTCTCTTTCGCTGCAAGAACAGTTGTATCGGCTTTCAACATTAATGTCTCAATTTTTGCAATGTTTCCGCCAACCTTCCGCAGATCAATACTTGAGTCCACCGAAAATTGTGCAGGTAGTACTGCGATCAAAATCATCATGATTAATCCAACACCTTTTTGTCCGTCATTCTGACCATGGAAAAAACTTACCATCCCGCAGGTTAACCACAATAACATCCTGATCCAGATAGGGGGCGTTTTTCCGGGAATAGGTTCTTTGTAAATGATTTCGTTTTTAATTAAACGTTTAAAAATAAACATGATAATAATGGCAGCCGAGAATCCTAATAAAGGCGAAAGAAGCAAAGCTGCGCCCGTGTCTTTAGCTTTATCCCAGTTAACAGCGGTAACTCCCAAGTCTCCGGGTAAAAAATAAAAGGCCAGACCAATTCCTAAAATAGAACCTATTAAAGTATGTGAACTTGAAGAAGGAATCCCTAAATACCAGGTTCCGAAATTCCAGATAATGGAACTTAACAACAAGGCTAAAATCATGGCGATGCCATGATAGGGATTAGAATCCACCAGCACATCCATTGGTAATAAGTTCACAATACCCATGGCGACTGCAATTCCGCCTAACATAACCCCCGAAAAATTTAAAAGACCGCTGTAAACCACTGCTACAGTAGGCTTCATAGAGTTTGTATAAATTACCGTGGCTACGGCATTTGCTGTATCGTGAAAGCCGTTAATGAATTCGAAACAGCAGGCTAATATAATACAGAGTATTAAGAGTACTGTTAAGGTAGTGTCTAGTCCAAACATATTGTGTCTTTATTTAATCAGCGACAAAACTATCGGTTAATTGCCTTTTGAATGTTAAGTTAATGTTAAGTAATTCTATTTATTTCTCCTAAAAACTATTTAGAAATTAAATCAATTCTTAAAAGGCCAATTGGTATTGAACCACCACGCAGCCCTTGCGGGAGCTTTGACTCACCTTTCCATTAGCATCCTCCAGAAAAAACGGTCTGTTTTGGTAGTTTAATGTAAACTTAGCATTATGTCCTTTGATTAGCCAGTTTATCCCTGCATCGTAAACAACCATTGCGCCTTTTAAACGCACATAACTTGCGTATTGACAATCACCATATAATTGAAGTGTTCCCTGATCGCCCAAAAGATTTTTTTTGAATTTATAAGCCGCCTGTGCGTAAAAAATATCTCCTGTACCTAAGTAAGGAAAGGCGTTTCCAAAAGCTGCCTTATTAAAATTGGTTGCATTTTTATTTCCTGAGGATGTGGCAGGATTATCAGGACCTGTAACCTTGATGAATTTATTTCCATAATTGTAATTCGAATAACATCCATAAACACTAAATGCCGTTCCTTTGTCTTTATTTACCGGAGTATCATAAAAAACATCAAAAGCATAAAGTAAAATATCCTGGTAAGTTGTATCCGCAATATTCGACTGATGAAACATGGCTTTTTGCTGATAATAAAAACCACCGCCGAGATTAAAAACTCTCTTTGAGCCAAGATAAGAGCCAACTGTAGAAGGTCCGAAATTGCTTTCCTGATCTAAAAACTGGTACATAAAATAACCCTGGTAAACATTATTTGGAGGCAACGTTGAGAAGGTTGAATTTCGATTAATACCGTCTATACCTGATGCAGTTTGAATAACAAATGGTTTCGCCGCCGAGATTCTATAATCCAATTTTCCTAATTTGCCTTTCGCATAGACCCCCAAACGACGAACGAATTGATCGTAGGTATCGTTGGTTACTTCCTGGTAGTTGGGAGGATCTAATACCAAAATGCTCGATGTAGAAATATTCGAAAACCGCGAAGGTCCGTTCCATCCATTTAAACCAAAGCCAAGTGAAAGATGTTTTTTAATTACTGCGTAGTCCGTGGTGATGTCGTGAAAAAACGCTCCGGCTTTACGTGCCGAAAGATAATTCAGATTGTTTTGCCCAAACTGAACAAAAAATGCAATCCTGTCCGTTACTTGTCCGCTCAGCACAAAACGAATCCTTCTAATACTTAAATCAGAAGTGGCGTCTTGCTTGGTTCCCTGCACCAATGTTTGCGGATCGTTCTGCGTATATCGCGCCCAGATCTGGCTGGTCATATTCAGCTTAATAAAATGTGAACTGTCTTTACTATCTGTGTAAAATTTTAAGCCGTCTTTTAATTTGTCTGAAAGCTGGGCAGAAGTAAATTTAATGTTTACAAAAAGAAGGATAAAGATTAAGCTAAAGTTAAGTTTATGCATTATGGTTAATTTTTGCACAAAAAAACCATTTAATTGTTAGTGTAAAGGAAACTTAATGTTAAGAAATTGTTAAGGAGTTAAGATTCTGAGGATTCAAGCTGTTTCATTTCTTTAAAGAATCTCGAATTTCCATTAAGAGTTTTTCCTGATTGGATATTTCGGCAATTGCGGCCGGAAGCTCCGCTTCTTTTTTCTTCATTCTGTTTATGGCTTTAATCAGCATAAACATTACAAATGCCACAATAATAAACTCAATGGTTACAGTAATAAATGTTCCATATTTAACAGCTACTTCAGCTGTAGCTTCTTTTCCATCAATCCCCAATTGCGCAGGTTTTAAAACCCACTTCCATTCATTAAAATCCTTGCCCTGAATCATACCCACCAAAGGCATTACCATTCCATTTATAAATGCGGTAGTTATTTTGGTAAAAGCAGCGCCCATTACAAAACCAACCGCCAAATCAATGAGATTACCTTTCATGGCAAAATCTTTAAATTCCTGCATCATTCCCATAATTTGTTGTTTTAAGATGATTCAATCCAATTAATTGCTTTCCAATACTTTTAAGAGCTCGTCTAACTTTGGTGTGAGTATAATTTCTGTACGCCGATTTTTCTTCCTTGCTTCCGGTGTTTTTGCTTTGTCTAGTGGAAAAAATTCTCCACGTCCTGCGGATGTAATTCGTTGCGCATCTATCTTAGCACTGCTTAATAATATTTTTGTAACGGAGGTGGCGCGCATCACACTTAAATCCCAATTGTCTTTTATATCTCCCGATCCTTTCATAGCCACATCATCGGTATGACCTTCTACCATTACGTTTATGTCTGTGTTTTGTTCCAATACTTTTGCTACGCCTTTTAAAGCTTCTACGCCTTTTGCTTCTACGTTTGTTTTCCCGCTTGCGAATAGTAAACTTTCATCCAGACTTACATAAACTTTCCCATTTTTTTGAGTGATCGTTAGCCCTTTGTTCTCAAACCCAATTAATGCGTCGCTTAATTTTTTTCTAAGATCAGCGGCGGCCTGGTCCTTCTTTTTAAGAATATCTTCGAGCTCATTCACACGGGCTTCACGTTTTTTGAGTTCAGTGTTCAGGTTATCCAAATCCAATTTTTGCTTGTTTAAAACGGTTTCAAGTAATTTGAGTTCGTCTTGTTTTTTTAATAATTGCTCCGTAGTCATTTGCAGATCGCCGCTTAATTTAGCATTGTCTTTCTCAGCGCCACTCATCAGTTTATTTAAACGGTCTATTAATTGCTCATTCAATATGTTTAGTTTATCATATTTTGAAACCAAGTTTCGCAGGTTATTTCCATTCAGAGTTGTATCTCTTTTTAATGCTACGATGGTTTTTTCATTATCTACGCTAAGTTCCTTTAATTCGGCTATCTTCGCTTCATTTTCCATCGCAGATTTTTTAAGCTCCGCGAGACTGGTTTCACAGCTCG
>Ga0265327_10002208_pt1 | contig 21292 bp, 23 predicted proteins | sample 41621metaG_FD_202089 | JGI IMG/M metagenome (GOLD analysis project Ga0265327, IMG submission 202089) | Rhizosphere microbial communities from Carex aquatilis grown in University of Washington, Seatle, WA, United States - 4-16-21 metaG | ecosystem: Host-associated > Plants > Roots > Rhizosphere...
CTGAGGAGCGGCCCTCTTGGCCGCGTCTCGAAGGACGCCTTATGCCTTTGCAGCGAGGACGGGCGCAGGAACCGGCCAGAATGAGAATTGCCGCTTGCCCATCGGCATGCCTCAAAACTTAATCCGTCCGGTATAACCGGGAATTCGGGGCCGATGCTCTGTCTGGAACACATCCTCGGGTTGCGCTTGTTCGGAACAGGCCTTGCTCAAAAGCCTCGATATCCCAACCCTCTGGGAATGGTCAAAATTGTGACTGCGGGCACAGAACGGGCATTGATCTATGCTTAAGGTTGCTCGATAAAGGCATTTAAGAAAAAATGGGGGATCCTTCCGGCAAGCTTGGCCTTCCGGAAAACCCGGCAAGGAAGAAGTGGGGGCTTCGAGCATGTCAAAACTATTTTTTGCCGCAACTCTGGCGTTGGGGGCGCTTGTCTTTTCCGTTCAGGATGCGGCCGCGCAAACCGTCGCGGTCGAGGAGGCCGGCGAAAACCTTCAACAGCCGCTGGCGAAGGGATCGACGCTGAACGACGAGATGACCTTCCTCCAGGAGGAGGGCACCGTCTCCGTCGCCACCAAGACCAACATCCCGGTGTCGAAGGCGCCGGGTGCGGTGTCGCTGATCACCTATGAACAGATTCAGAATTCCGGGGCCCGCACGGTCCCGGAACTCATGCGCATGGTTCCGGGCGGCAATGTCCGCTGGGGGCCAATGATGGAGACCGTCGACGTGCGCGGTTTCGGTGAAAATCCCTTCACCAACCGCATGCTGCTGCTGATCGACGGCGTGCCCTACAATTCCTGGGAAAAGGGCGGGTTTCCGGAACAGCCGGGCTTCGACTTCATCCCCATCGAGATCGTCAAGCAGATCGAGGTGATCCGCGGTCCCGGTGCGGCGCTCTATGGCGAGAACGCCTATTGGGGCGTCATCAATATCGTCACCCTGTCCGGCGCGGATGTCGACGGCGCCAGGGCCGATGTCCTCGGCGGTGGCGGGCGCGGCAAGCCGACTTTGACCTCGGCTTTGCAATACGGGACGACCTGGAAGGACGACGGCAAGGAGAAATTCGCTTCCACGACTTTCCCGAACGGCTCCCTCCTGATGTCGGCCAATCTTCAGCGCAGCCAGTTCCCGACCCAGCTCTGGCGCGACTCGGGCTCCGCCGTTACCGCTGGGGATCTCTTCATCAAAGCCAGTTTCGAGGATTTGCAGCTTTCCTATTTCCGGCATTCCGATAATACGGATGGGTTTCGGGAAGTGCTGCCGGCGGGAAGTTTCGGTCCAGGCAGCCAAGCCACGAATTTCCAGAGTGCCGCCCATATCCAGCAGGACGTGGATATCGTGGCGATCAAGTACAATCATGCCCCCAAAGGCGAACCGGTCTCCTTCGGCGCCGATATTTCCTATATGCAGCGCGACGGCTCGCATTGCTCCGCCTGCCACAATTCCGCCGATACGACCATGCTGCAGGCACAGCCCCATGGCTATCAGGTGCTCGGCGATTTCCATGTCGGCATCCAGGCGATTCCAAACAACGACATTCTCATCGGCACCGAGTTCAAGCGCCTGGACGCGCTATCGCATTCAAGGGAGATGGGGCCGCCGGTCGGCGGCACGGTCGTCGACGCCTATATGAAACCGGCTGCCTATTTCCAGGACCAGATCCTGATGCTGGACGACAAGTTGCGCCTGACCCTCGGCGTCCGCTATGACGGCGAGACCTATCCGGCGCTGTTCCCGTCCTTTTTCGCGCCACGAATCGCGGCGGTGTACGACGCCGGCGACGACGTGACCCTCCGTGCCAGCTGGGGCAAGGCCCGGCGCATCCCGTCCTTGAGCGAGATGTTCAATACCATGGGGTTCTTCTCGGTAACGCCGAACCCCTTTGCGCCGCCCGGCACGCCCGGCGGGCTGACTCTGTCGAATTTCGTGCCGACGCTCGGCCTCAAGCCGGAGGAGATCCAGACTTATGATACCGGGATGACGTTCAACGTCACCCGCGATTTCACGGTCAAGACCGACCTCTATTATTCCCAGGTCAGCGATTTCATCGTCATGGCCTTCGATCCACAGAGCAACGTCTCCTTCCAGAATTTCCCCGATACGGGCTCCATCCTCGGTGGAGAATTCGAGGCTAATTACCGGTTCTCGTCCCAGCTGACCGGTTACCTCAATTACGCCTATCAGGAGGAATGGCAGAACGGAACCCGCCTGGATACCAGCGGCAAGCCGATGGAATTCGTCTATGCGCCAAAGAACAAGGTGAATATCGGCATCTTCTTCCGGCCTTTCAAAGCCGTAAGCGGCGCCTTTGAAGTGGCGTGGAAGGATTCCTATAACACCCCCAGCGCCTGGAATTCGATCCAGCAGACCGGCACCACGACAGCCATCAAGCAGATGGGCAAGCAGAGCGGCTCCGCCCTCCTTAATTTCAAGATCGGCTATGAACTGCCCTTCTTCGAGACCGCCAACGATGTCCGCCCGATCCGGGTGAGTTTCATGATCAAGAATTTGCTGGATCAGCAGCCCGAGGAGACCTGGGTCGGCGACGCCACCTCCATGCATCTGGTCGGACGCCAGTTATTCGGGGAGGTGTCCTATAACTTCTAGCGGCGGGAGGGGCGCACGGCATCGATTGCCGCTGGCAGGGTGTGGAATTTGCTGGCCGGGCGGCTTCGCGGAGCGGGAGGGGTGTTGCCGCCCGCGCGCGGCACGCGCCCGCCCGGACTGCCCTGATAGGGGAACCCTGCTCGAATGAGCGACCAGTCGATCTTCTCGACCGAAGAAGAAACCATCCAATCCTTTGCCGAGCTTCTGGAGAAGACGGGGACGGCGGATTCCAGCTATGGCCCGCTGTCCAATCTTCTTAATCAGTACAAAAAACTGTATCGGCAATTTCGGCGCCTGGTCCGGCTCAGCGACATGCGTCAGAAAATGATGGATGAGAAGAATGCCGAGATCAATTCTCTGCTGACCGAGATCACCGCCAAGAATACCGAGCTTGAGGTGATCTCGAAAAAATTGTCGCGATACCTGTCGCCTCAGGTCTATGACTCGATATTCCTAGGCAAGCAGGAAGCAGCCATCCATTCGACCCGTAAGAAGCTGACGGTATTCTTTTCCGACATCGTCGGCTTTACCGAGATTACCGATACCATGGCGCCGGAAGATATGACGTTCCTTTTGAACGACTATCTGAACCGGATGTCGGGAATCGCCCTGAAGCATGGCGGCACGATCGACAAGTTCATCGGCGATGCTATCATGATCTTTTTCGGTGATCCCGAATCCAAGGGCATTCAGCAGGACGCCATCGATTGCGTCACCATGGCCCTGGAAATGCGGGAAGCCGTCCAGGAAATCCAGGAGAGATGGGATAAGCTCGGCGTCTCCTGGAGGCTCAAGGTCCGTACCGGGATCGCCACCGGTTATTGCACGGTCGGCAATTTCGGCAACGAGCACCGGATGGACTACACGATTGTCGGCGGGTCCGTGAACGTCGCCAGCCGGTTGGAGCATATCGCCGAGCCGGCCTGGATACTGATCCCTCATGAAACCTATTCGTTCATCAAGGATACTATTCATTGCGAAATCGGGGACGAGGTTCAAGTCAAGGGCGTCGGGCACCCGATCCAGACCTACCGGGTCGTCGATCTCTACACCAACCTTGCCAAAGCCGGACACGCCTACCGCAAGGAGGGGGAAGGCTATTCCTTCGCGATCGATTTCTCGGAAATCCCGGAAGGGACCTACCCGGAACTGGTCGCCTCGCTGAAGGGTGTCCTTAAGCAGATCCGAAACATCGACCCCTCGGCGATTTGAGGGGGGAGGTCATGTTGATATCGAGATTGGGAATACGCGGCCAATTCCTGCTTCCCGTCCTGTTGATCATGGTGATCTTCGGAAGCGGCGTCGCGTATTTTTTTGGGCATTACGAGAGCTATGAAGAAACCATCTTCGACAATCAGCTGAAGCGGCAGGATGAGACGCTTCGTCAGCAGATGCGCCAGCAGGCAGCGTATGCGGCCTCGAACATGGTCTATGTCATCGAGCGGGCGCTGGCGCAGTATGATTTTTCCTACATTCAGGCCGTGATCAAGAAGAACGCCGCCGAGATCCCGGATTTCGCCTATGTCTATCTGAAGGACAAGACCGGCAAGGTACTGCTCGGCAGCGACGAAGACAGTGCCGGCGGAGCACCCCTTGCCGCCAAAATGGCGGCGGACAAGGCCCCCCTGATACAGCGCGAGGCGATTTGGCGCGGCAGGCCCGTGCTTGAGACCCGCTCCCGGGTAGCACCGGACGGGGAGGAATGGGGCAGCCTGCTACTCGGGCTGCATTACGACACCCTCGACAAGGAGATCGCGCACTCCGTCGAAATTTCCGAAACGGTCGAGGCGGCGCTCAAACGGGAACAGATCACACTGGCCCTCGCTTCCTTGGCCGCTTTTCTCGGCACCGTCGTCATTCTCGTCGTCATCGTCCGATACGTGACGACGCCGATCCGCTCGCTCACGGCCTCGGTCGCCGGCATCAGCCAGGACATGGCACAGGCCGAAATTCCGGTCTTCGGCCGCGAGGACGAAATCGGCGTCCTTTCGCGCACCTTCAAGGAGATGGTCGAGCGGATTCGCAGCTACATCAGCGATCTGACGGAGATGAACCTGTCGCTGGAGCGGAAGGTGGCGGAACGGACGCTCGATCTCGAACGGAAAGCCGACGAACTGGCGGAAACCAATGCCAAGATCATCGACGGGATCACCTGCGCGCAGGAAGTGCAAAAGTCGATCCTCCCCAGCATCCAGACACTCCGGACGTTTCTTGCCGATTCCTTCGTCCTGTGGCGTCCCAAGGACATCGTCGGCGGGGATTTCTACTGGTTCGATTCCTTCCCCGCCGGCAGCCTGGTGGCGGTGGTCGATTGCACCGGGCATGGGGTGCCGGGCGCGCTGCGCTCGATGGCGGCCCACTCCATGCTCCGCGAGATCGTGAGCGCGGAGAATTGCTCCCAGCCGGACCGGATCCTGGGCGAGCTTCACCACGCGCTCAGGCAGTCCTTCGGCGCCAAGGAGAGTTCGGAGACCAACCATCATGGTCTCGACATCTCGCTCTGCTTCATCGCCCATGACGAGAGCCGGATCGTCTTTTCCGGGACGAGGCAGGATCTGTTCTTTATCCGGGATGGCGCGCTCAACCGGGTCCGGGGCGACAATCGCGTGCTCGGCTTCAAGGCGGAGCCGGAACCCGAGTTCACCCGCCACGTCGTCGATGTCACCGGAAAAACCTGCTTCTATCTCGTGACCGACGGGTTTACCGACCAGCTTGGCGGGGCACACGGGATCTCGTTCGGAAGATCCCGCCTTCATGCCCTCGCGCTGGAGAATTCCTTGAAGCCCCTCGCCGGCCAGGAAAGCGAATTCTGGGCCGCACTTCAGGACTACAAGGGAAGCAACGATCAGCTTGACGACATAACCCTGCTGGCCTTCACGGTCGGAACGAACGAAAGCGGAGTGCCGGAATGCGCGTAATATATTTCGTCGTGGCGGTGGTGTTGCTTGGTTTGCCTGGGCCTTGCCGGGGTGCTGAAAAGGCCGTCGTGCTCAACTCGAACGCGGCGCTCAAACGATACGCGGAGGTCCAGGACGGCATCCTCGAATCGCTGCCGGGCCCCCGGATCGTCGATCTCGAGACCAAGCACCTCGATACGCGCCAGATGGAAGATTTCCTTCTCGGCGAATCGCCGGATGTGGTGTTCTCGATCGGCGGCAAGGCGATGCAGGTTGCTTCCATGGCGCTCCCCGCCGGAAAGAAGATCGTCTTCACCTCGGTCATCAACTGGCAGCGCTTTCGCCTCAGCGACGACATGTTCGGCATCGCCAACGAGGTTCCACCGCTGATGCAGCTCACCCTGTACCGTGAGCTGTTCCCGAAGCTGCGCAATATCGGCGTGATATACAGCCGAGAATACAATAATGAATGGTTCGAAATCGCCAGCCAAAGGGCCGAGGAGATGAACCTGCATCTGGTGGGGCGGACCGTCCACCATCCCCATGAAGTTCTCGAAATCCTCAAGGATTTGCTGCCGCAGGTGGATGCCGTCTGGGTGACCGCCGATCCCGTGGTGCTGGGGACCACGGAGATCACCCAGGAATTCTTCCGGGTGAGCGAAGCGCAGAAAAAGCCGGTCTTCGCCTATAGCGCCGCCTTCAATACGCTCGGCGCGACGGTAACCCTGGCCCCCGACGACACCACGGTGGGCCGTCAGGCGGCTTTGCTTGGCAACGCCGCCCTCTCGGGCAAGGCGGCCACCGAACATGTCCAGCCGCCCGCCGGCACGTTCATCACCCTCAACATGGGGAAGGTTAAGAAATACGGGATACCGTTCAACGTGGATTCCCTTAACCTGATCAATGAAATCACCGAACGCTGAACGTCAAATGCCGGCGTCGGGAGAAGCGAGTATGACCGATCTTCACAGCACGCGTCGCCGGAGCAGGCGAATCCCGTGCCTCCTTGCGGCGGGTTTCGTGCTTTTGTCCTGGTGCGGCGCTGCCCGGGCTGAAGAGGGGCTCTATTTCTATGACCCTGAATCCAGCATCAGCAATTACGTTGCGCTGAAAGACAAGGTAACGGCCTATATCCAGAAATATGGACAATATGTCTTTCAGCCATTCAGCCATATCGAAGACTTCGAGGCGACTCTGTCCAAGAGTCCGACCGCGACATTCCTGGTGTCCAGCTGGCATTTCAAGCTTCTGGGGCAGGTGATGCAGATCGATCCGGTTCTGGTCGCCCAAATCGGCGGCAAGACCAGCCAGCGAAAAATCCTGGTTGTGAATCCGGATATTGGGAGCGCCGATCAACTGAAGGGTAAGAAGATTGCTTCGGCTTCGAAGGATGTCTCGACACGGGATATGGTCTCACGCATGATCGGTGCGTCGGGGGCGGATATATCGCAATCGACAATTATACTAAGAGTTCCAAAGGACATCGATGCCCTGATGAGCGTCGCCCTCGGTATTGCCGACGCCGCGTTGAGTACCGAGAACAGCTTTTCAAAGCTTGGGGTCGTCAATCCCGCCCAATTCGGGCGCATGAAAATTCTGGTAACCAGCGAAAATCAGTCTCTTCCGATCGTGGCAACCATGGTTCAATCCACGAAGAACAGCAGCCAGGATAAGCTCGTTTCGGTGCTGAAGGATATGCGGCAGAGTCCGGAGGGCGTGGAGATACTGAAAATGATGGGATTGGATGCGTTCGAGCCGATCGATGCCAAGGAGAAGCGCAATTTGCGCTAGTGTAAGTTTTAGATTTTCAGAATCGGGAAGAGGGGGGAACCGATGGATCTATTGAGTATAATGAGGGAAAGCCTCGAATGTAAGAACTTGATCTTTGTCCTGCGTGGTCCTATGAACCACGATATACTTGAGGTTATTGCCGATAACGTCAAGGCAAAGATGGATTCGGAGCATGTCAGCTATAACGTTATCATGAAGGTGTTCTCCGTATTTATCGAGCTTGCCCGGAACGTTATCAACTACTCATCCGACGTCATCGATGTGGATCCCCTCGGGATTTCGCAGATGCGGACGGGGATGCTGGTGATCGGGATCGAGGACGGACAAATCTACATCGCCAGCGGCAACCGGATCGACCGGTCGCTCAAGGAGCGGCTCACTCAGAAGCTTTCCGTGGTGACGAAATTGGACAAGGAGGAATTGAAGGCGCATTACAAGGCTCAGCGTCAAAAAGAACGCGAGCGGGAAAGCAAGGGCGGGGGCCTTGGCTTCATCGAGATCGCCCGCAAGGCGAGTTCCATGGAATACGAGATCCGGGAAATGGACGAAAACTACGCATTTTTCTACATCAAGGCTGCCGTCGATTTGGCAGGGTGAGGGGGACGACGATCATGGAAAAATTCTTCAGAGCACCGACAAAATCGTCGCCGCTTGTCGATTTCGATCCGGAATCTCGGCGCCTGACCCTTTCAGGCGCCTCCTATCCGGAAAATACCGCCGCTTTCTATGAGCCGGCAATCGCCTGGCTTCGGGCTTTTCTCGAAGAGGGCGTGCCGAACATTGATTTCGATATCGAGCTGAAATATTTCGACAGCAGCAGCTCGAAGGTGCTGATGGATATTTTCGATCTTATCGAGGATGCGGTCGAATCGGCCGGAACCAGCGTCGTGGTCAATTGGCGCTATCTCGAAATCGATACGATGTCGAAGGAATATGGCGAGGAGTTCCTTGAGGATCTGAACAAGATCACCTTCAATCTGGTCTCCATTCCGGCCTCTTCCGGAGACGGCGAAGCCGGGTGAATTTCGTGCGGTAAGGGGGCGGTCCGGTTGCAAAGCCTCAATCCAGCCGCTTCCCCAGCCGTCCCGCCAGATCCTGGATGTATTGCCAGGCGACACGGCCCGAGCGGGCGCCTCTGGTCAGGGACCATTCGATCGCCTCGGCATCGCGTGCCGCGTTGGGGAGGCCAAGCCCGAAGCGCTCGGCATAGAGGGCGACCATGGTGAGGTAGGTGTCCTGATCGCAGGCATGGAAGCCGAGCCACAAGCCGAATCGGTCGGAGAGCGAGACCTTTTCCTCGACCGCCTCGCCGGGGTGGATGGCGGTGGCGCTTTCGTTCTCGATCATCTCGCGCGGCATCAGGTGCCGTCGATTCGAGGTGGCGTAGAGGAGGACGTTCCGGGGGCGTCCCTCGATCCCGCCTTCGAGCACCGCCTTCAGCGATTTATAGCTCGCATCCTCGCGGTCGAAGGAAAGATCGTCGCAGAACAGCAGGCAGTTCCGGGGCGAGCGGCGCAGCAGCGTCAGCAGGCGGGGCAGGGAGGGAATGTCCTCCCGATGAATCTCGACCAGCGCCAGCGCCCCCGGATCGATGACATTGACGGCGGCATGGACCGATTTTACCAGCGATGACTTGCCCATGCCGCGCGCGCCCCAGAGCAGGACGTTGTTGGCCGGCAGGCCCGCCGCGAATCGCTGCGTATTGCCGAGGAGCTGATCCCGGACCCGGTCGATGCCGCAAAGCAGCGCCAGATCCACGCAATTGACCTCCCGGACCGGTTGAAGCCGGTTGCGGTCCGCATGCCAGAGAAAGGCATCCGCCCCGTCAAGATCGGGTGCTGCAAGCGGCTCCGATGCTGGCGCCAGCCGGTCGAGGGCTTCAGCGATTCGGGTCATGATCGGCATCAGATTCTCGATACTCATCTTAGGCTTAACCTCAGTTTCGGGGCGGATGCCGCCCGGTTTGCGGCGAAATCGTTTCGCGCCATTGCTCTTTGCCGTCAAGTCGCGTAGGAATTCGCCCGCGTTGGCGGAGGTTCGGCCGATGAGCCGCCGCCGCGTCCTTAGTTTTCCCTTGATTGGGCGCCGCAAACAGGAGTTCGGAGCATGAATGATCCGTCGAGCGTATTGAATGCTTATATCCCGTTCGTCTTTATTTTTGCCGTATTCTATTTCCTGTTGATCCGCCCGCAGCAGAAGAAGGCCAAGGAACACAAGGCCATGCTGGAAGCGTTGCGCCGGGGCGACCGGATCGTGACCGGCGGCGGCGTCATCGGCACGATCGTCAAGGTCGTCGGTGACAGTGAATTGCAGGTCGAGATCGCGGAGAACACCCGTGTCCGGGTCTTGCGCGCCACGGTTTCCGAAGTGCTGGCCAAGACCGAGCCGGCGGCTAAGGAAGAAGGCGCCTCCGATAACGGCGGCGCGACGGCGAACAATCCGGGAGCCGCGAAGCCCAAGCGCCCGCTCATGTCCCGCCTGACGGGTCAGAAGTAACAAGAAGAAGCGCCCCATTCGGTAGATTGCAATGCTCTATTTCCAACCCTGGAAGATCATCCTTATTGCCCTGACCTGCTTGTTCGGGGTGGTCTTTTCCATCCCGAACCTGTTCTCGCCGGAAACCCTGGGGCATTTGCCGGGTTTCCTGCAGAAGCAGGTCAGTCTCGGCCTCGATCTGCGCGGCGGCTCCTACCTGCTTTATCAGGTGGATACCAAGGCGACGCTCAAGGACCGGCTCAATACGGTCGTCGAAACCATCCGCACCTCCTTCCGCGACAACAAGATCAGCTATGCGGGCGGGCTCAACCCCGCCGAGGACCATATCAGCTTCGCGCTCTCCGATCAGGCGCAGCTCGATCAGGTCAAGAAGCTGATCAAGGAGGCCGATGCGGAGCTGACGCTCACCACTTCGGACAAGGGCGAAACGACGCTCCGCTACAGCCAGAAGGCACTTGACGACCGCGAGCGCCAAGCCGTCGATCAGGCGATCGAAATCGTCCGCCGGCGCATCGATTCGACCGGCGTCAAGGAGCCGACGATCCAGCGCGAGGGCCACAACCGCATTCTCGTTCAGGTGCCGGGCATCGACGATCCCGAGCGGCTGAAGCGGGTGATCGGCACCACGGCCAAGCTGACCTTCCGCCTCGTCGATCAGAACGTGACCGCCGAGGACGCGCTGCACGGCCACCTGCCGCCGGGCGACGAGGTTCTGCCTCTTGATCCCGCCACCAGGCGGAAGGACGAGGCGCCGGGTCTTGTGGTGAAGCGCCGGATCGAAGTGAGCGGCGACACGCTGATCGATGCTCAGCCGAGCTTCCAGGACAGTCAGGCTGTAGTTTCCTTCACCTTCGATGCGATCGGCGCCAAGCGCTTCGGCAAGACCACCGAGGAAAATGTCGGCAAGCCCTTCGCCATCGTCCTCGACAACAAGATCATCAGCGCCCCGAATATCCGCGAGCCTATTCAGGGCGGCCGGGGCATCATCTCCGGCAATTTCACCGTGCAGTCGGCCAATGATCTGGCGCTGTTGCTGCGGGCGGGCGCCTTGCCGGCGCCCTTGACCATTCTCGAAGAGCGGACCGTCGGCCCTGGACTCGGCGCCGATTCCATCCGCAAAGGGACCACCGCCTGCTTCGTCGGCGTCGGCCTCGTCGCGGTGTTCATGATCCTGTTCTACGGGCTATTCGGCATATTCGCGGATGTGGCGCTGCTCTTCAACGGCGCGATCCTGGTCGCCAGCCTCTCGGTGCTGGGGGCTACCCTGACGCTGCCGGGCATCGCCGGCATCGCCTTGACCATGGGCATGGCGGTCGATGCCAACGTCCTCATCTATGAGCGTATCCGCGAGGAGATCCGGGCCGGGCGTTCGGTGATGTCGGCGCTCGAAGCCGGGTTCAAACGCGCCTTCGGCACCATCCTCGACAGTCACGTGACCACCCTGGTGGCCGGCACGCTGCTTTATGAGTTGGGTTCCGGTCCGGTGCGCGGCTTCGCCGTGACGCTGAGCATCGGCGTGCTGATCTCGCTGTTTTCGGCGATCCTGGTGACGCGGCTTCAAATCGTGGTCTGGCTGCGGCGCTTCAAACCGAAATCCATTCCGCTGTGATGCTTAATCTCGAATCTCACTGTGATTTTGTCTCCAACCTTTAGGAAAGTATGGTCCTGAGCCATGCCGATGCTGGTTTTTCTGCGCAAGACGCCCAAGATCGATTTCATGCGGCTGCACATTCTGGGCTTTGTCCTGTCGGGGCTGCTCACGCTGTCCTCGATCGTGCTTTTCCTGACGGTTGGCCTCAATTACGGCATCGACTTCAAGGGAGGTATCCTGATCGAGGCGCGCGCCACCACGGGCGACGCCAACCTCTCCGAGATGCGGGCGAAACTGGATACCCTGCATCTGGGTGAAGTCGCCCTTCAGGGTTTCGGGGCGCCGAACGACGTTCTCATCCGCCTGCCGCAACAGGAAGGCGGCGATCAGGCGCAGGAAAAGACCGTGAAAAGCGTGCGCGACGCGCTCGGAACCGGCATCGAGTTCCGCCGCGTCGAGGTGGTGGGGCCGAGCGTCGGCGAGGAGCTGATCCGGGGCGGCGTATTGGCGACGGTGCTGTCGCTGTTGGCGATCGCCGCCTATGTCTGGTTCCGCTTCGACTGGCAGTTCGGCGTCGGCGCCATGGTCTCGACGCTGCATGACGTGATCACCACGGTCGGGCTCTTCGCGCTGCTGCATCTCGAATTCAACCTGACCACGCTGGCCGCGATCCTGACCATCGCCGGCTATTCGATCAACGACACCGTGGTCATCTATGACCGCGTGCGCGAAACCCTGCGCAAATACAAGACGCTCGATTTCAAGAGCGTCGTGAACCTTGCGCTGAACGAGACGTTGTCCCGTACGATCCTGACCGTGTCGACGGTGGCGCTGGCGGTGCTGTCGCTGCTCATATTCGGCGGCGAGGTGTTGCATGGATTCTCGATCGCGATGCTCTGGGGGATCGTGATCGGAACCTATTCCTCGCTGTTCATCGCCGCGCCGATGCTGAACTACATCCGCCCGAGCCGTGGCGGCAGCGCCGCCGAAGCCGAAACCGCGGTCAGCGAGCCAGCTAGCTGATTAAGGGTGAGCCCGTGGCGAGTACCGAAGCTGCAAGCCTCCAGCTAATCGAAAGCTACGGCACCAGCGGCTTTATGGTCAGCGGCACGCTTCACGCCCGCTCGATCCTGGTCTTTCCCGAGCGGACGCTCGAATGGACGGGGGAGATAACCGAAGCGGGGCTCGCCGAGGTCGTTGGGCACGGGATGATCGACATCCTGCTCCTGGGCTGCGGCCGGCGGATGGCGCTGGTGCCGCCGGTGCTGCGCCAGAGCCTGCGCACCGCCGGCATCGTCATCGACGCCATGGATACCGGTGCCGCCTGCCGGACCTACAACCTTCTGCTCGGCGAAGAACGCCGCGTCGCGGCGGCTTTGATCAAGCTGGCCTGATCAAGCAGAATCAAGTTTCCCCACGACCCTGGTCAGCGCCTCGGCGAAGAAGCGGCGTTCTTCCGGCAGCCCGACCGTGACCCGGATGCAGCGGGAAAGCGGCGCCACACCGGGCTTGCGGATGAAGATGCCCTCTTGCCTCTGCATGGCGTCGAGGGTTGCTTGGGCACGGGCCTCCGTCCCCATATCGATCGCAACGAAATTCGTGGCCGAGGGCAGGGGGACAAGGCCGAGCCCTATCGCCAGAGCCGCATATTCGGCGCGCCCGGACTCCACCTCAAGCCGCACGAAATCCCTGAATTCCGTATCGCCGAGTGCGGCCAAGGCCCCATCCTGCGCCATGCGGCTGACGGCGAAATGATTGCGGATCTTCTCGGCATTCCGGATCAGCGCCTCGGCGGCGATGCCATAGCCGATCCGCGCCCCGGCCATGCCGAAGATCTTCGAGAAAGTCCGCACCCGGATAAGCCTCGGATCTTCCCGGTCGGTTTCCGGGATCGCGTCTTCCGGTGCAAAATCCGCATAGGCCTCATCGAGAACCAGAAGGCAATCCTCCGGCAACGCATCGAGAAGACGGTGCTGTTCCGCCGCACCGACCCAGCTTCCGGTCGGATTGTCGGGGTTGCAGAGATAGACGAGCCTCGCCCCCGCTGCCCTTGCCGCCGCCGCCAGCGCCTCGCAATCGTTCCGGTCGTCCCGATAGGGCACGGTGACGAGAACCCCGCCATGCGCCGCCGCGTGAAAGGCAAAGGTCGGATATCCGCCCGCCGACATCACCACCTTGTCGCCGGCATCGATCACCGTCCGGACGATCAGGCAAAGCAGATCATCCGCCCCGGCACCCAGCACGATATTCTCAAGCCGCACCGGAAAGCCCCGGGCGGCGTGATAAGCCGCCAGCGCCTCGCGCAGCACGAAGCCCTCCGGATCGCCATAGACATGCGCCGATGCCGCCGCGTTTTGCATGGCCGCGACCGCCTTGGGCGAAGGCCCGAAATTGCTCTCATTCGCCCCGATCCGAATACGGAACGGACGCCCCAGCCTCCGCTCGATCGCCTCGGGCGGAACGAAAGGAATTGTGACGGGAAGGGCGGCGACGATGCGAGAGAGAGGAGGGGACATTGTGGGGCTTGCCGGGATGGTTTGGTGGGATGGTGACTCTGAAAACGATACGCAATGTTTCAGGGCTCGGCGGTTCAAAAGCAATCAGATTTCAGGATGGAAAATCATGTCGATATCGCGTGCCCCGTGCAATACACGAATGATTTGATAGAATGATTTGATGGGCAGAGTGGATGAAGCCCCCTGGCATGTAGAGCAAAATTGTCCTACATTGGCCGCATGAGCAAAATCATCACCCTACGCGAAGCCAATCAGGGATTTGCCGGTTACGTCCGCGAGGTCGAGGCGGGGGAAGAGTATGTCATTACCCGGCATGGCGTGGCGGTAGCACGTCTCGTACCCGTCGGCGGAGCGCGCGTGCTCAGTGGGGAGCAGCAGGCCGCTCGAATACGCGCCCGCGCCCGTATGCGCGAGGGCTGGCCCATCGGCGCCGGACCGCTCGACCGGGCGGCTGCGCATGAGCGGTGAGCGCTTTACGCTCGACACCAATATCCTGGTTTACAGCTTTGATACCTTAGCCGGTGCCCGCCACGAACTGGCAATGGAGGTTGTAGACAGGGCGGTCGAACTTGATTGCTGGCTGACCTTGCAGGCGGTTTCCGAATTTTTTGTCGTCGTAACGCGCAAGGGGATTGTGCCTCCCGCGGTGGCTGCGGCCCAGGTTTCGGATTGGCTGAGCCTGTTTTCCTGCGCGGCCGCTTCCCCCTCCGCCGTACGGACGGCCCTGGCTGCCAGCACGGCGGGACGCGCTTCCTACTGGGATGCGCTTCTCGTCGCTGCGGCTGCGGAAGCCGGCTGCGTCGCGATCGTTACCGAGGATCTTTCCGATGGTCATGGCCTGGCGGGTTTGCGCATCCATAATCCGTTCACGGCCAGCGGATTAAGCGACCCCGTGCGCCATTTGCTTGGCCTGACCTCCGATTCCACTTGAGACAGCCCCATTGCTCCAAATCATCAACCTTCGCACCCCGGTCCTTGAGCCTGCATCCTTCTCCGTCGCCGCCGGGGAGTGCGTGGTGTTGCGCGGCGCGTCGGGGGCGGGGAAGACGTTGCTGTTGCGGGCGATCGCCGATCTCGACCCAAGCGAGGGGCGGGTGATGTTGGATGGCGTGGAGCGCGCGGCGGTGCCGGGGCCGGAATGGCGTCGGCGAATCGGGTATCTGCCGGCGGAACCGGGATGGTGGGCCGATCGGATCGGCGACCATTTCCCGGATTGGGCGGAGGCGCTGCCGCTGGTCCAGCGTTTGGGGCTGGTCCCGGAGGCAGGGGATTGGCAGGTTGCGCGGGCGTCCACGGGGGAGCGGCTGCGGCTCGCTTTGGCGCGGGCGCTGGTGCGGGGACCGAAGGTGCTGCTTCTCGACGAGCCGACGGGTGCTCTGGATAAAGGCTCGACGGCGGCGGTCGAGGCGGTAATCGGAGAAGCGGTCCGGGGCGGGCTGGCAGTGCTCTGGGTGACCCATGACGAGGGGCAAGCGGAACGGATGGCATCCCGGCATCTCATTATCGAGGGCGGCAGGCTTGTTAAGGCATGAGTGGAACACAGAGCTATATCACACTGAATTACATCGATCTTGTCGCCGCAAGCCTGCTGATCCTGCTCAATGCCGGATTGTCGCTCCGGCTTGATCTCGGGGTGCATCGCAGCTTCTTCGTGGCGGCGGCGCGGATGGTGGTGCAGCTTTCGATCGTGGGACTCGTGCTCAAGGCCCTGTTTGCCTTGGTCTCGCCTTTTTGGACCGGGCTGGCGGCGGCGGTGATGGTGGGGTTCGCGGGCTATGAGGTGGCGCAAAGGCAGGAGCGGAAGCTTTCCGGCTGGTGGTCGCTGGGGCTCGGCACCGGAGCCATGCTGATGGCGTCGGGGCTGGTCACGGTATTGGCGCTGCTGACGGCGCTCCGGCCGGAGCCCTGGTACGATCCGCGCTATGCGATACCGCTTTTGGGCATGATTCTAGGGAATTGCATGACCGGGATCGCCTTGGGTCTCAACGCGCTGACGACCGGGCTGGTCAGCCGGCGGGCAGGGGTGGAGGCCAGGATCATGCTCGGCGCCGATCGCTGGCAAGCGCTCAGCCCGATCACCAGGCAGGCGCTGCGCTCGGCACTGATGCCCATCATCAACAGTATGTCGGCGACGGGCATCGTGTCCTTGCCCGGGATGATGACGGGGCAAATCCTGGGTGGCGTCGCCCCGGAAGAGGCGGTCAAGTACCAGATCCTGATTATGTTCCTGATTGCGGGCGGAACCGGGCTCGGCGCGATTGCAGCGGTGCTCGGCGGAGTTTACCGTCTGACCGACACGCGTCACCGCTTGCGTCTCGACCGACTCAGGTAAACTCCGGTGACATTGAGGAAAAGGCGAGGGGAACGGGAAATTGGAAAAGCCGGCATGGTGGCAAGGAGCCGTGATCTATCAGGTCTATCCGCGCAGCTTCTTCGATGCGAATGGCGATGGTGTCGGCGATATTCCGGGGATCATCGCCAAGCTGGACTACATCGCGGGTCTTGGCTGCGATGCGATCTGGCTATCGCCCGTGTTCCTGTCACCCATGAAGGATTTCGGGTACGACGTTGAAGATTATCGGGAAATAGACCAAAGTTTCGGGACGCTCGCGGATTTCGACCAACTGGTTGAGGCCGTCCATGGGCGGGGGCTCAAGCTCATCATCGATCAGGTCTATTCCCACAGCTCCAACCGTCACGCCTGGTTCGAGGAAAGCCGGCAAGACCGCACCAACCCCAAGGCCGATTGGTATGTCTGGGCCGACCCGAAACCCGATGGCACCGCGCCCAATAACTGGCTGGCCGCGTTCGGCGGCATCGCCTGGGCGTGGGAGCCGCGCCGGAGACAATATTACCTGCACAATTTCCTCCCCGAACAGCCCGATCTGAACCTCACCAACCCCGAGGTTCAGGATGCAATTCTCGATGTCGCGCGGTTTTGGCTGGAGCGCGGCGTAGACGGGTTCCGGCTCGACGTCGCCAATCTCTATTGCCATGACCCGCTCCTGCGCGACAATCCGCCTTCCGGGAAAGCGGATGCCCACCGGCCGCATGAGATGCAGCTTCACCTCCATGACCGCTCCCGCCCGGAGAATTTGGAGTTTCTGCGCCGGCTGCGGCAGCTTCTCGATTCCTATCCCGATCGCATGGCCGTGGCCGAACTCTTCACCGACCATCCGGCGGAGCGCACGGCTGAATACACGGGCGCCGGCGATCTTCTGCACACCGCCTATAATTTCGCCCTGTTAGGCGAGCGTTTTGGTTCCGTCTATATCCGCGACACCGTTCAGGAACATCTGGAAAAAGGCCCGAATTCATGGCCTTCCTGGGCGTTCAGCAACCATGACCGCAAGCGCGTGGTCTCGCGTTGGAGCTTCAACAACGAGCCGAAGGGCCGGGCGAAGCTGCTGCTGGCACTGCTGACCTGCCTGCCCGGCACCCCGTTCCTGTATCAGGGGGAAGAGCTGGGGCTGACGGAGAGCGACGTTCCCTTCGAGCGGCTCCGCGACCCCGACGGGATCGCCTTCTGGCCGGAGAATAAGGGGAGAGACGGCTGCCGGACGCCGATCCCGTGGCGGAGCGAGGCCCCCTTCGCCGGCTTTTCCACAGCGGAGCCCTGGCTCCCAGCCGATCCCCTGCATAAGGCGCTGGCCGTCGATTTGCAGGAGAAAGACCCGGATTCGGTACTGAACTTCACCAAGGCGTGGCTCGCCTGGCGGCGGGAACATCCGGCGCTGATCGGTGGATCGATCCAGTTCCTGACCCTGCCGGAGCCGATTCTGGGCTTCATTCGCGCGGATGAGAACGAGGCCTTGCTGATGCTCTTCAACCTCGGGAATGACGCGACCATTCAGCCCTGCCCGGAGCTCCGTGGCGGCTATTCCGTCTTCAATCTTGGCGGCAGCGTCTTCGGCGGCTCGGCACTGTTGCCAAGGAATGGCGGGCTGGTGGCCTGCCTGTCGTAAAGAGTCCGAGTGATTATCCGCAGATGTCGCAGATTTTCGCAGATGAAAGCCGTACTCGCTTGAATCTGCGCCAATCTGCGAAATCTGTGGATAAAACAATATAATACCAACGGCTGAAAATTCCGACCCATCCCTGTCATCCCGACGACCATCGGAAGGAGGGATCTCTGCGTGACGTGTCGCCCTAGGATTGGCACCAGTGGAGCTGCAACAGATCCCTCGCAAGGGCTCGGGATGACAAGTCAATATTTTCAGCCGTTGGTATAAGACGAAGAAAAATAAGAGATCTAAGCGCTATACGCCCTTTTCCTCATCCTTGGCACGCTGCCAATGTGCTTCCATGAGATCGAGCGAGGCGTCGCCCGGCGCAATGCCCGTCGCGGCGAGCAGCTCCTCGATCCGGTGGAAGCGGCGTTCGAATTTCTTTGTGGCTTTGGTCAGAGCGGTTTCCGGGTCGATCTTCAAATGCCGAGCGAGGTTGGCGACGACGAAGAGGAGATCGCCCAGTTCCTCCTCCTTCCGTTCCTGTGAACCATCAGGGAGTTCCTGGCGCAGTTCCTCGACCTCCTCGGCGAGTTTGTCGAAGATCGGTTCCGGCTGGTCCCAGTCGAAACCGATCCGGGCCGCGCGGGCCTGGATCTTGACCGCGCGTTTCAATGCTGGAAGGGCGAGGGCGACCCCGTCGAGGACGCTGCCGCCGCCCTTCTCTTGGCGCTCTGATGCCTTATAATTCTCCCAAGCGATGGTCTGCGCCTCGGCCGAGGCGATCTCCAGATCGCCGAAGATGTGGGGATGCCGCCGCTCCATCTTCGCTGAGATCGCCGCCGCGACATCGGCGAAGGCAAAGAGCCCCTTTTCCTCCGCCATCCGCGCGTGGAAGACCGTCTGAAACAGGAGATCGCCCAGTTCATCCTTGAGCGCGTCGAAATCCCCCTGTGCTATCGCCTCCGCCACCTCATAGGCTTCCTCGATCGTATAGGGGGCTATGGTGGTGAAATCCTGCTCAAGATCCCAGGGGCAGCCGCTCTCCGGATCGCGCAGCCGCGCCATGATCTCGATCAGCCGGGCGAGGTTGGTTGCGGCGTCACTCATGCTCGGCGGTTCTCCGGTGGGTTTCATGACCAATCGCCCTTTCGATACGCCGATCCGGAACCAGCCACATCAGCGCAACGAAGATATAGATCGCTCCGGCAATCCAGGGATAGGCGAAAGCGAAGCCGATGGCGACGGCATAAAGGACCAACGACGCCTTTCCCTTGATGTCGCGTCCGAGGGCTTTTTTCAGGGTTGAATCCGGTCCCTGCGTCCACATGATTGCCTGTTCCAGCAGGTAATAGGCCAGGGCCGGCATCAGCAGCGCCACGCCATAGAGGGCGGTCGGCACCGGGGCAAAGTGGTTCTGGCCCATCCAGGCGGTGGCGAAGGGCACCAGCGATAGCCAGAACAAAAGATGCGTATTGGCCCAGAGGATCAGGCCGCTGACCCGCGAGAAGCTGTGCAGTAGGTGATGGTGGTTGTTCCAGTAGATCGCCACATAGAGAAAGCTCAGAACGTAGCTCAGGAACACCGGAAAAATCGGGGCGAGGGCGCCCCAATCGGCCCCCTGGGGGACTTTTAGCTCCAGCACCATGATGGTGATGATGATGGCGATGACGCCGTCGCTGAAGGCGGCCAGCCTTTCTTTCGGCATGGGCGTTTCCTCCGCCTCAAAACCTCGGTCTTAAGCCCCGCGTCGCATCAAGAGAGCCGCCGGTAAACCCATCCGCCGACCCCGCCGAGCACGAGCCAGAAAGCGGCGGCGGAGACAAGCGAGGCCATGACGAAGCTTGCGCCGAGTTCGGCGGGAAGGTTACCGGATTCCGCCGGCATATGTGGGGCGCCGATGAGATGCGGCAGCAAAATTAGCCCAATCCCGGCGGCGCGCCAGGGCAGGCGGGTTCCAAAAACCAGAAAGCCCAGGCCGGCAGCCGTCGCCGCCGCCGTGCCGATCCACCATGACTGCCGCAAGCCGAGTGCCGCCGCCGTCATCCCCGGCAATTCCGGCGGCAGACCCAGCCCCGGCGCCAGCGAAAACACCGCGAAGCCGGCCAATCCCCAAACCACGCCGCGGCGCCCATCGATCTTACCTCCGGCAACACCCCCGGAAACCTCATAGAGGGCGAAGGCGCCGGCCAGGATCAGGCCGAACCCGAACCCCGCCAGACCATCGGTGAGGACTCGATAGGCGATGCGCTCGACGCCCGGCGCCGGCTCCCAGGCGGCGCTTGCCGGCTCGTCCGCCGCCATGGCCGCGCGCTCATAAACCTCCGCCTCCAGGATCAGCGGAATGGCCTTCATTTGCTGAACCGCCGCCGCCGTCACCCCGGCAAGGCTGCCGGCAATGAGCGCGGTCAGGATCAGCCGCCGAAGCATGCCGGTCAATGGCAGGGGCCCGTCAATGGCAAGGGAAAGACATGGCGTGGCGCCCGTCATGCGCCGCGTTGTGAAGCAGCCCAGGGCTTGCGAAGCCGACGCCATAGACGAAGAACCCGCCCAGCAGGATGGCGAAGGCGGCGCTGAGCACGGTGCCGAGCGCGGAAACATGAGCGGAAGCGGAAGAGGGGGACGCGGTACGAATCGACATGAGAGAGCCCTCGGCGGTTAAGTGGCTCGTCATCACGGGAGAGACCGCTGGAAACACTATTCCGGCCTCCACCAGGGCACCCCGCCTGATGTTCCCGCGCTGACCACGGTTTGACGGCAGGTTTCCTGGCTTGGCGGGTCACCGCCGGTCCTCCAGCCTTCCCAGGAAATCTCCCAGTGGCAATGGTCGAGTACCGGCTAACCGCCTACAGTTGCGGGGGCAGCCGTGGCTCCGAAAAATTACGTCGGGCCACGTTCCCTTTTGATCCCCAAGGGGAACCGTCGCCGACCAGCTTATGGACCGCACGCCCAAGGGTCAAGAGCGGGGTTGATTCCGGGTGGGGTTTGCCGGGCCACCTTTGTCGCATAATGGATATTATGAGAAAGGAAGGTCGTTTCGGCACCGTTGCGCAGAGAACGTCGATACGGCCATTCTTGATGCAAATTCCAGGCGGGTCCATTGGACCGCCGGTCGCAAGGAGTCAAATGGGATGGTCTCTTCCGGCAATATTTTCGCCGCGGCGCCGGCCGGACTGGCGGAGGAGCAGTTCGTGGCATTGGTTTCGGCTCCGTATACCCGGATCGAGCGCATCGCATCGACCGGCCAAGCGAGCCCCGCCGGGCAATGGTATGACCAGGAATGGGCCGAATGGGTCATTGTCCTGCAAGGCTCGGCCCGGTGTGGCGCGACAATCTGAATGAGAGAGCGCGACAATCAGGATGAGGATTGATGACCGCGACGAGGGGATGATCGTTCAGAGTAATTGTCGCTGGCAAGCTCTAAGTTTGGGTTTGATTGTCGCTCC
>Ga0265327_10002209_pt1 | contig 21284 bp, 13 predicted proteins | sample 41621metaG_FD_202089 | JGI IMG/M metagenome (GOLD analysis project Ga0265327, IMG submission 202089) | Rhizosphere microbial communities from Carex aquatilis grown in University of Washington, Seatle, WA, United States - 4-16-21 metaG | ecosystem: Host-associated > Plants > Roots > Rhizosphere...
CAAGCTCTGAAGTTCGACACGACCTTCGACGCGGTCGTCGTCGGTGCGGGCCCGAACGGACTCGTCGCCGCGGCCGAGCTCGCGGGTGCCGGCCGGCGCGTCCTCGTGCTCGAGGCCGCCTCCGACATCGGCGGCGGCTGCCGGTCGCGAGAGCTCACATTGACGGTCTTCGTTTCCGACGTGTGCTCCGCGATCCATCCGCTCGGCGCCGCGTCTCCCGCGCTGCGGGCGTTGCCGCTCGCCGGCCACGGTGTCGAGTGGATCCATCCCGACGCGCCCCTCGCGCATCCGCTCGACGGCGGTCGCGCCGCGCTGCTCGAACGCTCGGTGGGCGCCACCGCGGCCCGCCTCGGACGCGACGCGTCCGCGTACCGTCGTCTGATCGAGCCGTTCGTCGACGCGGGTGACGCGCTGGTCGAAGCGTTGCTCTCGCCGCTCGACGTACCGCCGCGCCACCCGCTGCTCCTCGCGCGCTACGCGGCGGTGGGGATCCGCTCGGCCACGGGTGTCGTGCGCCGCTTCTCGACCGACGAACCCTCGGCCCTCGTCAGCGGGCTGGCCGCGCACTCGATGCTCTCGCTGCGGTCCCCGATCACCGCGGGCGCGGGCCTGTTCCTCGGCGCGCTGGCGCATCACGTCGGATGGCCGATGGCCAAGGGCGGGTCGGGCGCGATCTCGGACGCACTCGCCGCGATCGTCGTGGCTCGAGGCGGGACGATCGAGTGCAACCAACGCGTGACCTCCCTGCGCGAGATCCCCTCGACCCCGATGACGCTGCTCGATCTCACGCCGCGCCAGGTTCACGCGCTCGACGACGGCCGGCTCCCCGCGCGCTATCGGCGGACCCTCGAGCGATACCGCTACGGACCCGGCGTCTGCAAGATCGATTGGGCGCTCGACGGACCTACCCCATGGTCGAATCCCGAGATCGCGCGCGCCGCGACCGTGCACCTCGGCGGAACGACCGCCGAGATCGCCGAGGCCGAGCTCGACGTGCAGCGCGGGCGCCATCCGGAGCGGCCGTTCACCTTGTTCGTGCAGCCCACGTTGTTCGACCCGGGTCGCGCGCCCGCCGGCAAGCACACCGCGTGGGCGTATTGCCATGTCCCGAGCGGGTCGACCGTCGACATGACCGACGCGATCGAGGCGCAGGTCGAGCGCTTCGCGCCCGGATTTCGCGAACGCATCCTCGCCCGGCACACGATGAGCGCCGCGGCGATGGAGCGCTACGACGCCAACTACGTCGGCGGCGACATCAACGGGGGTATGACCGACCTGCGCCAGTTCTTCGCACGCCCGCGTCTTTCACTGCACCCGTGGGCAACGCCGGTCCCGGGCCTCTACCTGTGCTCGTCGTCGACGCCACCGGGCGGAGGAGTGCACGGCATGTGCGGATCGCACGCGGCGCGCCTCGCATTGCGCCGCCACCGTTGACCCGCGCCGCGGGCCGAATCAGATCTCGAGCGGCTCGTAACCGAGCTGTTCGATCAGCGACGCGAGGTTGCCCGACGCGACCCCCTTGCGGACGCGCCGCACGAAGAAGAATGTCATCATCAGCAGGCTGCCGAGCGCGCCGGCGATCGAACCGAGCTCGACCCGCAGGAACAGCTGGTGGCTCACGACGGCCGTCGTCACGATGAACGTGGCGAGGCCGACGAGCCACGCGTACATCGTGAACGCGTGGCCCGACAACGCGATCAGCGCCTGCGACATCGTGAGCGAGAGGATGAAGAGCCCGCTCCCCGTAGCCAGCAGCGCGACGTCGCCACGGCCGAGATTGAACTTGGAGCCGAACAGCATCCGCCCGACGGTCGGGCCCGCGACGAACCCGCCCGCGACCCCGAGGATGCCGATACCGACGACGAGCAGCACGAGCCGGCGCACGCCGACGCGGAACTCGTCGCTGCGCCCCGCGCTCACGAGTGACGTCAGACCGGGCAGGAGGGCGGCCTGCACGGCTTGGAACAGCACGATCGGGATGCGCGACAAGAAGAGGCCGACGATGAAGTCGGCCACCGCCGAGCGCTGGTTCGGTTTGGCCAGTGCCTGTGCGCCGATGAACGGCGCGTACCCGAGCACTTGCGCGAACAGCGAGCCGCCGAGCAGGTAACCGAGGTTCGTGGAGATCTCCCCGAACGGCGCCGGTGGACCGGGCAGCATCAGGTCGTTACGGCCGCGGAGCGCGATCGCCGTCGCGAAGATCGGCGGGATCGCGAGGCAGAGTCCGAACCAGACCGGATTCTTCGCGGCCAAGAACGCGAGCGGGATGCAGGGCGCGAGGCGGAGCAACGCCTCCGCGGCCATGCTGACGCCGTACGCGCCGAAGTTGCCGGTGCCGGCGAACGCGCCGCGCGCCAGGTACTCGATGCCGAAGGTGAACAGCGCGACGACGAGGCACACGACCAGTCCGGGATGGCCGGCGAACAGGCGCGAGACCAGGGACGTCGTGAACGCGGCGATGGTCACGGCAATCGCGATCAGAACGGCGAACACCCCGCCGAGGGCAGCGGCGCGGCGGACGATCGGCGCGCCGCCGAGACCGTGGACGCCCCGGGCCGCCATGGCCCGTCCGACCTCCTGCTCGAGCGGGAGAAAGACCCCCGGGGCCAGGACGAACACCACCACCCACAGCGTGTTGAGCGCGCCGTAGTCGAGCTTGTCCAACCCCCGGAATGCGAGGATCTGGAAGGCATAGGTCGCCAGGCCCGCGACGACCAGCCCCGCACCCACGGCAAATGTGCCTTCGGGTACGGGGGCGCGCGCCGCGAGGCGCCGCCCGCGCTCGAAGCGCGAGAGCGAAGGATTCGAGCTCACCGCGCTTGGATGGGGATCATCGGGCGCAGTCGTCGGCGACGGTCGAGCTCGTTCTCGCCTTGTCGAGGTGTCGTCATCGGGATCCAGGTGCGCGACGCTACGCGATCGGCGCCCAGTCGCACGATCCTGGCGGCTCGGCCCGGGCCGGCGGGCGCGACGAGCCGTGCCTCCGGGGCCCGGGAGTCGCTCAGCGCGCGTGCAGGTGATGCCAGGTGTGCGCCCAGCCCCGCGAGACGATGCCGAGCACGACGCCGAGCGCGAGGGCGGCCGCGAGCGCGGCGAACCGCGCGAGCGCACCGGGAGCCTGGCGGCGGCGCGCGCGACGCCAATCGGCGAACGCGAGGGCCGGCGTCTCGAGCACGTGACCGAGAACATGCACGGTCATGAAGCCGAACCAGAGGACGAAGGCGGCCTTGTGTGCGAAGAGGACGACTCGCGCATCCCCGGTGTCGAGAACCGCCGCGACCCCGGTCGCGAGCACCGCGATCGTCGAGAGGGTCACGAGGGGACCCAGCAGCCGCAGGACGCGCGGCGGAGGGCCCTTCTCGACGTAATCGCGCTGCCCGGCGTAGTAGCGCGCAAACCGGTAGGTCGTCGTCGCGATCTTCGCCGCGACGAACGCGACCAACACCATCCCGACGACGACATGGATGGTGATGTGCCCGCGGACGCCCGGGATGGTGATCCCCTCGACGAGGAGCAGCACGAAGATGACCGCACCGAGCGCGCCGGTGATGCGCGCGTTCCCCTCGACGTTGGCTCCACTCACGCCGGTCATCGTGCAACGGCGGGCGCGTCGCGCACCGTAACCGGCGACGATCTTTACCTATGCATTACCCGGGCGCGTTCCCCGGGCCGGAGTGCCCGACCCGAGTGGGCTGCGTTAGTTCGGCGTGGCGTGGGCGGTGAAGGTGTTGCCCGGGCCCGGGATCACGAGGTTCAGCGCCGACGTCAGCGGACCGCAGTTCGCGAGCGGCGGGATCGTGTAGGGCCCGGAGAAGGTTGCCGGTTCACCGATGGTTGCGAAACCGCTCATCGTGACCTTCACGGGCTTCGACGTCGTGCAGCTGTCGCCGACCAGATTCACCGGCACGACCCCCGCGTAGAGGCTCACGATCTGGATGTCGAAGACCGAGGTCGCGGTGACGGGGAACGGTTGCTGCGAGAAGTCGATCGTCCCCTTCACCGGCTTGGTCTCCACGATGTGGAACGTCGCGGTGACGAGCGGAACGATTCCGGCGAGCTTCATGGTGAAGGTCGCGTCCGGAAGCGTGATCGCGCCCTTGATGGTCGCCGCCTCGAGGTCGATCTTCCCCGTGAACGTTCCCGGGGGCACCGTGACGGTTTGATTGAGCTTCTTCAGATGCGTCGACGCGTTCACCGTGTAGTCGAACGGGATCCTCGTGTCGGCCGAGGCCGCCGGCGCACATACCGCGACCAGGACGACCGCCAGAGCGAGCAAGAGCGGCGCGACTGCGCGCCTCGAAACCGTCAGCATCGTCTTCCCCCATCCGTCGCGTCGATGAATCCGTCGGCTGGCGTACCCGTGATCCCGCCCGCGAAAACATCGCGCAACACACACGCCGGACGAGCAATCCGACGCTCAGCGCCGGACCATCAGCGTCACTGCCCGCACTATTCGTGCGGTGCCGGTCGAACGAGCCGTCGATCGATGGACGTCTGAACGAAGCCGGCGCCGAGGTAGAGGTGGCGGGCGGCGTCGGTCTCGAAGCCGACCTTCAGCCGGCGTGCGCCTTTGCGTGCCAGCCGATCGAGGCCGTTCGTCAGCAACACGCGGCCGAGGCCGCGTCGCTGGTATTCGTCCTCGACGCGCATCGGTTCGAGGAGTCCGACGAGTGTCGTGCGGTCGAACCAGAACAACGCGTAGCCGGCGACGCTGCCGTCCGCATCCTCGACCGCCAGATCGAGCGTCGGATCGTACAACGAGCACTGTCGCAGCCGCGGCTCGACCAGTTCACCGTTGCGAGCGATCATCGGGTGCGGACGATCCGCGCGTGTCACGCGATCGACGATCGCGAACCCGTCGACCTGCGCGACCGGCGGGCGCCGGTCGGCGTCCGTCCATGAGGTGCCCGACAACTCGTCGGTCATTGCGAAACCACTCCGGATGGCAAGGCCGGCCAGCGGCGCGTCGTGCGCGCACACGATCAGCTCGAGTGCCACGCCCTGATGTCCGGTGGCTTCCAACGTCGCGGCCCAGACCTCTTCCTCGTCGACGATCGACGGCACGGCGAAGACGTCTGCTTGCCAGGTGTCGTCCCAGGCCGTCAGCCCGGCAGCGGCCACCGGGCCGACCTCGTCGAACCAGACCGGGAGCGCCAGCTCGTCGGTCACCCGTGGGCGACGCCACCACCATTGCACGTCGGCGGCCTCCCACATGCCGCCGAGCGGATCAGCCAGGCGCGCGCGCTGCAGGACCGTGGTCGACGCGTTCAGCCGCCCGAGACCCCGCAGCAGCTCGCGTCGCACGACCACGTGCGTCGAGCGTATTGGAGCCGAGGGGCGAGCGCGCCGGTTTTCCGAGACGCACCGCTAGACCTCCGACGGGACGCCGTACCGGGCCTGGTACTGCGCGAACCGGGCCCGGGTCTCGGTCGGATCGAGCCCGGTGTCGGCAAAGTCGTAGTCGTGGCGACCGTGACGCTCGCGGGGCCTCGCGTCGAGGTACTCGCGCATGCGACGTTCGGCGTCGGTCGTGAGCCGGGCGCCGATCCGCTCGTACACGGAATGCATCGTCCGCCAGGGGTCACCGACGAGCTCGTCGAAGCGAACGTCGACGATCCGATCGTCGGGAAGCGTGCCGTCCGACCGCCACTGCATGACGTAGTCCATCGCGATCGCAGTCCCGCTCACGGCGCTCCTCACCACCGCCTCGACGTCAACGGAGTCGCTGTGCATCCAGCGCAGCGTCGCCATCAGACTCACGAGTGACGGCAACACCTTGAGCGGATCGCGATGCGTCAACACGACGTAGGCGTCGGGGTACTCCGCGAAGAACTGCGGCAACTTCGCCAGGTACGACGGCGACTTCAGGACGAACCGGTCACCACGGCACCGCCACTGCAAGAGTTGCAGGAATCGCCGGTGCGCGCGGAAGACGGGCGCCGGATCGGCTCTCGCGAGCCACCGGCCATAGCTCGGCACGGGATACGAGCCCATGAAATGGTCCGACGCGAACTGCAACATGTCGATGAGCGGATCTTCGTTGGGGACATCGCCGCCGTTCTCGTGCATCGTCCGGTACTCCGGCGTGACGAGGTGCCAGAACGTGTACTCCTGATCGGCCGCGGCGATGCGGGGATCGGTCGCGTACGTCGCGCGCTCGGGCGGCGGGCAGGGATGCAGGAGCTCCCACGTGCGCGCGACACGATGCGCCGGATCCTGCGCAAGCAGCTCGTGCAGGATCGACGTGCCCGATCGGCCGGTACCCACGACGAGGACGGGCCGCTCGATGCGCTCTTCGAGGATCTCCGGGTGGCGGACCAGGGTCGCCTCGACCTCGAGCCGGTTGACGAGCGCGCGCACGATGTCGTTGCGCGCGAGGATCCGGCCGAGCAGGTGCAGGTCGGCCTCCTCCTCGAGCGCGCGGACGAAGATGCCGAACGGCTCGCGCCACGCGTCGTCGCCGAAGTCGTCGAGCCCCGTCGCGGCCCGCGCCGCGCGCAGCAGGGAGTCCTCGTCGAGCGCGACGAGCGCGGCCGCGGAACCGAGCTGACGGCCGAACGCGTTGAGCTCCGTGACCCACTCCGGACGCGGCTTCGGTGACCAGGCCATCGCGTTCAGAGGTAGCGGGTGAGCACTGCCGCGCGCCGCTGCGCCAGCCGCTCCCGGCGTTCGGACACGTCGACGACGGGATGCCCGCCGGGAAGGTGCTCCCGGAGCGCCGACACCGCGACGACGCGCGCGTCGGGGACGGGGCGGGTGCGCGTGCCGATCGAGCGATACACGAGCATTCCCTCCGGTTGGGCCTCGGTGTCGATCCAGTTGGGCACACCCGGATCATCGGGCGCGACGACGAACCGGATGCGCCCGTCGTCGTCGACGAAGGTCTGGGTCATGTTCAAGCTCGTCTGCCGGTTGGCGAAGTCACCCGAGTCGAGCCGGTACCGGTGGTGCACCGTCCAGCCCCAGTAGTCGGCGTCGGGCGCGTCCGTGGTGATCAACAGGACCTCACCTCGGCCGAGCTCCCACCAGCCGGCTCCGTACGCGATGGTCGGGGCACCACCGCGGGGCGTCGACGGCGGCGCGACGGCGTTGCGCGGCAACGTCTCGCGCGCACGTTCCACATAGCGGCACCAGTATTCGAGCGACTGCTCGATCCACGTGGCCGCGCGGTCGAGCGCGCTCGAGAGCCCCGGCGCGGTCGGCGCCGCCGGCGGGATCCCACGCGTGTCGACCCGTTCGATGGAAAGGGTCGCGGCACGGTCGCGTTCCCAGTCGCACAGATACTGGCGGACCAGGAGCATGCGGGCGTCGGCATGCGACGGGATCCAGTTCCCCTCGTGCCGGTCGGGCGAGATCCACACCTCGAGCGCACCGTCCGGACGCACATCGAGATCCGCGAGCGTGCACTCGGAGAAGACGCCGTACCGATCGAGGTGCATGTCGCCGTCGACGAGCGAGAACAGCGCCGCCCGCACACCCCCGACGTCGCCCCACACGCGGTAGGTCGCGGCGGGATCGATCGCGGCTCGCGAATACACGTTGTCCGGATTCGGGCCGCCCCACTGGACCCAGGGTTCTTCGTACCGGTGGAACATCGGGTTGGCCGGGTCACCGAGCTCGATCTCACCCTGCAGCGCCATCACCAGTTGGCGGGCCAGGTGGCGGGTACAGAGCGCCTGGTCGGCCCCGGACGGGGGGAACGGATCGGCGGCCGGCCACTCTTCGAGATGTGCGAGCCGTTCGCAAAAGCCGCGCCACGCTCCCGCCCCGTCGATGTCGTCGGCGACCATCCCCTCATCCTGACAGGCACGGCTCGCAGGACTCCCTTGCCCCTGGTCACATTGCGTGGTAGCTGTAGCCGCCACGGGGCTCTTCACAACGGGGTGTCAGGGAACGGACCGGCAACGGTTCGAGCGAAGGAGTGTCGCTGTGCGTAACGGTCGTGCTCTCGTAGTCGTGTCCGCGGTGGCGTTGATGGCGGGTCTCATCCTGCCGGGCGTCACCTCCGCGGCGAATGCGGATTCCTCGGGACGGGTCGTCCTGAGCGGAACCAAGTCACAAGCGGCGATACGAAGTGCATCGCTGGGAAAAGTCGCGGCGAGTAGCGAGGTCGACTTCGACTTGGTGCTCAACCCGCGCGATCGCGCCGGTGCCGAAGCGCTGGCGAAGTCGGTGTCCGATCCCGCCAGCGCCTCCTACCGCCATTACCTGAACGCGGCCCAGTGGGAGGCCCGGTTCTCGCCCACGACCGACCAGGTCAACCGCGCCGAGAAGTGGCTGAGCCAGCAGGGCATCGCCGTCTCGTCGGTGTCGGCCGACCGTCTCGACATCCAAGCGTCCGGCACCGCCGCGCAGGTGGAGCGCGCGTTCGGCACCGGTCTGTCGTTGCACTCCGTCAACGGCAAGACCCTCCGGTTCGCAGACCAGGACCTGTCGGTACCCTCCGACCTCTCGGGCATCGTGGCCGGCGCCTCGGGCATCAACCAGAACGTGGCCACGCCCGCGTCCGCGCCGATCCCCCAACCGCCGGGATTCCGCGTCGCGCACCCGTGCGGCGCGTTCTACGGTCAGGAGACCGACGCCATCCAGCCTCCGTTCGGTCACGGCTACCCCTACCCCGCCCCGTACGCGGTGTGCGGATACGCGCCGCCGCAGCTGCGCAAGGCCTACGACCTCCCGAGCAGCAAGGCGGGCGGCCTCGACGGGTCCGGTGTGACCGTCGCCATCATCGACGCTTTCGTCTCGCCGACCCTCCTCGCCGACGGGCAGCAGTACGCCTCGATCAACGACCCGACCCACCCGCTGTTGTCGTCGAAGTTCCAGGAGCTGCTCGCGCGCAAGTTCGACAACGAAGCACTGTGTGACGCCTCCGGCTGGTCCGGCGAGCAGACGCTCGACGTCGAAGCCGTCCACGGCACCGCCCCGGGCGCGAACATCCTCTACGTCGGCGCGCAGAACTGTCTCGACCAGGGGCTCCTCGGAGCCCTGCAGACGGTCGTCGACAACGGCCTCGCCAACGTCATCACCAACTCGTGGGGCGACGTCGGCGGTGACCTGCTCAACGACGCCGCCACGAAAGCGGCCTACGACAACACCTTCCTGATGGCGGCCGGCACCGGCATCAGCGTGATGTTCTCGAGCGGCGACGACGGCGACGAGTTCTCGACGATCGGGATCGCCACCCCCGACTACCCGGCGTCCAGCCCGTACGTCACCGACGTCGGTGGCACCACGCTCCAGATCGGCAAGCACGGGGCGCACGACGGGGAGCTCGGCTGGTCGACCGGGCGCAGCTTCCTCTGCAACGACGTGCTGCTGGGTGCGCCGGGCTGCTCGAACTCCACGCTGAACACCTGGTTGCCGGTGAGCACCGACGGCGGTTCGGGCGGTGGCACGAGCTACACGTATTTGCAGCCCTTCTACCAGGCCGGAATCGTTCCCACCTCGATGTCCGAGCGGAACTCGCCGATCTTCGGACCAGTTCCCACCCGCGTGGTTCCCGACATCTCGATGGACGGCGACCCCGGCACCGGCTTCCTCGTCGGTGAGACGCAGAAGTTCGACGAGGGAACGCGCTACGACCAGTACCGCATCGGTGGCACGAGCGTCTCGTCACCGTTGTTCGCCGGCGTCGTCGCCATGGCGGACCAGGCGGCCCACGCGCCGGCCGGGTTCCTGAACCCGGCGCTGTACAAGATCCACACGAAGACCCCGGCCGCCATCCTCGACATCGTGCCGGGCGGTAAGCAGAGCCAGAGCCGCGTCGACTTCGCGAACTCCGTGTCGCCGAAGTTCGGGTTCCTCTACAGCACCCGAATCATCACGTACACGGGACTCGAGCAGTACTGCGACGGCGGCGGGAACTGCGAGACCCGCAACGACGTCATCTCGACCCAAAAGGGCTACGACGACATGACGGGCCTGGGTGCTCCGACCACCGGATTCGTCCAGGCGCTCGCAAAGACGTAAGCGCAACCGTAGGAACGGCCGGGCGCAGCACTTGGGGCGCCCGGCCGTTTCGCGTCATCACAGTACGAAGCGCGAGCGGACGCGCGGCAAGACTCGCCGCATGCGCGTCGAGCAAGTCGCGTATCCGGTCCTGCGCCGGATCGCGAAGTATCCGCGCCTGACGCGGACACTGTTCCGATGCTCCGGCTACGAAAGTCCGTTCGACCCGGAGTACAGCGTCGACCCGTATCCGGGGTTGGAGAGATTGCGCCGGACCCAGTCCGGGCCGGTCTACTACCACCGTCTGTTCCGGCAGTGGTTCGTCATCGGCTACGACGAGACCGTCGCGCTGATGAGCTCACCCTCGTGCTCGGTCGCCGACACGGGCGAGATTCTCTTGTCCGTCCGCCCGTACACGAAATTGAGCGCGCAGGCCCGGAGGAATTTCTCACGGTGGTTGCTCATCGTGGACCCACCGGATCACACCCGCCTGCGCCGCCTCGTCAGCCGCGCGTTCACGCCCAGAGCGCTAGCCGCGTACGAGCCCCGGCTGCGCGTCATCGCCGACGAGCTGCTGGAAGCGATGGTCCGCGAGAACAACACCGAAGTCGTAACCGGGTTCACCGCGCCCCTGCCGATCTATGTGATCGCGGAGCTGCTCGGTCTCCCGCGCGAGCGCTGGGAATGGCTGCGCGCCTCGTCCGACGACATCATCGGACTCACCGATCCGCTGCACGACTTCGATCCCGTCGTCGTGAATCGCCGCTTCGCCGAGCTCGACGAGTACTTCTCCGACCTGATCGATCAACGGCGAGCCGAGCCCCGCGACGACCTCATCTCGGTGCTCGCCCGAGCCGGCGACGACGGCGACACGCTCGACGACGACGAGCTCGTCGCGATGATCGGCTTCCTGATGCTGGCCGGACACGAGACGACGACCGCGCTGCTGGGAAACAGCATCGTCGCGCTCGCGGCGCATCCGGAGCAGAGAACTCTGCTGCGAGCTCGGAGGGACCTCGTCGAGAACGCGGTCGAAGAGCTCATCCGATTCGATACCTCGGTGCAGTCCGGCGCCAGGACGGCCGAGGCCGACATCGAGCTGGGTGGGACAACGATTCCGGCCGGCGCGAGGATCGTGATCCTTTGGGGTGCGGCGAACCGCGATCCGCGGCGGTGGCCCGACGCCGACGAGCTCCGCCTCGACCGGACCGATCCGCGACCCATCTCGTTCGGCCACGGCATCCACCACTGCGTCGGCGCCGCGCTCGCGCGCATGGAGATGCGCGTCGCGCTTCCGGCTTTTCTCGACACGTTCGGCGACTACCGGCTCGACGACACCGCCGCCCGGTGGAACCGGTCCCTCGCACTGCGCGGACCACTTACGCTTCGTCTGGATCCAGTCGAGTTCGGGTCCAAAGCGCGTCCCGCGCCTCGCCGCTGATCGCACCGACGTCGAGCCCGAACACGTCGCCGAGAACGTCGGTCAACTCGGCCGCGCTCGTCAGCGTCGACTCGGTCGCGCCCTCTCCGATGCGATGCAACGACCGGCCCCGCAACACGTCGACACCCGTCGCGTCGCGTCGCTGCACGAGCAGTATCTTCGCGAACCGCGAATCGGGTGATGTCGTGAACCAGGCATGACGCTCGGAGAAGGCGTCGATCGGCGTCGGCACCGACCGCCAGAACATCCCGGCGAACGAGCCCGCAGGATCGTGGACCAGGTGCCAGTCGCCCGTCGCGCCCGGCGTCCGTTCGAGCGCGAGACGAAACGGTCCTTGTTCGTACGCGCCCGCGATCAGAGGAAGGGGCTCGTGCAGCGCGTCGCCGAGGCCGGCGTCGACATACCAGACGCCCTCGGGGTTCATGTCGTTCGCCAGACCGTGCACGGTGAGGACGAGATGGTTCGACATCTCGTCTCCGGTCGCGCCGTCCGGCCCGTGCACACCACCGACGTGGAGGACGACGTCGTAGTCGAGCGCGCGCAGCAGCTCGCTCAACGCACCGTTCAGGTGGAAGCAGTACCCGCCGCGCCGGCGCGTTGCGACCCGCGCCATGGATTCACCGACGTCGACACCCCAGGGCTCGCCGAGGTGTATCCAGAGCGTCTCCCACGGGACGCGCTCGACGTGCGCCCGGTGGATCCGGAAGAGCGCGTCGACCGACGGTGGCTCGCGATCGAGGCCGAGCCGGGTCAGATATTCGGCGAGCACGGCGTCGGCGGGCGTGGACACGTCGAGACGATAGGCACCGAGCCCGACCCGCGTCCGCTCCCGGTCACGTACGCTGGCGGAATGGGTAAAAAGAAAAAGCCTGGCGATGCGAGCACGCCGGCGGGAAGTCCTGACGGACCGCCGGGCAAGAAGCAGCGCCGCAAGGCGCGCAAGTCGAGCAAGAAGCGGTCGTAGTCCGGACGGTCCGAGCCCGGACGGTCCGAGCCCGAACGCGACAGGAGCCGCCGGCGCGTGACGCCGGCGGCTCCTGGAGTTCCGCGGACCTCAGATCACGCGGACGTTCTGCGCTTCGTCACCCTTCTTGCCCTTACCGACCTCGAACTCGACGCGTTGACCCTCGTCGAGGCTCTTGTAGCCGTCGCCCTGGATGGCGGAGAAATGGACGAAAACGTCGTCACCCTGCTCGCGCGAGATGAAACCGAAACCTTTGTCTGCATTGAAGAACTTCACGGTGCCTTGTGCCACGAATACTCGTTTCTCAGGACGGCTGACCAATGACTTCGGCCTGCTCGCAAGAGTGACTGTAGCCACGAACGTCACCGGCCCAGTCCGGAGGCCGAAAGTAGGCCCTTTCCCGGCCCGACCGGCGGCTTCAGGGGGTTCGCGGACGAGCCGATCTTGAAGGTGTGAACGATCGGACCTCGGCGTCGGACTCCCCGGGCGGATTGTCGCCCGTCGTCCTCGCGTACGCGGTCGGTCCGGTCGCCCTCGTCGTGCTCCTGGCGATGCGCCATTTCGGGCTGGTGGCGAAGGTCTCGGTCTGGGCCTACGTGGGCGCGATCATCGGCCCCCAGCTCCTGAGCGCGCTACTGGAACGTTGGGCCGACGCTCCGCTGCGCTCACTGCGGGTCCACGCGCGCTTCGCGGTGCACGTCCTTGCCGTCACCGCCGTCATCTACGTGAGCGGTTGGGGTCCCGCGTTGGGGATGGCGTACGCGTTCTCCGCCCTGGCCGATCTTCAGCAATCCGGTGCGGCGGCGTGGCCGGCCGTGCTCGGCTGGTCGGTGATCGGCTGCGCGATCGGTCAGTTCATGGTGTTCGAAGGCTGGATGCCTTCGTTCCTGATCCGCTCGCGCGCAGAGACGATCGGCTTTCTGGGTGGGTTCGTCTTCGCGATCGCGATCCAGATGGCCGGGGCGATCGGCGAGCGCAAGGAACGGGCCGAAGCACTTCTCGCCGAGCAGACCGCCGAAGCGGCCCGGTCGCGCGACGATGCCCAGCGCGCGGCCGCGCACTACCGCGCCGTCGTCGAGAACGCGGCCGAAGGGATCCTGACGATCGGCCAGGGTGGCACCATCACGTCGTTCAACACCGCGGCGGAGGCGATCTTCGGCTGGACCGCGGCCGAGATCATCGGGCAGCCCGCGACGGTGATCGTCCCCGCTGATCTCCAGGAGCACCTCAGCGCGTACCTGGTGACCGCGCTGTCGAGCGGGCAAGCCACCGATCAGCGCCGAGACGTCGAGAGTGTCGGCATGCGCCGAGACGGAACCCAGTTCCCGATGATGGCCGCGATCAGCACCGTCACGACGGACGCGGCCGCACCGACGGTGTCGGGGATCATCCGCGACCTGTCCGACCAGAAGCGGGTCGAGGCACAACTGGCGCACCAGGTATTGCACGACTCGTTGACGGCACTGCCGAACCGGATGATGCTCACCGATCGACTCGAGCAGGCACTCGCGCGCGTCCGGCGCAACCGCCGCATGTTCGCAACGCTCTTCGTCGACCTCGACCGCTTCAAGTCCGTCAACGACACGCTCGGTCACACTGTCGGTGACCAGCTCCTCGTCGAGACGGCGAGCAGGATCAGTGCCGCCGTGCGCGAGACCGACACGGTCGCGCGTCTGGGCGGTGACGAGTTCGTCGTTCTGTGCGAGGACATCGACGGCGTACATCAGGCGACCGACTGCGCGAACCGCATCATCGCGGCGCTCAACGCCCCGTTCCGATTCGGCGACGACGACGTACAGCTGAGCGCCAGCATCGGGATCGCGCTCTGTGCGAACGGAAGCGAGACGACCGACGCGATCCTCGCGAACGCCGACATCGCGATGTACCGCGCCAAGGACAACGGCCGGAACTGCTACACGCTGTTCGACGAGGCGATGCAGCAGTGGATCACGACCCAACTCGCGCTCGAAGCCGATCTCCGTCAGGCCGTCGCCCGCGACGAGCTGCGCCTGTTCTGTCAACCGTTCATCGCCGCCGACACCGGCCTGATCCGGGGCTTCGAGGCGCTGGTGCGCTGGGAGCGACCCGGCTTCGGTCTCGTCACGCCGGACAGCTTCATTCCGGCCGCCGAGGACAGCGGTCTGATCATCGACATCGGGGCCTGGGTCCTGGAAGAGGCCTGCCGGCACGCCGCGGATTGGGCGGCGCGTTGGCCGGACAAGCGTCTCGGGATCTCGGTCAACCTCTCCAGCCGCCAGCTCCTGTCGGGCGACATCCTCGACGTCGTCACCGGCGTGCTCGCGCGCACAGGTCTCCACCCGACCATGCTCACACTCGAGCTCACCGAGAGCACGCTCATCGACGACTCCGTCGACGCGGAAACCCTCCTGCGCGAACTGCGCGCGCTCGGCCTCAACCTCGCGCTCGACGACTTCGGCACCGGTTACTCGTCACTCACGTACCTGCGCGCCTTCCCGATCGACATCCTCAAGATCGACAAGTCGTTCGTCCGTTCCATCGGTACCGAGCGCGACGACACCGCAATCGTGGCGGCCGTGGTCGCGCTCGCCAAGAACCTGCGCATGAGCGTCGTCGCCGAAGGGGTCGAGACCCACGCGCAACTCGCGGTGCTCCACCAGCTCAACTGCCCGTACATGCAGGGCTATCTCTTCTCGCGACCGGTGCCGATCGAGGAAGCGGCCACGATGGTCGAGGGGCCCCGGCTCGGAACGGCCGGCTACGACTCCTCGGGCGTCCAGGCCTGAACGAGCCGGCCCGTCGTGCGCGCGTCGGCCGGCTTGGCGATACCGAAGCCCTGAGCGAATTCGCAGCCGCATTCCCGTAGCCGGGCCCGCTGCTCGGGCGTCTCGACACCTTCGGCGACCGCTGTCAGCCGCATGCTGCGCGCGAGCTGCAGGATCGCCGAGGCGATGCTGCCGCGTGCGGTCGGATCGGTGAGATCGCTCACGAACGTCCGATCGATCTTCACCACGTCGACGGGTAGGCGGCGGAGGTGTGCCAACGACGAGTAGCCCGTACCGAAGTCGTCGAGCGCGATCAGTGCACCGAGCGCGCGGAGGCGCTCGAGGTGCTCGATCGCGAGCTCGGTGTCGCGCAGCACGGCGCTTTCGGTGATCTCGAGCACGAGGATGTTGGAGGTCGCGCGTAGCGTCTCCATCACCGCCGTGACGTCGTCGACCAGGGTCGGGTCGAGCAGGCGCCGGGCCGACACGTTGACGCTGATCGCGAAACCCCGATCCGGTCCACCCTCGCGGGCCCAGCGCGGGACCTGCCGGCACGCCTCGATCAGCACGAACCGGTCGATCGACTCGATCAGCCCCGACTCCTCCGCGGCGGGCACGAACGCGTCCGGGTAGAGCAATCCGCGGGTGGGATGCTCCCAGCGCACGAGCGCTTCGAATCCGGTGATCAGACCGGTCTCGAGGGAGATGATCGGTTGGTAGTGGACGACCAGCTCGTCGGACACGATGGCCCGCCGCAGGTCGGACTCGAGGCCGAGCCGCTCGACCGTCGCCGTGTGCATCGCGTCCTCGAACTCGACGTAACGATTCTTCCCCCGGGCCTTGGCGGTGTACATCGCGAGATCCGCGTTGCGCAGCAGCATCTCGCTCGTCGCGCCCGGCTCGTGGAAGGTGATGCCGATGCTGACCGTCGCGGTCACGTCGGCGTCGTCGACCGTGATCGAGGCCCGCAGTGTGGCGAGAATGCGTTCGGCGAGCGCGATGGCAACGCCGATTTCGGTGATGTCCTCGACGAGGATCGCGAACTCGTCGCCGCCGAGCCTCGCGACCGTGTCGGACGATCGCGCGGAGCCGACGAGGAGTCGTGCGACTTGGCTGAGCAACGCGTCGCCGGCGACGTGACCCAGACTGTCGTTCACGGTCTTGAAGTTGTCGATGTCCAGGAACAGGACCGCCAACTGGCCGCGAGAACGCTCGACCCGGGCGATGCAGTGGTCGAGCCGGTCGTGGAACAGCGTCTTGTTCGCGAGGCCGGTCAGCGGATCGTGGAGCGCCTGGTAGACGAGCTCACCCTCGAGCGTCTTGCGCGCAGTCACGTCGCGGAAGCTCCAGACGCGCCCGACCACCGTGCCACCGATTCGCCGCGGCAGGGAATCGCGCTCGAACACGCGCCCGTCCTTGAACGCGAGCACGTCGTGGCTGTGAGCCTCCGGCGTCGCGTACAGCTCCTGCACCTTGGAGAGAAACGCGTCCGGATCGCACAGCTGTCCGACGACCCACGCCAACGCCCGCGCGTCGTCGCGTGACGCGAGGACGTCGTCGGGTATCCGCCACATCGCCGCGAAGCGGCGGTTGAAGCTCGAGATCTCGCCGGTCTGATCGACCACGAGGATCCCGTCCGCGGTGGATTCCAGCGTCGCCGCCAGGAGCGAGTTCGTCTCCCGGAGCGCATCCTCGACGGCAACCCGGTCCGAGATGTCGTGACCGGTCGCGACGATCCCTTCGACCGTCGGGTCGTCGAGCAGGTTCGTGAACGTCAGCGCGAACGGAATCATCGATCCGTCCACGTGCCGCAGACGGAGATCGACGGTCACGCGGGCGGACTCGGCGCGAGGCGTTCGCATCTCGCTCAGCGCCTGCATGAGCGCGACGCGGTCACGGCGGTCGACGATGCCGGCCAATGACCGGCCCTCCACGTATTCCTGATCGTGACCGAGCAGCCGGGTGAGGACTGCGGACGACGCCACGACCCGGCCGTCGCGGTTCAGCAAGAGCGTGACCGACGCGCCGTTCTGAACGAGCGACCGGAATCGCGCGACCTCGTCGCCCGCAACTTCCCAACGACGCCGCTCCGTGATGTCGCGGATCGCGAGGAGGATGTCGTCACCGAAGGTGCAGCCGCGCACCTCCACCAGGCGCCAGCTACCGCGCGCGCGGACCCGCACCTCGAGCAGGCTGCCGACCTCCTTTTGCTGCACGCTGGACACCGCCAGCGCCGCGATCTGTATGTCGTCCGGATGCACGAAGTCGAGGACGCTGCGGCCGACCACTTCGGTGAGCTCCAGGCCGAACAGCTCCTCCGCGGCGGTATTACCCCAGCGAAACTCGCCGAGCTGACTCATCACGACGACCGCGTCGGGCAACGCGGCCGCGACGTCCCCACGAGTCACGCGGAGCGGGGCCGCGACGTCGTCGGTCACCTCCGAGAGATCGACCCGGTCCGGAGCTGGATTGACGCATATTCCGTCACCTGCCCGGCTCCACCCGATCCGGGCGGACAGCGGGGCCGGTCGGCACCGGCCGCGGGTCGCGCGGGTGAGAGCGCGCTCAACTCGGGCCCGCAAGATCCGAACACAACCGGGCGGACCGATTCGTCCGGATTTGCCGGGAGCCGAGCCATGAGACGTCCGACGTGGAGCGTGACCTCTCGCTTCGCGTTGGTGCTGCTCGTCGTCCTCCCGTCCCTCGTGCTCCTGGGCTGGAAGGGCACGGACGGCCTCGCCAGTACGCGGAAGCTGACCGACACGCTGTTCAACGACATCATCGCGACCCAACGCGCCACGGCCGACATGGTCACCGCGATCGACGACGTCCACACCACCGCGATCTCGGCGCTCGCGGCGCGCGTCTCGGATCCGAGCCGGTCGCGGGCGTTGACCGCCGAGCTGGCGAACACGCTCATCCCGCAGGCCGACGCCGACCTCGAACACGTGCGCGCGCTCCACGTCGACGACGGCGCGGCCGAGGAGCAATCGATCGCGGACTTCACGGCCCGGTGGTATGCGGCCCGCGCGCTGTGGAATTCGATGGCGATCGATCCGCCGCAGCCCGCGATCGCGATCGCGCAGCTCGATCAGTCGTTCGCCGGGCTCAGCTCGGTGTCACGCGCGCTCGTCGTGCAGGAATCGACCGACGGGCACGCCGAGTACGCGGGATCGCAACGAGCGTACAACGACCGTCGGCGAAAGATTCTCCGGCTGCTCTCGATCGCCCTGATCGCAACAGTCGCGGCCGTCTTCTGTCTCTACCGGGCCGTGCTGCCCCGGACGCGTCGCTACGCCGCGTTCGCGAAACGGGTCGCGGCCGGCGACGACGGAGCCGACCTCGACACGAGCGGCCGCGACGAGCTCGCCGTCCTCGGTCAGACGCTCGTCGAGATGGCGGCGAGCCGCGGACGCGAGCACGACTACGACGTGTCCCAATCGCAGTTCGCGGAGACGATGCAGCTCAGTGAGAACGAGCGCGAGGCGCATCGAATGTTGAAGCGGCACCTCGAGCGGTCGATCGAGGACAGCGACGTCGTCATCCTGAACCGCAACAATTCACAGGACCGGCTCGAAGCGGTGACCGACATCGCGTCCGACTCCGAACTCGCGGTCGCACTCGACGGCGCGATCCCGCGTGCGTGCATCGCGATCCGCCAGGCGCGGGTGCACCAGCGGACCAACGGCGAGGACGCGTTGTTGCAGTGCGCCGTGTGCGCCGTACGACCGGGCCGCTCGACGTGCACCCCGTTCCTCGTCGGCGGCGAGGTCATCGGTTCGGTGCTCCTCAGTCGACCTGACGCCCTCGGCGACGAACAGACGCGCCGAATTCGCGACTCGGTGATCCAGGCCGCGCCGGTGCTGGCCAACCTGCGCAACCTCGCGATCGCCGAGACCCGCGCCGCGACCGACTCGCTGACCGGTCTCCCCAACCGCCGATCCGTCGACGCGAACGTGATGCGCATGGTCGCGCACGCCGGTCGTTCGATCGAACCGGTCGCGGTCATCCTGCTCGACCTCGACCACTTCAAGGACGTGAACGATCGTTTCGGACACGCGGGCGGGGACGAGGTCCTGGCCGCGGTCGGAGCCGCCGTGCGGGCGACAGTTCGCGAGAGTGACTTCGCAGGTCGATACGGCGGCGAGGAATTCGTCGTCGTCCTTCCCAACACCGGACTCGAGGGTGCGGCCAACGTCGCCGAGCTCCTCCGGCGGGCCATCGCCGAGATCATCGTCCCGTCGGTGGACCAGGCCATCACCGTGAGCGCCGGCGTCGCGGTGCTGCCCGACCACGCGCGCGACTCGAGCGGACTCGTCCGCGCGGCAGACCGGGCCCTGTACCTCGCGAAGAGCTCCGGGCGCGATCGTGTCGAATGCGCCCGCACGAACACCTCGGACCACGAACGTCGTAACGTCGACTACCCCGAGAACCCCGCAAGGACGTAGTTTTACCCCGTGTTGTTCCGGGTCCTCCGCGGGGTGGGAGTCGTCGACGACGACGGGGCCGTAACGGATATCGCGCCGCGCAAGCAGCGGGCGTTGTTGGCGCTCTTGATTCTCAATGCGAATCGCATCATTGACGGATCCGTCCTGGTGGACTCATTGTGGGGCGAGGCGCTCCCCGTGCATCCGTCCGCGGCGCTGCAGGTGGTCGTGTCGCGTTTGCGCGCCAGCCTGGGTCCCTGCGGGAACCGCGTGCTGTCCGAACACGGCGGTTACCGGCTCGACGCGGGTCCGGCCGAGGTCGATGTGCTCCGGGCCGAGGCATTGTTGCGCGACGGACGCGCCGCGCTCGGAAACAACGATGGTGCACGCGCGGCGGCGCTGTTCGAGGAGGCACTCGGTTTGTGGTTGGGCGACGCACTCGCCGACCTCGCCGAGTTCCCGTTCGTACGTGACGCGGTCCGCCGCCTGCACGAGTTGCGATTCGCGTTGCTCGAAGCGCGCAACGACGCCTATTTCATCGATCGTCGCCACCTCGAAGTGCTCGCAGATATCGACTCACTCGTCGCGTCGGAGCCGCTGCGGGAGCGCCTGCGCGCACAACAGGTGGTCGCGCTCTACCAAGCGGGGCGACAAGCAGACGCGCTGAGAGCCGCCGAAGCCTTGCGCAAGGCGCTCCGCGACGAGCTCGGGGTGGACCCGTCGACCGCGATGCAGGATCTCGAGCGCCGCGTCCTGGATCAGGATCCCTTGCTGCTCGCGACCGAGGCCGGCTTCATGACGCCACTGCCGGCCTGGACCGCGGAGGTGCTGCCGTTCGTGGGTCGAGAAGCCGAGCTCGATCAGGTCCTCTCGTACCTCGCCCAGGCGGTTGACGAAGGCATCCGGTTCGTGCTCATCGAGGGTGAGGCCGGAGTTGGAAAGTCGCGTTTCCTCTCGCAGATCGCGCGCCGGGTCGTGCGCGATGCCATCGTGTTGCCGCTGCACGCGCACGATGTCTTCAGCCCGTCGTTGCATTCCCTCGCCCGCGTCCTCTCGGAGGCGACGATGCGGGTTTCGGACGACGAGCTGCGCGTCATGCTCGAGGACGTTCCCGAGGTTCCGAACGACATCGAACGGGTGCGAGCGATCGCGTCGGCCCTGATCGCCGGCAGCACGCTGAACGGGCTGCTGCTCGACGAGAATCTGCTGTGGGGCATGCCCAAGTGGATCGCGGCATTGTCGTGGAAGGCGCCGGTCGTGCTGCTCGTCGACGACCTCGACCTCGCGGGCACCGCGCTCCAGCACGTGATCGGGCAACTCGCGACGCTTTCGACCCCCAAGCGGGTGCTCGTCGTCGCGACTGCGCGCGGCCCCGTCGATCAGATCTCACCGTCCCTCGCGCGCATCATCGCGTCACTCGAGCGAGTCGACCTCGTCGACCATCTCGATCTGACCAACCTCGACGCGGACGGGATCAACCAGCTCCTGAAGCAGATGCACGTTGCTCCGCACGCCGAGCTGGTCGGTCGCCTGCACGAGATGACCGCGGGCAACCCGTTGCTCCTGGCCGAGCTGCTCAGCCTCGGTCCACCGGAACGCGTCGGGGAGCACTGGACATCGCCACCGCGCGTCCGCGACGTCGTTCTCCAGCGCACGGCCGAGCTCGGCCGGGCCACCGCCGAATTCCTCGTGCAGGCGTCGCTCCTCGAACATGACTTCACCGTCGAGCTGCTCTCCGACATCGCCGGGTCGAGCCCGGG